>Ga0208039_1000526_pt1 | contig 23906 bp, 23 predicted proteins | sample June2015DPH_20_1_2_FD_184722 | JGI IMG/M metagenome (GOLD analysis project Ga0208039, IMG submission 184722) | Peatland microbial communities from SPRUCE experiment site at the Marcell Experimental Forest, Minnesota, USA - June2015DPH_20_150... | ecosystem: Environmental > Terrestrial > Soil >... | reverse complement strand
AAGAATCTTGTTGAAATTTATTCTGATGGCACAAAAGCCGTTGACGATATATCCTTTAGCGTGAAAGAGCAGGAATTTTTCGGTTTTTTGGGACCAAACGGCGCTGGAAAAAGCACAACCATCAAAATCTTGACAACACTTCTTCGAAAGACATCTGGTTCAGTTACCGTGGCAGGACACGATATTTTTAGTGACGCTGCTGAGATACGCAAAATAATTGGCGTTCAAAGCCAAGAGACAACAGTTGACGGCGACCTAACAGGCAGAGAAAACATCATGCTTCAAGGTCATTTCCAGCAAATGGAAAGCAATAAACTCAAGAAACGTGTAGATGAACTTTTGCAGCTTGTAGGCCTCGAATCTGCCGCAGACAAGCGGGCAAGGAATTATTCAGGTGGAATAAAAAAGCGGCTTGATTTAGCAACAGCGCTTGTGCATGAACCGAAATTGCTGTTTTTAGATGAGCCGACAACTGGGCTTGATCCACAATCTCGCACGGCAATATGGGGCTATTTGCAAAAACTAAACAAAGAAGAAGGCACAACTATATTCCTCACTACACAATACTTGGAAGAAGCAGACAAGCTATGCAAGCGCTTGGCAATTATTGATTTCGGCAAAATAGTGGCTAACGGCTCACCCGCAGAGCTTAAACGACAAGTCGGCGCTGACTCCATCAGGATTGGGCTCGAAAACTGCGAACGCGACCGCGACAAAGCAAAAAGCATCATAAAAACCATGACGGGCGTTACAGAAATCGTAGATTCTGAAGAATGTATAAACGTTTATGCCCAAAACGCCTCGTCGTTAATTGCTGATATCGTACGCGCCTTGGACAGCACGGACATTCGACTGACGTCAGTTACTTTCTCCCAACCGTCCTTGGACGATGTATTCGTGAAACATACTGGGCGAAGAATACGGGCAGAAGAACTCGTTAAGGCTCCAAGCGCCATGTTCGGCGGGAGACGATAAAAAATGACACTGCTTTCTGATACACGCTACTTGTTTGTGCGGTACCTTAAGAAACTTGCCCGAAACCCCATCCTGCTTTTCTTCTCGCTCTTTCAGCCGATAATTTTTCTGGTTCTCTTCACGCAGTTGCTCACGAAACTCTCAAATTTTCCCGGCATACTGCCTTCAGGAGTAAGCTACTTAGAATTTGCAGCCGCTGGGATTCTCCTGCAAAACGCTTTCGGCAGCGCATTACAGTCAGGCACTTCCATAGTTCTAGACATCGACTCGGGCTTTCTGCAGAAAATGCTTGTGACACCAGTCAGAAGACCTGCAATTTTACTGGGCAGACTAACCAGCGACGCCTTCAGAGTGGCGTTGCAATCAGCTATAATTTTGGGGCTCGCTTATGCGTTAGGCGCAAGCGCCACAACGGGCGTTATTGGCATTTTGCTTATCTTTTTCACCATTGCGTTCTTTGGACTGGCATGGTCAGGCATTTCTCTGGCATTAGGAATGAAGACAAGAAGCTCCGAGACCGTATTCGCCATAGGTGGATTCATCACGTTTCCGCTACTATTCCTGAGTCCAGCTTTGTTCCCGATTAGTTTTCTGCCCTCATGGGTGCAAGATGTGTCGATGTTTAACCCAATAAGCTACGCAGTAAACGCTATCCGAGCCCTCATGATCAATGGTTACGAATGGGGCACAATACTTCCTGCTTGGGGCGTAATCGGGCTAGTCGCCGTTGTGACGTTGAGCGCTACATTGTACCAGTTCAGAAAAGTAGTCGGCTAAGGGTAAACGTGAGCATCCACATCAGCTGGCTTGGCTAACCGTTTAATTTTCACTTCAATCAATTCAGGAGCAGCATCCAGCCCTTTTAGCGATTTCGAAAAACCAGCCATAATGTTACCAATGGTTTCCTGTACAAAATTGTTCAAAGGCAACTTTTTTCCATCGATAAACATTTCTGTTTCAAAACTTTTTTTCATTATCCTATGTTTTTGTTCCAAAAGCTTTCACCAACTAAACTTTAGATCTTAAAACTGATAAAGCCTTCTGTTAATATTTAACGCTGAAAAAGCTCAAGCCACTAGTTTAAAGTAACAGCTAATATACTTGAACAATTAATTAACTTCTCCTTTAAGCAAAAACTCTCTCAAAGATAGGAGTAGCACCGTGCTTAACAAACTGTGGAACAAACTCAATGCATTGTCCTCTAAAAAACCCTTAAAGTACTCCCTCTACCTTTCCGCAATCATCATTTTCTTTGCAATAATTCTTATTCCGCCCATCATTGGCATTCTAATAAAAGTCGGAACAATCCAAAATGTCATAGATCAACCAACTTTAATGAATACAGCCTTGGGTGCAATCTCGAACTCATTCATAATTGGTCTAGTTGTTTCCGCCTTCGACTTAATCGCTGGAGTTCCGTTGGCTTGGCTTATTACGCGTGGAAAATCAAGGTGGCTAAGCGTCCTTGACACTTTAGCTGACCTTCCCTTCGTTGTGCCAACAGCCGCCTTAGGCTATTCGCTTTTGTTGTTTTGGAGCTCAAGCGGAGGAATATCCTCACTATTTGGGCCATCGCTTGTTTCTCCCGGCTGGCTTCTTGTTATGCTTTTGCATTTCACTTTTTCATTTCCAGTTGTTGTCCGCGTTATCGTAGGCGCACTGCTCGATTACAAGATGGAGTATGAACGTGCATCAAGAACCCTTGGAGCTCCACCGTTAACAGCTTCAAGAACCGTGACTTTCCCCATTATAAAGCCCTCATTAATCGCGGCGTTCTCGCTTGCATTCGCTAGGTCCCTTTCAGAAACAGGCGCTACCTTCATTGTGGCAGGAACCTTCCTGAATGGGCCAGTCTTCCTACAAACTCTAAGCAACCAATTTAAAAGCGGTTTAATACCCCAAGCCACTTATGAAGGCGCAACAGTCTTCGCAAGCATAATCTTAATTTCTGTTTCACTGGCCATTTTTGCTTTAATACGCATTTTAGGACAAAGAATAAAGCTGCCCTTCGGCCATGGCTTGCCAGTTTTCGAAAAGAAACTCAGCTACAAAAAGGCAGCGTTCTCACGTAACAGCATCACGTTATTGGTTTTCATAGTAATAGTGCTGGTTCCTTCACTTTTCGTGGCGTTGCCAGCTTTCCAAGCAATCGCTACTGGAACCTCTTTAATTGAGGCTTTTAGCGGTTCCGGCATATGGGCAAGCTATTGGCAGAGCCTACTTCTATCGTACAGCTTAGCAGCTATAGTTACGGTTTTAGGGATCATCATTGGCATACCCATGGCGATACTGATTGCACGCAAAACATTCGGCAAATTGCCCTCAGCAATCCTTGACACACTGATCAACGTTCCGATAATTGTGCCGTCTATAGCTTTAGGTGTTTCATTGAAGTTTTTCTGGCAAGGCATACCGGGTATACCTGAGTTTCTCCTATTGGTCTTTGCGCATTTGGCAATTACTTACCCATACTTTGTCAGGTCCATGTCGGCGGCAATGGAGCGAATAAGCGTTGACATGGAGGAAGCCGCAAAAACCTTAGGCGCTAAACCCTTCACTGTTTTTCGGACAATTGTATTGCCACTTGCAAAGTACTCGATTCTTTCTGGCGCAATAATTGTTTTTACAAGAAGCGTAAGCGAAACAGGTGCAACATTAGCTGTAACTTCAAGACTTCAGACGGCGCCTGTGCTGCTTGTCAACTGGGTTAATTCACTCAGAGGAACCGTAGCGCCAATCCCCGGAGTCAACGCGCTAACTGTAGGTTTAGCATGTGGCTTCTTGATACTGTTTAGTTTCATAATATTGTTAGTTTTGAGGCTTCTAACTAGAAAAGGAAAGTATTAGAATGGTAACTAATAAAAGCTTTAAAACTGTTTCAAAAAGGAGAGTTAACTTATGCCTGATGTCCGAATCGTAAACGTAACAAAAAAGTACGGAAAAATCTACGCGTTAGACAACATTAGCTTAACTATATACGACAAAGAATACTTCTCACTTCTGGGACCAAGCGGATGCGGAAAAACCACACTTCTTAGGCTTATAGCGGGACTTATTGAACCTGACAGCGGCGAAATCTACATCGGCGGCAGACGCGTTGATAAAGTGCCTCCTGAAGACCGAGACGTAGGCTTTGTATTCCAAACTTTCGCGTTGTTTCCACACTTGACTGCATGGGGTAACGTAATTTACGGTCCAAAAGTCAAGAACTATGATGCAAAAAAGGCGGATACGATTGGGCATGAAGTTCTGGAGCTTGTAAAGCTTGACGAGCGCTTAAACGCTTATCCCAGTGAACTAAGCGGAGGTATGATGCAGAGAATAGCTGTTGCCCGCGCGTTGGCTGCAGGCGCCAAAACCTTGCTTTTAGACGAACCGCTTGGTCAGTTGGATGCTAAAGTAAGAAATGAAATACGATATGAAATCAGAAGAATGGCGAAAGATCTCAAATTAACGGCTATTCATGTGACGCATGACCAAGCGGAAGCCATGTCAATCTCGGATAGAATTGCAGTAATGAAGAAAGGAAAAATCGTGCAGATTGGAACTCCACAGGAACTTTATATGCATCCGAAGAGCTTGTTTGTTGCCCACTTTATCGGGGAATCCAACTTTTTAGAAGGCTACATTACTAAGGCAAATGGTAAATTCTCGGAAATAGAGTTACGGGATGGATTAAGAGTTAAGGCCGTAAATCCAGACATCAAGCAAGGCGAAAGAATAGTTTTAGCTATAAGACCCGAAACTTGCGAAATTAAAAAAGGCCGCAGTTCTATTGAAAATGGATTGTTTGGAAAAATTGAAAAAATCACTTTCGAAGGAACTATTGTTCGTTATGAAATTAGGCTTGAAAATGGAGACCGCTTGGTAATAAACCGGCCTTCGTTAACTGAGGAATGGGTTGATATTGGCGAAGAGGTTACAATAACTTATCCGCTTGAAACGGCGCATCTCTTTGCTTATCCTGAAGCTGGTTTAACTGAGGAGATTTCGGTTTAAATTTTATTGTCCTGATTTGCCTGTTTTCTACTATGAAGCGGCAATGTCTTAATTTGGTTCTTTTTTCAATTACCTTTTTAAGAATCTTACATCTTTTCCTTTATGAGGGTAACCATGGAGCTAAAAAGTGATTCACTCATAGCGTATAATATTTTAGAAAAACGAATTATTAATTCTGGCCTTTGCACGCTATGCGGAGCGTGTGAAGCTGCATGCCCAGTTGGTGCCTTACATATCGAAGGCGAGAAAGTTAAGCGTACATACGATTGCTCCAAAGATATGGATTTGTGTCCTATTTGCTATGAAATTTGCCCCCATTCGGAAGCGCTCCTGCTTCGAAGCTTGAGTTTCGTCGCAGATGCTCCAGTGAAGAACGAGGCGTTAGGTTATTACCGAAAAATTGTGCTGGCTCAAGCCGTTGACCCTAAGATAGGCAAGTTAAGCCGCGGTGGAGGTGTTGTCACTTCGCTACTTAAATTTGGCATTGAAAACAAAGTTTTCGATAGCGCCATTGTCTCTCAGGGTGAACCTGAAAATCCTGCTAAACCTAAGCCTTCAGTTGCGCTGGTGCCTGACGATATACTTTCAGCAGTAGGAAGCAAGTTCTTTCCCTCTTCAGTAGCCAAAGCATATGGAAGTGCAGTGTACGGTTATGGAAAAACAAACATTGCCTTCGTAGGCGTGCCCTGTCACGTGTTGGCTCTTCGTAAGCTGCAGGCTTGGCAGCATAAAATTAGTGGCAACTTAAAGATAACAATCGGCCTCTTCTGCTTCGGCACGCTGTCGCTTAGCGCCTTGCTTGAATACATAAAAAAGAAATATAATATTGAGCCGTCTGACATCCAGCAAATTCGCTTATCATCAAAACTCGTCGTTCAAACAGAAAAAGGCGAAATCAGGCTTCCATTATCTGAGGTTTCAGACCAAATCCTGCCTAGTTGCCGCAAATGCACAGATTTTACTTCTGAACTCGCCGACATATCCGTTGGAGGAGCCTATCCTTTGAAGGATTGGTCAACGGTGATTATCCGAACTAAGGCTGGAGAAGACTTCTTCTATAAAGCAGTTGAAAACGGCATCATCAACACTTGGGTCATAGAAGAGGAACCCACAGTTATCGAGCGTGTAATGGTTGCAGCTATGCAAAAGCGAACAGCTGGTCTCAAAAAAGCTAAGGAAATGGAAGAAACCAGCGGATATCTTCCTGCGCTTTTGCTTAGAGAAACAGATGCTCTTGCCAACATAAAAATTGGTGACATAATGGCTAAGAACGTCAAGACAGTGACACAGAACACTACTGTACACCAATTCTTAGATTTGGTAGCAAGAGACCACCACATAGGCTATCCCTTAGTAAACGAAAACAATGAGCCTGTTGGCTGGGTAACTATTGAAGAAGCTTCAAGCGTTGACAAAAACAAGAGAAACGAAACTTCAGTTAGCCAAATAGCCCGCCGCAAACTCGTGACCGCTTACCCTGATGAAACCGCTTTAGATGCTTTCAAAAGAATGAGCGAAATTGAAACAGGACGTGTGCTCGTCTTAGATAGGGCTGATCCAAAGAAACTTGTGGGTGTTGTAACTAAAAATGACCTAATGCATATTTTAATTAAGCAGTAAGCAACCGCTAAATCAACTTTATTAAGGTAACTCACGTTAATTTATCAATTAATTCAGGTTGCCCTGATTTTATGGCTGAATGCCCTGCAGAAAAAAAGCAAGGAACCAATTCTTTAGCACTTACTTTATTCATTATAATAATTGTAACGGCTGTTTTTGCTGTCATTTTGAGTTTAGTTTATCCAGAATTTATTAATCTGCTTTCTGGAGGAACCTATGTCTCGGGTGGTGCTATTTACGATGCGATTTATGTTGTGCTTACCATGGCCGCTGATGCGCTCTATCTTTTCGGCGGTGGTGTGATAACTTTCGGCGCCATATTGGTAACGATCCGGTTTATTCAATGTAAACTTAAGGATCCTTTTCAATCATCATTTTCTACGCGTTTCTTGTCAGGATATTTAACGTTAAGTCTGAACTTTTTTATTGGCGCAGAAATCATCCGTACAGTGGCTGTTAGAACTATTCCCGAGTTCGAATTGCTTTTTTTGGTAATTTTCAGCCGGGGTCTCTTCAGCTTGATTCTTTACTTGGAAAGAAGATGGCATGGGACAGCAGAAACAGAATAATCCTTCTTTTCCCTCTGCTTGGCAATTTGTTAAAGACCATGGAGTTCGCGCTGTTTCAGTTGTTAATATTTAAATCTGAGTACCATACTTTATAGAGAACTAGCTCGGGGTAGTATGGGAGAACAAAGAGCAGTACGAGAGAGTATTGTCGATAACATTGTTTGTTTGCACAGCTTTTATGCAGATAACCTTATATACGTTCATAATACCGCTCTTGGTTATAACAAGTGCAAATTTAACTCTACCCTTGAGGCAGCTTTAATGATTAAAAGCACTAATGGAGAAATGTCGCATGCTTGTTGAAGCCCTCATCGCATTTATATTAATATTCATATCAACATTAGTAATCTACAATTTGGGCAAAAGGTCAGCGCCTAAAACCACCATAAGCGAAAACGAGCAAGCATCATACGCTTGTGGAGAAAAAGTGTCATTCCACGGGTTAAAAGTCAACGTGTCACTATACAAGTACCTAATTTACTTCGTAATCTTTGACTCGTCTGTTCTATTGTTAGCTTTTGCTTCTTTTGCACTAGCAGGCACAAACCCGCTGTTCTTAATCCTTTACCTTGGCATAATTCTTGCCGCAGGCTTGGTTCTTTTGGAAGGAGGTAAAGACTAATGGCAAACACAGTGACATGGGCACGAGTAAAATCACCATGGGTCTTGCACTTCAACTCAGGCGCCTGCAACGGATGCGACATAGAAATAGTTGCTTTACTTACTCCAAAATATGACGTTGAACGCTTCGGAGTAAAACTTGAACCTTCCCCACGCCATGCCGATGTACTATTAACAACAGGCTGCGTCACACAGCAATGTGCAGAACGACTAAAACGAATCTATGACCAAATGCCACAACCCAAATTCGTCGTAGCCATCGGCGCATGCGCATGCTCAGGCGGAGTTTTTGCAGGAAACTACAATGTTGTCGGTGGCGTAGATAAAGTAATTCCAGTCACTGCGTACATACCCGGATGCCCACCGCGTCCAGAAGCAATCTTGGATGGTGTAGTTAAACTTCTAAACGCGTTAAGCCCCCCTAAACCAAAGAAGCAACCTAAACAAGTAAAGCAACCTGAATTGCCCAAGGAAGAGGCAAAACCTGAGGTTGCAAAACCAGAAGTCGTAGCCCCACAAGAGGCTAAACTCACAGTTGAGGAGGCAAAACCAGATGCCAAACAGTAACATAGATATTATTAACGTAATTGAATCCAAACTTAAAGACAAAGTCCAAATTCAACTAGGTCAACTTGGCAAAGCTGCAATAGTCACCAACGATGGCTTACACAGAGACGTACTCAAAGCCATGGTAGAGGCAGATGAAAAAACCGCTGTCTCCGCTATCACCGGTTTAGACCTTGGAGCAAACTTGGGCGTCTTATACCATATTCGCACTTCAAACGCGTTCCTAACCATACGAGCTGAAGTGCCAAAAGACAACCCAAAAATCCAAACAATAACCGACATTATCCCGGGCGCCATCTTTCATGAATTGGAAGTGGCAGATCTTTTAGGCGTAGTTTTCGAGGGCCATCCAAGCCCAGGACACTTCGTTTTATCAGAATATTGGCCTCAAGGCGTTTACCCATTAAGAAAAGATGTTAAGGCAAACGAAATAAAACTTAACCCGCCGCCACCAGAAGAAGCTAAGCAACCGGAAGATGAAAAAGTCGTAAAAATCATTATTGGTCCACAGCATCCCGCGTTATTGGAGCCCGAAAAATTCGCCGTAACAGTTGACGGCGAAACCGTAACAAAGGTTGAACCCCGAATCGGCTATGTTCACCGGGGCATAGAGAAAGCGACTGAGTCTCGAACTTACCTGCAGGATGTTTACTTGGTTGAGCGTATCTGCGGTATATGTAACAGCATTCATGCCTGTAGCTTCGTTGAAACTGTTGAAAAAATATTAAAAACTGATGTTCCGCCAAGAGCCAAGTACCTGAGGGTAATAGCTTTAGAACTCAACAGGTTACACAGTCACTTACTAACGTTGGGTCATGCAGGTTTAGAAATCGGTTACGAAACCTTATTCCAGTATTTCTGGCGAGACCGCGAACCAATCATGGATTTAATTGAGTTAACCAGTGGCAACCGCGTTTACTCGTCACTCATGACCGTGGGCGGCGTGAGACGAGACTTAAAAGACAGCGATATCCCCAAAATCAAGGCAACCTTGGCGGATCTGAGAAAGAAACTGCCGTTCTACAGGCAAGTCTATGAAAATGAACCTTCGCTGAAGATGCGTATGAAAAACGTAGGCGTACTCAAAAGAGAAGACGCGTTAAAACTAGGCGTTGTTGGTCCAGTAGCCCGAGGATCAGGCGTTGACATTGATGTGCGCAAGGATGAGCCTTACGAGGTGTATGGCGAGATTCCATTTAAAGAAATTGTTTACACTACTGGCGATACTTGGGCAAGGATGAATGTTCGTATGGATGAAGTTGAAGAAAGCATCAACATAATCGAATATGCAATCGACCACCTGCCAACAGGACTGTTCAGAGTTAAGGCGCCGAGAGTTGTGCCTGCAGGTGAAGCCGTAAACCGCGTTGAAGCTCCAAGAGGCGAGTTATTCTACTACGTTAAAAGCAACGGCACGGCTTTCCCAGACCGCGTTAAAGTGCGTACTCCAACTTTTGCTAACATCCCAGCATTCCTCAAAACAGCAATAGGCGAGAACATAGCCGATATTCCTCCAAACTTTGTTAGCTTAGACCCATGCTTCTCATGCACAGACAGGTAACAATGAATGATAGACTTTACCCTAATCTTCCGCATCTTAATCTTCCCCGGCTTCACATTCATACTATTGTTAACTTTATTCTGCGATTGGCTTGAGCGAAAAATCGAAGCCCGCATACAAAACCGTGTTGGCCCCATGGTCGCAGGTCCAGCTGGAATTCTCCAGCCGTTAGCAGACTTCATAAAGCTATTAACAAAAGAAGACATTGAACCAAGAGATGCTAAGAAAACAATTTTTAGGTTTGCACCACTTGTAGCGTTCACAATTATGGTTTTCGCAACATGCTTCTTACCCATTGATGGCGCAAGCGTACTTTCCGCCAGCGGGTTCAATGGTGATTTAATCGTTATTTTGGCACTTGTTACAATTGCTAACTTTCTATTGTTCCTTTCAGGATGGGCATCCTCCAACCCTTATGGCGCTATTGGCTCAGCAAGAGTGTTAACCCAGTTCCTAGGTTATGATATACCGCTTTCCCTGCTTGCACTAACACCAGCATTCATCGCTGGAAGCTTAAGCATCGCAGTCATAGCTTCAAGCCAAATTATTCCATTCATCATTTTGGCACCCTGGGCTTTCGTGCTGTTCATAATAACTATGCAGGCAGAACTGGAAAAAGACCCCTTTGACATTCCGCATGCAGATAGTGAAGTGGTCGGCGGATTAGAAACCGAGTACACAGGCGGCAAACTAGCTTTCCTTCACTTGACGCGTGACGTACAAATCGTTTTTGGAGCGGCATTAGTAGTTGAATTGTTCCTCGGCGGACCATACGGTCCAGTATTCTTTGGGTTCCCAGTGTTTTGGTATTCCTTGTGGTTTGTGCTCAAATTATTAGCAATCGTAATAATTACTGAGTATATATCATGCGTTTTTGCAAGGTTGCGCATAGACCAGGTATTGTCAGTTAACTGGAGGGTAATCTTACCCGCAGCAATATTATCGCTAATGCTAACCGTAGCATTGGTTACATGGATTTATCCAATGGTGGTGTAAAATGGCGAAAAAATCACGTGTATCTCCAATGTTTAAAAGAGCTGTATCGCATATCTTTACCAAACCAGCAACAACCAAGTATCCCTTCGTGAAACCTCAGCTTCCCGATGACTTTCGAGGCCAACAAGTGTACGACATTAAATTATGCATTAGTTGCGGTCTATGCAGTCGAGATTGCCCTGCAAAAGCAATTGAAATGGTTGAAGTTGAAGGCAAAAGACGCCCACAATTCAAGCTGGACCAATGTATCTTCTGTTACCAATGTGCTGAAAGCTGCCCCAGAAACGCGATAAAAAGCTCGGTTTTCTACGAGTTAGCCACAACTGATAAATCCTCATTAGTCATGAAGCCTCAAGCAAGCGTTCAGAAAGGTGCATAGCAATGATCCTTGAAGTCCTCTCAATTGGCTTAATAGTTTCCGCTTGCTTGGCCTTGTTTCTCGATGAAGCCGTTTATTCTGTTGCCGCTTTGGCAGGAACTTTTCTTTTCACAGCACTACTTTACGTGGTAAACGGTGCGGTTTATGCAGCTATTTTCCAGTTCGCCGTCGGTGTAGGCACATTAGCCATCCTATTCTTATCAGGAGAAATGTTGAGCGATAAACCTACAAAGAAAACCTCACCTAAAAAGACCGTAGCCTTGATTGGTGCAGGCGTAGTTTTATCATTGCCTGCAATCTTTCTTTCAGTTTCAGGTTCAACAGGAGTATATTCCGATACTTCTTTTGGTAATGCCTTATGGAACTTAAGCGGCGTAGACGTTATTTTACAAGCTCTAGTTATTTTGACGGTGGCGTTAGGAATCGCTATCATTTTGTATGAGCGACGGAACGGTGGGAAATAATGGACTTTGTTATACTATCACTTGTAATGCTGACAATCGGTATCTACGGCTTGCTAACTAATCGGCAACTTTTGAAAGTCTTCATTTCAATAGAGCTAATCGCTACTGCCGCAACGTTGAATTTTGTGATGCTTGCTTCTTCCACGGGTCAAGGTTTAGGACAAGCCTTTCTGATATTGGCGTTTTCTACAGATACTGCCGTTAGCGGGGTAGTTCTGGCGTTGCTAGTTATTGTGACGAAAAAGTATGGAACAAGTAACATCAATGAAATACTAAAAATGCAAGAAAAAAGAGAAAGTGAGGCTGAACAATAATGGCGTTTGATAATATTTCCGCATGGCTTGTTTGGGTGCTACCGCTCGTTGCAAGCGTGTTCGTTCCGCTAATCGCAAAAAAGGGCGACAAAGTTCGAAACTACTTTGTTATAGCAGTCGCAGTAGTTACCGCAGCCTTGGCGTTTTCACTTGTATCAGGTGTATTTTTCGGCAATGGGCAAGCTACGGAATCGACAATTGCTTGGATTGCAGGCATCAATGCTGGAGTATACATTGATCCGCTGTCGGTATTGTTCACGTGTCTTGTTGCATTCTTCGGGTTAATCATCGCCATCTACTCTTGGGGTTACATGAAAGGTGAAGAAGGATTAACACGATACTACTTTCTCATTCTGCTTTTCATAGGCTCAATGATAGGCCTTGTGATCTCAGATAACCTGCTTCAAATGTTTATTTTCTGGGAAATGGTGGGCTTATGCTCTTATGCGTTAGTTGCTTTCTGGTTTAAACGGCCAGAATCAGTTAATGCAGGCAATAAAGTTTTCATTATGACCCGCATCGGTGACATATCCCTGCTTGCAGCGATCGGTATTCTTTACATGACTTTCGGAACCTTCAGTTTCCATGGAATAATTAGTGAGATGCAATCAGCTGCAGGGGCAGGAACTTTGAACACGGGACTTATGGTTACGGTTTTCTTCTTGGCTTTAGGCGGCGCAATCGCAAAGTCCGCTCAGCTCCCATTGTTCACTTGGCTCTACAGCGCAATGGAGGCGCCAACTTCAGTCAGCGCCCTCTTGCACGCTGCCACAATGGTTAAAGCAGGTATCTATCTCCTTGCAAGATTCATCCTCATAGCTGTTGCAGTCGCTCCCTTAATGATCGCGCTTCAGCCATACTGGTTGCCAACAGTTGCTTGGATAGGGACCTTAACGGCGATTGTCGGCGCTACGCTTGCTTTAACCACAACTGACATCAAAGGGGTTCTTGCTTACTCAACTGTTAGTCAACTCGGTTTCATGATGGCTGCTTTAGGTGCAGCTGTTACGGGAGCAGCGTCTGTCGGTTGGTTCGCAAGTTTATTCCACATGGTAAGCCATGCTTTCTTCGAAGGCCTCGGGTTCCTCCTTGCAGGAGGCATCATTCATGCACTTGGTACTAGAGACATGCGGTTGATGGGTGGCTTAAGGAAAGCTATGCCAGTCACCTTCGCTTTGATGGTGATAATGGTTATAACTACGAGTGGTCTGCCTCCTTTTGCTGCATTCTTCAGTAAAGGTTTAGTCATTTCCAGTGTAACTGGTGCGGGGTACTTGGCACAGGCAGTCCTGCTTTATGTCACAGCGGCAATTACGTTTGCTTACGTGATACGGATGTTAAGCTTAGTTTTCACGGGTAAAGAATCAGAGCACTTAGTCAAACAGCATCCGCATGAAGCTCCAAAAGTTATGCTAATTCCAGCTGCGGTACTTGCAGGCTTATGCATTGTTTGGGGTTTTGCTGAGCCTCTGGTAGCGACATTTATGCATGTAAACCTTGGAATCACACTCCTCGGCTCATTCACCGACATTGAAACACCCATTTTCCTGGCTCTCCTCGTGCCGACTGGATTAATTGTATACTGGAGTTACTACAAGAACTACCAAGCCGTGAGAAATGTTGGTGGCGGTTCAAATCCAATTGCAACAATGCTAAAGCACGGTTACTTCTTTGACGACATCTACTATGCCGCAGCCAAAGGAATAGCAAAGTTCTCTGACGGCCTTAAACATGTCGAAGATGCAGGAAATCAATCATTAAACTCATTTGCAGCTGGGTTTGTGCGAGCCTCTCAAAAGCTGAAAAAAGTGCCATCCACAACGGTTCAAAATTACATTGCTGCAGGAATAGTTGGTCTCATACTAATCGTAGTGCTGATAATATTAACGGTAGGGGTGTAATGAAATGACGTTTGCTCTTCTAGCAGTATTTGCAATTCCAACTCTAAGCATACCATTGGTTTACTTTACTGGAAAGAAATCGCCTAAAGCTGCAGCGATCTTTGTTGCTCTAATTGCCCTAGTTAACATAGCGTTACTCTTAACGACTGTTCCAACCATTCTCAACAGCTCAACCCACCAATACACTGAATCCTTACACCTGGATTCCGTAATTAAAACGTCATTCACACTTTTCGCTGATGGCATCAGCGTTTCCATAGCCCTAGTAAGCCTTGCTCTTATTCTAGTCGCCGCTCTGTTCTCAATAACCTACATGGCTGGAAAAAAGCACCTACCAGTCTACTATGCACTACTATGCATGCTTTCTGTCGGATTAGTAGGAGTCTTCATAACATCTAACCTTATCCTATTCTACTTCTGCTGGGAACTAATGCTTGTCCCAGCATACTTCATCGTCGGCGAATGGGGCTACAAAGACTCATACAAGCAAGCATTCAAACTCTTCATATACACACATGCAGGCGCCGTCTTCGTACTCTTAGGCATCGGCGCAACCTACATAGCAACAGGAACCACCGACATGTTTCAAGCCCAAGCTGCCCTAATGACGGCTAGCCCAACTCTTGTCAAGTGGATTCTCATAGCCTTAACAGCAGGGTTCGCCGTTAAAATGGCTGTTATACCCGTCCACATGTGGCTGCCCGATGCTCACTCTGAAGCGCCAGCACCAATGTCAGCGCTATTAAGCGGTGTCATAATTAGCGCAGGAGCTTACGCAATTCTTCGCCTTTCACTGGGAATGGTTTTTCCAGCAGTTGGAATAACATTCGGAACAAACTTCTTGCATGCGTTGTCAATCGTCGGCGTACTTTCTGCCTTCTTTGGGTCACTAATAGCATTAGTTTCAACTGACATAAAACGGCTTATCGCATACTCAAGCATCGCTCACATGGGTTACATAATGTTCGGGCTTTCACTCTTTCCCGCAAACGCCGCTGCTGGAATAGTTGTACTTCTGGCCTCATCCCTCGCAATAACCGGAACTGTGCTTCATATTATCAGCCACGCCCTAAGCAAAGGCCTCCTCTTCCTCACTGCAGGAGGGGTAATGCACCAAACAGAAAAAAGAGATATCCGTAAAATGGGTGGATTAGCATCCAAGATGCCGTTTACGGCGGTTTCATCAACTATAGCAGCCTTAAGCATAGGTGGAGCGCCACCGTTCGCATGCTTCATTAGTGAATTTCTAATATTCGTCGGCGCTTTCCAAATAATACACGTTGATTCATTTTACATTATACCCACTGCTCTTATGCTCATAGCAACGGTGCTTTCGCTTGCATACATGCTGAGATTCACTTCAAATGTTTTCCTCGGTCAACCAAAAGACGAAGAGGGCGAAGTAAGCGAAGAGGGAAAAGAGGAAAAGAAAACTCTTGAAGTTTCAAACTACATGAAGCTATCTTTCGCTATCTTAGTAGTATTAATCATCCTTGTAGGGATCTACCCAACATTCTTCCTAAATCTAATTCAAACGGTGAGAATTGGTTAACTAAAGGTGAACTTTGATGATTGAAATAATAGATGTCCTATTACCGATATTCACTCTAGCTATCGCGGCATTGCTAACTATTCCAGTGTTCAGGCTAATAAGAAAAAGCAATTACAAGACTGCCTTGACCATAGGCTGGTTCATAGCCGTGTTTGCAATTGCAGGCGCAACAGTAGCTAACTTAGCGCTAAACTATTACAGTACACCCTCACCGGTCATTATTAGCTTAGGCTTAAGCGGGAGTACTTCATCAATTTTCTCAAGCGCCTTCCTGGTAGACGCCATCTCCATTTACATGGCAATAATCATAGTGGCACTCAGCGCCGTAGTTCTAATCTACACAGTGTTCTCCGTCGGCTCAAACGACAGACCATCAGAACGATACTTCGCCATAATGCTAATGACCACCGCGGGCATACTTGGTGCTGTCCTCGCAGGCGACCTATTAACGCTCTTCATATTCTGGGAAGTCACAACAGCAGGCGCAGCATTCTTAATGCTATTCAAGAAAAACGCATTCTCCATCAATGCCACACTAAAATATCTCATCATGATCATCATCGCTTCAGCATTCGTAGTCTTAGGGATGTCACTTGTTTACGGTTTAACAGGAACCCTAAACTATCTGGCAGTTGGCCGAGATTTAACAACTTTAAGTAATAGTCACCTGCTTATCATAGCATTCATATTCATAGCAGCCGGCTACGCCATTGAAGCAGCAATTGTACCCTTCCACTTCTGGCTACCCGACGCTTACACCGCAGCCCCCGCACCATCAGCAGCTTTCCTCTCAGCCCTCGTTGACCAAGGCAGCTACTACATCCTCATAAGAGTACTCTTGTACATCTTACTTCCCTCAACGTTAAACTGGACTGTCATGTTAGCCGTCATGGCAGCTTTAACCATGATTGTCGGCAACTTGTTTGCCCTAATACAGAATGACGTAAAACGTTTAGTAGCATACATCTGCGTCGCCGATGTTGGCTATAATCTTGTAGCAATATCGAGCGTAACCTCACTTGGCTTACTTGGCAACCTTTACTTCTTTTTAATCGGCGGCATAACAACAGCGCTCGCTTTCATGGCAGTCGGCATCATAAACAGTCACGGATTCAAAAGCTTAGACGACTTCTCAGGGCTAGGAAAGAAAATGCCGCTTGTATGTTTAGCCTTGGTAATGGCTGGGCTATCATTTGCTGGTGTTCCACCCTTCGGAGGGTTCATAGGTAAATACTTAGTCTTCACTGCCGCAATAGAAGCAAACCTTGCCTGGCTAGCGGTTATCGGCGTTTTGACAAGTGTCCTTCAAACGGCATACTTGTTCAGGTTAATATATGTCATGTATGGAAAGAAATCTAAAGACGAGACAGCGATAAAAGAGTCAAAACGGATACTTATCCCAATCTTCATCCTAGCTGGGTCATTAATAATCTTGGGCCTGTTCCCAAGCATCGTGCTGAACCTAATCCACCCCGTTGTAAACCAACTCCAATCAATTATACCGAATTTACCAATAGTATAAGAAGTATTAGCTTCACTACAAGCAAGCAAAGACCCACACAAGATAGACCTCGCTCACTTTTCTTTCTATAAATAAAATGGGGAATGGTTTTCCCCTGAGAGCACTAAAAAGCCCTTTATTTTCTGATTTGCCCACTGCCTAAAACAACGTATTTTGTTGTGGTTAAATGCTGAACGCTCATGGGTCCTCTTGCATGAAGCTTCTGGGTGCTAATCCCTATCTCAGCGCCTAACCCGAACTGGTTGCCATCAGTGAACCGTGTGGATGCGTTCCAGTAGACAGCGGCTGAATCTACTTCCCGTATGAACCGCATGGCTTTGTCAAAGTCGGTTGTGAGAATGGAGTCTGAGTGTTTGGTGCCATACTTGTTAATGTGCGCTATGGCTTCGTCTAGGTCTCTCACCACTTTTACGCCAATAATTAAATCCAAGTATTCAGTGTACCAGTCCTGTTCTGTTGCAGGTTTCACGTCAGGAACAATCTTTCGGGTTTCCTCGCAGCCTCTAACTTCCACACCTTCCTTTCTGAGCGCAGCTATTACAATTGGCAGGTAACGCTGTGCAATTTTGCTATGGACCAAGAGTTTTTCTGCGGCGTTGCAGGTTCCTGGCCTTTGGCATTTAGCGTTTATGACTATGGGTGTTGCTTTATCTAAGTCAGCGTCTTCTTCAACGTAAACATGGCAGTTGCCAGTTCCTGTTTCAATAACTGGAATTCGCGAGGTCTCAACCACAGTCTTGATTAAGTCTGCGCCTCCACGAGGAATAAGCACGTCAATGTATTCGCGCATACGCATCAGTTCTTCTGCAACCTTGCGTTCAGGAGAATTCACCACTTGAACCGCGTCAACTGGAACATTTGTTCCCACCAAAGCTTCTCTAAGCACATCGCCAATGGCTACGTTCGAGTTTAAAGCGTCAGAGCCACCACGAAGGATAACTGCATTTCCAGATTTTATGCAGATTCCCGCCGAATCCGAAGTAACATCTGGGCGTGATTCGTAAATTACTCCTACAACACCTAAAGGCACGCGAACTTGGCTGATTATCAAGCCATTTGGCCGTGTCCAACTGCTTATGATTGTGCCGATGGGATCAGCTAAGGCTGAGACTTCCCTTAAGCCGCGAGCCATAGTTTGTATTTTGCGCTGGTCTAGTGCTAACCGGTCAAGTAATGCTGTTTTGAGCCCTTTGGCTTTGGCGGCTTCTACATCTGCTTGATTTGCAGCCAAAATTTTATCAGCATTAGCTTCAAGAGCGTTAGCCATCCTGCAAAGTGCAGTGTTTTTTGTTTCCGCCGAAAGCTTTGCCATTTCGACTGAGGCTGCTTTTGCTTTTTTGCATATTTCGATTATCATTTTTCTTCCTCAATTAAGTGTATATTTCTATGTTCAATAACTTCTTTAGGTTTATTTGAACCAAGTTTCTTTTGTACTTGTGTTATTTGTAATCCTTTAATTAGGTTTAACTCACCGCTAGTATAATTCGGATTACCTTTTGCAAACTCAACCTTGTTTTCGTCAACGATGCTGACTACGTCGCCAACGTTAAAGTGCCCCACAACCCGTGTTATGCCAACTGGTAACAAGCTTGAGCCTTCAATTATAGCTTTCTTTGCGCCTTCGTTCACGTGGATTTGTCCTTTAACTGCGGCGCCGTACGCTATCCAGCGTTTTACAGCTGACATTGGATTTTGCGGCTTAAAGAAGGTGCCAACATCTTTCTTTGCAAGAATGTCCAACAATACGTTTTCTCTTCTGCTGTTCGCTATCACCACTGGAATACCGCATGAAGTAGCAATTTCAGCAGCTTTAATTTTGCTTTGGATTCCTCCTCTGCCCAACTTGCTCTTTCCGTTAAGTGAACTTTTCAATTCAGGCGTTATGTCTTCAACTGTTTTTATTAATTGTGCGCCTGGCTCTTGGGGGTCAGCCGTGTATAAGCCGTCAACGTCTGAAAGTATTATGGTCATGTCTGCACCGATTGCACTTGCGACCAGAACTGAGAGGATGTCGTTGTCACTGAAGTTTACTTTGTAGCCTTCTGTCCGTCTAAGTTCATCTACCGATGTTACATCATTTTCGTTAATTATTGGAATAACGCCTGTTTTCAGGAGCATTCTTAAGACGTTGCATGTGTGTACGTAGGATGCTCGGTTGGAAAGGTCTTCTGCAGTAAGCAGGATTTGCGCAACTTTTAATCCATGCTCTTTGAACAGTTCACGATATTTAGCCATGAGTACACTCTGACCAGTTGCAGCCGCAGCCTGTTGAAACACCACATCATTAGGCTTTAGCGGTATACCAAGTTCCGCTATCCCTGCAGCTACCGCTCCTGAGGTTACGAGGACTACTTTGTCGCCTTGCTTGGTCGCAGCTACTATTTGACTGGTTAGTTTTTGCATTTCTTCTTCGTCAAGGTTTCCTTCGCTGGTAGTTATGCCGCTTGTGCCAACCTTAACAACTATTAATCTTGGAGGCATCACTTAATCACTTTTAAAGCACAGACTTATTGAGATATGTTTGACTTGCTTAAAAATGCAACCAAATAGGCACTGACAGAATTATGTTTAGGTTCATGCTAATTGCAGGTTCAACCAAAACATTGCTTAAAACTCTGAGAAAAATATATAAGCGATAGGGGCATCGGTTTTTGGCTTGGCTGGTCAACATGTTCGTCACGTTACAATCATTAACCTCATTAACATTTAACTCCCCAATCGTGTTTTGGCTCGCGCCAACAGCGGGCATAATCGCCATAGTCTCTTCACTTTTACTCATGCGTAAAATAGGCAAAATGAGTCCTGGCGCACCGAAAGCGGTGGAAGTAGCTAATCATAAATACCGCTTGAATAAATTTAAATATTGTCAATGAATCCCAACGTTTGTATGCCTAACGTTTTTTCTGCCTTGCATTGTAGCATGTTTTTATTTCTTTGTGTGCAACTAACTAAAGAGATGTGCAGACTGTGAAGATTATTGAAAAGAACCTTGGGCAAGGTTTCGTTAAAGTGGTTCCGGATTCGCCAGATGACCTTTGGCACTTATACAATGTCATCTATAAGGGCGATGAAGCTTACGCTTACACTTCACGCGCAATAAAAAGTGACACAGAAACTTCGCGTCCTAAAAGTGCTGAGCGCGTTTCAGCCTTCATTGGTGTAAGAGTGGAATCAGTCAGCTGGGATAAGTTTCTTGGTAAATTGCGGGTTCACGGGTTGATTTGTCATGCACCTGATATTATTCCTACTGGTGCCCATCACACGCTTAGTATAGCGTTGAATCAACCGTTAACGATTGTGAAGAAAGAATGGCCTAAACACCTTTTAGATAGGCTTACGAGGGCAAGCGAAACCGAGAAGCCCATGCTCATAATTTCTATTGATGACGAAGGTTTTGCCATTGCTGAAACCAAGCAATACGGCGTAGAAATCAAAGTTGAAGAACGCATGAGGTTGCCTGGAAAACATGAAGCCGACAAACGCGTCGAAGCCACAAAGGCGTATTTTCGTCGTGCACTAAACAGCCTAAATCAACTGTGGGCTCAAAATCACAGTCCAATCGTTATTATCGGGGCTGGTTTTGTTAAGACTGACTTTGTAAGATTCCTTTCCGAAGAGGCTCAAGAAATGTCCAAGGCTGTTGCGGATGTGAAGAGCGTTAACAATGGCGGCACAGCAGGGATCTACGAGGCTTTGCGTTCTGGCGTTTTGTTACGGGCGGCAAATCAACTGCGCGTTGTCGAGGAAACAGAAACTATTGAAGAAGTTTTGAAACGCTTAGGCAAAGGTGAAGGCACAATCACGTATGGCTTAGAAGCAGTAGAAAATGCCGCTAACATGGGTGCTGTCGAAAAACTGGTGCTTGCCGATGTTGCGCTTCGTGATGCGGACGAGCAGCAACGGTTGAAGCTGGAGGGACTCATGAGGGAAGCGGAAAAGCGAGGTGCGAACGTAACTGTAATCAGCACAGAGCATGAAGCAGGCGCAAAACTGTTAGCTTTAGGCGGAATCGCAGCTTTGCTACGGTTTCCAATCTACTGAGATACCACAATGCAATAAACCTTGAATCATATAGAAATTCTGCTCGGAACAAGTTAAAGCCCCCTATTTAAAGCAAAATTTTTTATTCTGACCAATGTCGGGTAGCACTTTTTTCATCTGATTAGCGGTTGGGTGCCCTTTATAAATAGATGCTGTTATATACCCCCTGTGCTATTTAAATACTCAAGCATGTGAGTTGACATGAGTAAACGAAAACCAATCATTTGCATACAAAACATTGTAGCTTCAGTATCACTCAGCCAGAAAATCGACTTACAAAAAATCGTAGAAAAATTCCCGCAAACCGAATATAACCCAAGCGTGTTCCCCGGCTTAGTTTTCAGACTTAAAAAACCAAAAACAGCCACCTTAATCTTCAGCACTGGCAAAATGGTTTGTACAGGCGCTAAATCAGAAAAAGAATCACGCAGCGCAGTTGAAAAAGTAGTTAAAGAACTGCGAAGCGAAGGAATCCAAATCACAGAAAAACCAATCGTAAAAATCCAAAACATAGTTGCCTCAGCAACACTAGGCGGCGAAATCGACCTTGAAAGCCTAGTCTACAAACTCACCAAAGTCATGTACGAGCCAGAACAGTTCCCAGGCGCAGTCTACCGAATGGATGAACCCAAAGTAGTATTCCTAATCTTCTCAGCTGGAAAACTCGTCTGCGTAGGAGCCAAAAAAGAAGAGCAAGTTTACGAAGCAGTAGACAAAATCCAAGCACTACTCGAAGAAAAAGAACTCATCTTCTACCCCGCTCCCTCTTAAACTATTTTTTCATTCTTCTACGAACCGCAGGATTAGAGTCAGAGAGTTTTTTGAGCGCTAACTCAAAAGTCTCGTCTGGAGCCAATTCTCTTTTAACAAAAACCCCTGTTCTACCAACAGCGTCACGCTTCAAAAGCGCATGAACCCTGTCAAACACGGTTTCAGCGGATATTCCCAAAATTTTAGCGGCAAACTCTTCCCTGCCGATGATGCTGCTTTCCACATGCCCCTTCTCTGATGGTTCAGTAAGCGTAAGCCGCTTATCCACGCCTGCAACGCGAACGTCCGCTTTAAGCTGGCTTAGGTTCGCTTCTCCGCCGAACCTGTAAAATTCCCTCTCCACCCTGCGCATTTGCATCAGCGGAAACGAAACAGTGATCCGCTCGCTGATTTCAATGTGCGCTTTCATAGCGTAGGTTGGCGTGGCTTGAACAATTAAACGAGCGTTAACCGTTATGCGTGCTTTTTCTAGGGCGGTTTCTACAAGGAAACTATTCTGCACTTCAGGAATGAAAACGTCGATGTCGCTGTCCTTGTTCACGTCGCCTCTGGCTATGCTTCCATGCACAAGCGACTGCAAATGAAACACTTCTAACGCAGCCATAATTTCAGTTGCTTTGCTTCTGAGATCGTTTAGCAGCGCCCAGCGTGCACTAGTATATGTTACTTCCTTGTAATCTGAAGGTTTTGTCGGCTTAACAGCCATATTTATCAGCCATTTTAATGAATTATAGCGGCATTGTTTATTTAGTTTAATCCACCAATCAAATGTTATAAGCGTGAAAACCCAATGGATACGCCTGTCTGTAGCGCCTGCAAAACAAGAGAAGCCTTCTTCCACAGGCAATACTCAGGTGAAACGCTGTGCAAAAAATGCTTCACCCAATCCATCGAAGCAAAGGCGAGAGCAACCATGACGCGCTACCATATGCTGAGCTTTGATGACCATTTAGCAGTGGCAGTTTCAGGCGGCAAAGACAGCCTAAGTCTACTGCACATTTTGGCGAAGTTGAAGCGGTTTCGCCCAAAAACCACGCTTACTGCGGTAACGGTGGATGAGGGCATTAAAGGCTACAGGGATGAAGCCTTAGAAATTGCGGCTGCAAACTGCAAAAAACTTGAAATTCCCCATCACATAGTTTCGTTCAAAGAGCTTTACGGTTTCACGCTTGACGAGATAATATTTAAAGCACGCAGCAAAGGCGAAACAGAGTTAACTGCCTGCGCTTACTGTGGCGTCCTAAGGCGGAGAGCCATTAACGTTGGCGCCCGACAGGTTAAAGCAAACAAAGTTGCAACTGCACACACCTTAGACGACGAAGTGCAAACAATTCTCATGAATATTTTTCACGGAGACATCATGCGGTTGGCTAAGGAGAAACCAGTCACCAGCGAAGTGCACCCGCTTCTTGTTCAGAAGATTAAGCCTTTTTGCGAAATCCCAGAAAAAGAAAGCGCCCTATATGCTTATGTGAAAAAAATCTCCTTTCAGGATACGCCATGCCCCTACGCTTCTGAGGCATTACGCAATGATATTCGCGGGATGATTAACCGCATGGAAGCGAAGCATGCTGGAACAAAATTTACTGTTTTCAAAGCCATGGAACGCTTAAGACCAGCATTGGAGGAGACAGCGAAGAAGGAAAGCTTCAAAACATGCGTTGAATGCGGCGAACCATCAGCATTGGATTTATGCAAGACCTGCGAGATGCTGAGGCAAGTGCGTTAAGCTTTGCGGTTGAATCCCTGTTCACTTTTTAATTTGCGAAGCATTTTTGAGGCTTCAAACGCGTTGCTTGCTGAGGCTACCTTTTGCGCCCGCAACAAATCAACATGCGCGCCGCAGTAAGGACAAATTTTTGTCCTCTGCCCTTTAGCAGTTAACATTAAACCTGCACATTTTGTACATTTTACGATTAACGTTGCGCCCATTTCTGGTTTGCCTTCCGAAAGGCTTTTCCACACACAGGTTGATAACACTTTAGGGAAGAGAGCGAGCGACATGAGCATTGGACAAGAACAGCCGAAGTCTAGGGTACATTTGGTTGAGTTAG
>Ga0208039_1000521_pt1 | contig 24125 bp, 21 predicted proteins | sample June2015DPH_20_1_2_FD_184722 | JGI IMG/M metagenome (GOLD analysis project Ga0208039, IMG submission 184722) | Peatland microbial communities from SPRUCE experiment site at the Marcell Experimental Forest, Minnesota, USA - June2015DPH_20_150... | ecosystem: Environmental > Terrestrial > Soil >... | reverse complement strand
TTGTCCGCATCCGTCACTTCGGTCTTCTGGCCAATCGCTTCCGTGCCGCCCGGCTCAGGCTTTGCCGACAACTGCTGGCAACCGGTCCTTTGCCGCCAGTCTCAGGTCAAGTTCCCAGCGCCGACGCTGCCATCTGGCACTGTCCCCACTGTGGCACGGTGAGGATGGTCCTCCAGCGATTCGCCAGCGAGATATCGTCTTCAAGGTGCAGTTACTTTGACTCTTCGTAGAGCCGCGACGCAAACCGGACCACCGACGTGCACGCCGCACGCCAGCGCCTGGGTGTGCCCGCGCTTCATCCACCCTTACTTCTGGAGGTTCACGCCAACCCTCACCCCCAACCCTCAGCACCTCCGGAGAGCACCCCTTGCTTGCTTTTCCACCTACTCAGCCTCTTTCCACATCCTGCCAGCGCCAAACTCAAAAGCCAAAACGGCATTCATTCTCCATACCTGCTGCCCGTAAGCGCCAGCGCCTTCCTTCTAGTCTCCTTATCGAAAACGCCTCGGCCCGTCATCATGCTGCCTGCCCCAAAAGCCACGTGCTTGGGCCGAGGCATTCCCGATCAAGGCTAGCGACTTTACGGGCAAGTGACCGCCGACGTCAGAGGGGGGGCAGAAGAAATCTCCGCCAAGGCCCCGTTCAACGAGCGTAGGGTGTCGGAACCATGGCGACTTCGGTGCCAGCCAATTGCTTGGCGCCCGAGTCGGCTGGTCCGCAGGACGAGTATTCAGAGCAAGCCTAATCCTCGCATTTGCCTGGGCTTGCACAGATACACACCCTCTTGTTGTTAAACAGGTAATCAACGGGGCCGATATAGGATTCGGGGAGGATTGGAAGCCACTGCCATGGAACGTGACTATTGCTATGCGTCTAAACCAGAATTTCCGTTTTCACTTTCCGGCAGATCCTACTAAGGGCGAAGCCCAGTTCACGGGCCTGGGCTTCGCCCCGCATCGAGGATGGCGAGCCGGTCGCGGCGTCACGGGTCTGTGATGAACGCCTGCGGCGCCCTTGACCCCGCTCCCGGCTCGCAAAAGGCGTGGTGCCTCTTGACAGCGCCGACGCCGTTATAGATGGAAATGTGGGTCCAAACCTCTTCGAGTTCAGGTGGACTTCAAGGTTAATGCTCGTAGACATTCAGGAGTTGTGAGCTCGTTGCCCGAACCCGCTCCTCAATAACATGAACAAACCGCTTCAGGAGTTCGTAACCCAAGTCATGGTCGGTTTCGGCTTTCTCACGTATGCATTTCCCATCCAAGGAAATGGCACGTGTGGTCTCGAGCGCGCGCGCCGTAAACTTCCAATGGTAGGGGGGAGAGAGCCATGACCAACCCAGTACGTCACCTTCCCCAAGGGTCAGAATGGTAAGGGGACCACGTCGGTCAGCAAATAGCTGCAAGGCCACCTGCCCGGTACGAATAAGATAAAACTCGTTGGCATTTTCGCCCTCACGGAAGATCACGTCTGCGCTTTCGAAGCGTACGTTGCGGGCACACTCGACGAGGATTTGGAGATGGCGCTGTTCCATGCCACTGAAAAGAGGATGCTCAGCCAGAATGGGTTCAAGTGTTTCCATGGTGATCCTCACTGTCCAAGTTTTTCGCTAGCTTTCAAGTTCTCCCCATTGTATGTTCTTGTTCCCTAATACCCGCAATAGCCACTTTCTCCGCAGGACTTCCCAGAGCAGATTCCAGGCGGTGTCACAGATGGATACTTTGTGTGGTGGGGAGTCCGGGAGCGGAGGGATGCCGCGGCCGTCGCACGCGTCGTAGATGCGGAATACCATCTCGCTCATATTAACAGTGCTCTCACCGTTAGTCTCCGAGGTATCGAGCAACGCCTGCGCGCCCTTGTTGACAAAGACCACGATCCTCGTGGCTTTATTTGCACAGCGACAATCAGATTGGTGGGGGTGACGAGGCCGGCCTCGTCGGCCTCATAGTAGTGAACTGCCGCCTCGCGGTGCCTCGACCATAACCATTCGAACCTTGTCGTGGCATTTGCAAGGTTTCGAATGTTGGGACCCAAAATCTCCGGGTTTCTAGCGATCGTGAGGAACCGCTCGGTCGCGTAAGTCATCTCTACGGTCCTCGCCAGGTTTTTTCGACAGTCTGTGACGTATCGACTTTCCTCCCTGGATTGCGCTAAGCCACTCGGAAAGCAGAGGCGCAAAGGACGTCCTTCCAGTGCAGAGATATTGTAACGCATTTCTCACTCCAAATTTGCAGGGGGAGAGTATATCCCTTAGGTAATTCAATCTGCAGATGCAGCTTGACGACACCGCTTGTCAAGAGATACATTCTGCGTGTCGGATGGCTCCGGGGTGAGACGTGCTTCTTCGGGGCCTCTGACGGGGAGAACGAAAATGGCTCCCCACGAACTGATTGCGCTCGAGGCTTGTTCCATCGGCATCCGAGCCGAATTGAACGCCTCAGAAGTCAACTCGGATCACGCCAGCAGGGTTCTTAAACATTGCCTCCAACAGAAAAGCGAGCTCCCTGCTAAGGAGAAACTACGGCAGAAACGCCTCCTCGAGGAAGTGTACAGGAAGCACTCCCCTGATGTTCCGCCAGCTGTCCCATTTTGTCAGCTCCCTAAAGAGATTCCGTGCAAAGCAGATCCTAAGCGAGCCTCCGTTAACACAGTTTTCTCCTGCGCAATTGAGGCGCGTGATAGCAGAGGCACGCGACTCAGAGAGAATGCAATTCTCACTTTGCAGGATTGATTATGTGGAGTGAATTCTGCCACGTCCCGTCCGCACCACGAGCGGCGCCGGCGGTGGAGAAATATACTTTTCTAGCGAATGCCGCTCGACCGCGGCAAGCTCGCTCGCATGCAAGGTTGGCGGTCGAAAACCAGTCTCACAAGGGAGGAAAGGTCATGGAAAACGAAGTCTTGAGTATCGTAGACAGACGCACCGAGAAGACCTATGAAATCCCGATTTCTAAGGGAACCATCCGAGCCATGGACTTGCGGAAGATCAAAACTGGTCCCGACGATTTTGGGTTAATGACTTATGATCCGGCTTTCATGAACACCGCGTCATGCCAGAGCGCGATCACCTTCATCGACGGCGATAAGGGTATCCTGCGGTATCGGGGCTACCCCATCGACCAGTTGGCCGAGAAGTGCAGCTTTCTCGAGGTTGCCTATCTGGTGCTAAACGGTGAACTGCCCACCGCGGCGGAATTGAAAGATTTTGTCACCAACATCACTCTCCATACCATGCTGCACGAAAACACCAAGAAATTTCTGGAGGGTTTTCGTCACGATGCGCATCCCATGGGCATGTTCATCAGCACCGTGGCGGCACTCTCCACGATTTACCCGGAAGCCCGCAATGTGCACGACCCGGAGGTACGCAAGCTCCAGACCTATCGCCTGATTGGTAAGGTCCCCACGATCGCCGCCTATACGTACCGCCACAGCCTCGGTTACCCGTACGTTTATCCGGACAACGACCTCAGCTACACCGAGAATTTCATGAACATGCTGTGGAAGATGGTCGAGCCCAAGTACCAGGCCAATAAAGTCCTGGCGCGCGCCCTCGACGTCCTCTTCATCCTGCACGCGGACCACGAACAAAACTGCAGCGCCAATGCCATGCGGGCAGTGGGCAGCTCGCAGGCGGACCCGTTTGTGGCGACGGCCGCCGCGGCCGCGGCGCTCTCCGGCCCGCTGCACGGAGGCGCCAATGAAGAAGTCCTGAAGATGCTCGACGAGATCGGCTCGAAGGAGAACATCCCCGCCTACATCGAGCGCGTCAAAGCCGGGCAGGTCAAGCTGATGGGCTTCGGTCACCGGATCTACAAGAATTACGACCCCCGCGCCCGGATCATCAAGTGGGCGGCCGATCAAGTCTTTGAGGTCACCGGCAGGAACCGGAGGCTCGACATCGCCCTGGAACTCGAGCGGATCGCGCTGCAAGACGAGTACTTCATCAAGCGCAGGCTCTACCCCAACGTCGATTTTTACTCGGGCATCATCTACCAGGCGATGGGGTTCAAACCGGAAATCTTTACGGTGCTGTTCGCCATTCCGCGCACGGCGGGATGGCTGGCGCAATGGCAGGAAATGCTATGCGACTCCGAGCAGAAGATCGCGCGGCCGCGACAGATCTTTACCGGTCACGACGCGCGAGACTTCGTCCCGATAGAAAAGCGCGGGGTCAAAGGGTTTCCTGCGGCCGCATAGGATGCACTTCCATTCTGGCCTGACGAGCCCCTCCGCGGGATTGTCCGCGGGGGGCGCAGGCCTGTGAGCAATGCTCCTTGCCTTGCTCAGGCCGGCAAGGAGGTCCGTTCCTGGAGGTGAGCATGGAATCATACAACGACAATCCCATTCCCGCGGATGGACAAGCCATTCAAGTTCAGGACGGCAAGTTCCACGTTCCTGACAACCCGATCCTTCCCTTCATCGAGGGCGATGGTACAGGGCCCGACATCTGGAGGGCCGCACGCATCGTCTTCGACGCGGCCATCAAGCAGGCTTACGGGGGTCGGCGCCGTGTGGCATGGTACGAAGTCTTCGCGGGCGAGAAAGCCCACAATCGGTTCGACAACTGGCTACCGCAGGGAACCTTGGAGGCGATCCAGAAGTTCCATGTCGCGATCAAAGGACCGCTAACGACACCCGTGGGCGGCGGTATCCGAAGCTTGAATGTCACCTTGCGGCAACTGCTCGATCTCTACGTTTGCATGCGCCCCGTGCGTTACTATGCCGGTGTTCCTTCGCCCATGCAGCACCCGGAACGGCTCAACGTGGTCATCTTTCGCGAAAACACCGAGGACGTTTACGCCGGCATCGAGTGGCGACAGGGGACACCCGAAGCCAGGAAGGTTATCGATTTTCTGAACCAGGAAATGGGAAAGAAGATTCGCGCCGATTCCGGGATCGGGATCAAACCAATGAGTGTCACAGGCTCCAAGCGCCTGATCCGGCGCGCCATTCAACATGCGCTCGAAAATGGGCGTCGCAGTGTGACGCTCGTCCACAAGGGGAACATTATGAAGTTTACGGAGGGCGCCTTCCGCGATTGGGGATATGAGGTAGTGAAGGAGGAGTTCTCCGGTACTTGTGTAACGGAAACAGAGGTGGGCACGGAGGTTCCGCCAGGCAAGGTTCTGATCAAAGACCGCATCGCCGACTCCATGTTCCAGCAGCTACTTCTGCGACCCGACGAATATGATGTGATTGCCACGCCGAACCTCAATGGTGATTACCTGTCTGACGCCTGCGCCGCACAGGTGGGTGGATTGGGGATGGCACCCAGCGCCAATATTGGCGACGAGTACGCCATCTTCGAGGCAACCCACGGGACCGCCCCCAAATACGCTGGGCAGGATGTGGTGAATCCCTCGAGCGTCATTCTCTGTGGCTCGATGATGTTCCATTACTTGGGCTGGGAGGAGGTCTCGCAACTTATCGGAGCGGGTATCAGCGAGACCATACGCCAAAAGTGTGTCACCTATGACTTGCATCGTTTGATGGAAGGGGCGGTCAAGGTGAAAACCAGTGAGTTTGCTGCCGCCATCGTCGGTAATATGGCGCTATCCGCGGCGGCTTGAGGAGGCTGCGATGAGGAAAAAGGTTACAGTTGTGGGAGCAGGAAACGTGGGCGCTAGCTGCGCTCTCCGCCTGGCTGACCAAGGGTTGGCAGACGTCGTGGTTGTCGATGTTCTCGAGGGTATCCCGCAAGGCAAGGCGTTGGACATCTTGCAGGCCGGACCCGTCACGGGCGTCGACGTCCAAATTACTGGTAGCAATGACTACGAGCGAACGGCCAACTCCGACATTGTCGTGCTGACGGCCGGCTTCCCGCGTAAGCCCGGGATGAGCCGGGACGATCTGCTCTGGGCCAACTATGACGTCGTTAAGAGCACCGTTGAGAAAGCCATCAAGCATTCCCCTAACTCCATCTTGATCGTGGTCACGAATCCCCTCGATGCCATGTGTCACGTGGCGTACCGGGTCAGTGGCTTTCCCAAGAACCGGGTGATAGGAATGGCCGGCATCCTGGACACGGCTCGCTTCCGCACCTTTGTCGCTCAGAAGCTGGATGTATCCATAAAAGACGTCATGGCTTTTGTCTTGGGTGGCCATGGCGACACCATGGTGCCTTTGGTGCGGTATACGAGCGTGGCCGGTATACCCCTTACGGACTTGCTGGACGCTGAGACGATTCAAAGCCTCGTAAAACGCACGCGAGATGGGGGCGCCGAGATCGTCAAGTATCTGAAGTCCGGCAGCGCGTACTACGCTCCCTCGGCGGCCGCAGTCGAAATGGTTGATTCGATTCTCAATGACCGAAAGCGGGTGCTCCCCTGCTCCGCCTTCCTGGAAGGCGAGTACGGGATCCACAACCTCTTCGTCGGGGTGCCCGTGAAGCTCGGAGCAGGAGGAATCGAGAAAATCTTCGAAGCCAAGCTTACCGAGGAAGAGAGTGCGGCTCTGCAGAAGAGCGCTGCCGCTGTCAAAGAGCTTGTCAACGTAATAGCATCCAAGCTGGACCAACCAGCCGCCGCAGCCTAGGTGACTGAACAGTTCAGGCTCGGTGGCGTTCTAACCTCTCCGCCGGGGCGGGGTCGAGGGTTGAGGAAAGTCTGCGGCACGCGCGGCACCTCTGCCGGCCCCCCCCCAGGATTTGATGACCCTTGATGGCCCGACACCGTTGGGGACGGAGTTTAATTCGGTCCGCAAGGGGCGAAAATGTTTTCTCCCGAGGTGGCCGCTTTTGACGACTGAGACGCCTACCCGTAAATTCCGGGGCCGAGTGTACATCGACTGGGATCGCTGCAAGGGCTGCGGCTTCTGCGTCGAGTTCTGTCCGCCCAAGGTCCTATCCCTCAGCAGCTCGTACAACGATCACGGCTATCACCCGCCCCAACTCATCCGTGAGTCGGGTTGCACGGGCTGTGACCTTTGCGGGCTGTACTGTCCCGACTTTGCTATTTATGGGGTGCGCGAGCCCCTTGGGATCGGGTTCACCGCGGGAGGAGCCCCAGAAACACCCTCCGCAAGCCGTGCCCTCATCGAAAAGGGAAGATCGAATGTCGTTGAAGAAACAAGGGGGCCGCAGTGACCGCTAACCCCAAGGCGGTCCTGGCCGGCACGCACTTCCTGGACGGCGATTGTGCCTGCTGCGAAGGGGCGCTCGCCGCGGGCGCCAATTTCGCCGCGGGTTATCCCATAACCCCCTCGACGGAGGTTGTCGAGCACTTCGCCTCGCGCATCCCGACCGTCGGCGGCGTCTTCCTCCAGATGGAAGATGAGCTGGCCTCCTCGATTGCCATCTTGGGCGCGACGTGGGGTGGCGCCAAGGCCTTCACGGTTACCTCCGGCCCCGGCTTCTCCTTGATGATGGAGCACATCGGCTACGCGGCCATGACCGAGACTCCCAGTGTTTTTGTTGACGTGCAGCGCGGCGGGCCCTCCACGGGTTTGCCCACACAGCCCGGCCAAGGGGACATGCTGCAGGCACGTTGGGGGTCGCACGGCGATTATGAAATCATTGCGCTCTGCCCCAACTCGCCGCAGGAGTGTTTTGACCTCATGATCGATGCCTTCAATTTTGCCGAGCAATACCGCACGCCGGTGCTCTTCATGATGGATGAGTGCGTGGGTCACATGACCGAGAAGGTGGTGATCCCGGCCGCCGAGGAGATCAAGCTCTTCCCTCGGCGCTACACTTCACTGCCACCCTCCGAATATCAACCTTTTCAGCCCCTGCCGGACGGCATCCCCGAGATGGTGAAAGCAGGCGAAGGCTATCGCATCCACGTAACCGGCTTGACGCACGACGAACGTGGCTACCCCGCCATGGACTGGCGAGCCCAGGGGAAGCTGGTCCGTCGGCTGGTGGATAAAATTCGCAAGCATGCTAATGAGATCGTGCGCTTTAAGGAGCAACTAATCGCCGACGCGGAGGTGGTGCTGGTGGCTTACGGGATCACCGCGCGGATTGCCATGCGAGCGGTGCAACTGGCGCGCGAAGAAGGAATTCGCGCCGGTCTGCTGCGGCCGATTGTCGTGTGGCCCTTCCCGGAGAAGCGCATCGGCGAGCTGGCAGAAAAAGTGAAAGCCTTTGTGGTGGTTGAGATGAACTACGGTCAGGTCGTGTACGAAGTGGAACGGTGTACGGCCGGACGCTGCCGGACGCTGCTCGTGCCGCACGGCGGTGGGACAGTTCATGACCCCGAAGAAATCCTGAAAGCGATCCGGGAGGCAGCTTGATGGCTGAAGTAATCACGGCGGAACGACCCGTTAATCCCGTCGAGCCCTTCCTGCGGGGCGACCGCATGCCGCACATCTGGTGTCCGGGGTGCGGCATCGGCACCACCGTGAACTGCTTCGCCAGGGCGCTGGTGGAATCGAAGCTCCCGCCTGACAAGGTTGCGGTCGTTTCGGGCATCGGTTGCACCGGCCGCGTGGCTGGCTATATGAAGCTCGATTCCTTCCACACCACGCATGGCCGGGCGATCCCCTTTGCCACGGGCCTGAAGCTGGCGAATCCCGGCTTGACCGTGGTCGTTTACAGTGGCGACGGCGACCTGATCGCCATCGGGGGAAACCACTTCATTCACGCTGCTCGCCGCAATGTTGACATCAAGGTTATCTGCGTGAATAATTTCATTTATGGCATGACGGGCGGCCAAGTGGGGCCCACCACGCCGGTAGGCGCGCTCGCCACGACGACACCCTATGGATGCTTCGAGCAGCCCTTCAATCTTCCCTTCCTCGCCGAGTCGTCGGGGGCTGTGTATGTGGCTCGCTGGACGGCTTTCCACGTCCGCCACATTGCGCATTCCATGGTCCAGGCCTTCAACAAGAAGGGCTTCGCGTTCATCGAGATACTCTCCCCCTGCCCCACGCTCTACCAGCGCCGCAACAAGATGGGTGACGGGCTTGACACCATGCGGTTCTACAAGCAACGCAGCGTCATCAAGAACGGCGCGAGCACGCGCGAAGTCGATATCAATCTGCAGGGCGACATCATCGTCGGTAAGTTCGTGGATATCGAGCGGCCGACCTTGCAGCAAGCCATGGAACAACAGTTCCGGCAGACACTCAAAGACCGCTACGCCGGCTGGGGAGGAACCTGATGGCGGCCACAGAAATCCGCATCGCGGGATTCGGCGGGCAGGGCGTAATCCTGGCGGGCATGGTGATTGGCAAGGCCGCGGCGATTCACGACGGTAAGTTCGTGACTTTAACGCAGAGCTTCGGCCCGGAAGCGCGCGGCAGCGCCTGCAGCGTGCAGTTGCTCGTTTCGACCGAACCCATCCTCTACCCCTACCTGACGCAGCCCGACATCCTGGTGGTGATGTCGCAGGAGGCCAGCACGCGCTTCGGCGCGCACCTTAAGCCGGCGGGAATGCTCCTCTACGAGCAAGATCTGATTCAACTGGATAATACTATTCACGGCATACGCCACTGTGGAATCCCGGCGACGCGTTTCGCGGAAGAGTTGGGCCGCAAGCTGGTGCTCAACATGGTGATGGTCGGCTTTGTCACCGCGCTGACGGGACTCGCCACACCCCAGGCGGTGCGCAAAGCGATTGGCGATTCCGTGCCCAGAGGAACCGAACAGTTGAACCTCGCCGCCTTCGAAAAAGGCCTCGCATTCGGCCAGGGCCTGCTCTGCGCTCCGCGCGCTGCGTGATCCAAGCATAATTGCAGCCGGCTGCCTCCAAGCCTCCTGGAACCCAAGTTCGCTGGTGATGTTAGCTCCGGAGGAGCTTCAGCCCAGGGCTTTCGTCCTGGGCTACTTTCTTGCGCCTCTGACGGGGCTGTCGAGCGGACGCCCGAAACCGGAAGACCTTATCAACGAACTTCTGTCATGCGGCCCAATTACCGCCGGACGTAATTGAGAAGCCCGCCCGCCAGCAGGATCTGGCGCTGGCGCTCGCTCAGGTTGTGCTTGGCTCGAAACTCGTAGCCCTGCGTGACGTTCTTCACTGTGAGGAATTCACCGGACGCAAGCGCCTGCTGCATGCCGTTGATTTCCAGCTGGTCGCCCTGGTCCACGCGATCGTAGTCCGCCTCATTCTCGAACACCAAGGGGAGGATCCCGAAATTAATCAGGTTCGCGCAATGGATGCGTGCGAAGGATTTTGCGATGACGGCCTGCACGCCCAGGTACATGGGCGCGAGCGCGGCATGCTCGCGGCTGGAACCCTGTCCGTAATTGCAGCCGCCCACGACGAAGCCTCCGCCCGCTTCCTTGGCCCTTTTCACGAAAGCCGGATCGATCGGCGCAAACACGTGCTCCGCAATGGCCGGGATATTCGACCGCAGCGGCAAGATCTTGGCGCCCGCCGGCATGATGGCGTCGGTCGAGATGTTGTCGCCTACCTTGATGAGCAGCCGGTATTCCACGCGGTCGGCAAGCGGCTTGGCGATGGGCAGCGGCTTGATATTGGGCCCACGGAGGATTTCGATGGTCTCAGGCCGCGGCGCAGGCGCCAGGACCATGCGGTCATCCAGGATGTAGTGCTCGGGCCACGCGATCCGCGGATAGTCGCCCAGCTCGCGCGGGTCGGTGATTTCGCCGTTAACAGCACAAGCGACTGCGGTTTCGGGGCTCGCGAGATACACGCGATCGTTCGGGGTCCCACTGCGCCCCGGGAAATTGCGGTTGAAGGTGCGAATCGAAACGCCGCCCGTGGGAGGAGCCTGTCCCATGCCGATGCAGGGGCCGCAAGAGGATTCCAGGATGCGCGCTCCCGCGGAAATCATCTCGGTGAGCCCACCCGCGCGGCTGATCATTTCGAAGACCTGGCGGGAGCCCGGCGTCACCACCATGCTCACTTCGGGATGAACCGTCCTGCCGCGCAGGACGGCCGCCACCACCATGAGGTCATGGAAAGTGGAGTTCGTGCAGCTCCCCACCGCCACTTGCGCCACCTTCGTTCCCTGGATCGAATGCACCGGCACCACCTTATCCGGGCTCGAGGGCTGCGCGATGAGCGGTTCGAGCTTGTCGAGGTCGATCGCCACGTGCTCGTTATAGATAGCGCCGGCATCGGCGGCGAGCGGCCTCCAGGCGGCTTCCCTTCCCTGCGCGCGCAGGTATTCGCGCGTGCGCTCATCACTCGGGAAGATAGAAGTGGTTGCGCCCAGTTCCGCACCCATGTTGGTGATGGTGGCACGCTCCGGAACGCTCAACTGGGCCACGCCCTCGCCGAAATATTCAAAAATGCGGCCCACGCCGCCCTTCACGGTGAGCCGCCGCAGGATTTCCAGGATGATGTCCTTGGCGGTTACCCAGGGTGGCAGCTTGCCGCGCAGCTCAACGCCCACGAATTTGGGCACGACCAGGTAAAACGGGCCACCACCCATCGCTACGGCCACATCGAGTCCGCCCGCCCCGATCGCGAGCGCGCCTATTCCGCCGCTGGTCGGGGTGTGCGAATCCGAGCCCAGCAATGTCGCGCCCGGCTGTGAAAACCGCTCCAGATGCACCTGGTGGCAGATGCCATTGCCCGGCCGCGAGAAATGGATACCGTGCTTCGCCGCGATGGATTGCAGGAAGCGGTGGTCGTCAGCGTTCTCGAAGCCGCTCTGAAGCATGTTATGGTCCACGTAGCTGACCGAGAGCTTGGTCTTCACGCGCGGGATGCCCATGGCCTCAAATTGCAGATAGGCCATGGTCCCTGTGGCGTCTTGGGTGAGCGTCTGGTCAATGCGCAGCCCCACTTCTTCACCGGGGACCAGCCGCCCTTCGAGAAGATGCTCTTCCAGAATTTTCTGTGCAATGGTCTGAGGCATGGTGACCTCCGATTGACCGAGAGTAAGGCGTGTCGTAAAGGCGAGATGACTTACGGGAAGACGAGCCGCTAGAATCGAGGTACGTAACATAGCACCCTGAATCCAGCAATTCAAGCGAGCGAGCTTTGAACAGACCGCTGCACTTCAGGGAAATTCGGGACCGGCGCGGAATATTCTTAGACGGTCTTGGCCGGCGCGGCCGGGATGTTGGGAAGAGGCTTCGCTTGGCCCGGCCCTAGCAATTTCTGACACGGTTTTTTGCGGCAAACCAAGTGGAGATAGTCCAGCACCAACTGACGCTTGAGGTGCTGGATTGCCTTGGCGGGGTCAACACCCTTGGGACAGACGCGCGAACACTCACCGGCGTAATGGCAGCGGAAAGCCCCGTGCGCGGACCCAGCCTGAGCGTTGCGATCGCGCCGCCCGTCGTCACGGGTGTCCACGTTGTACCGCTGTGCTGCCGCCAGAGGCATGGGCCCCAAATAGCGCGCGTCAGTGGCCAAGGTGGGGCAGGCCGCCATGCAGCAGCCGCACTTGATGCAGTAACTGAATTGGAGATAGCGCTCGAGTTCCTCGGGAGACTGGTAGAACTCCCCTTGCGGGTCGTTGATTTCCGCTTCATCCGCTCGCACGATGTAAGGCTTGAGCGAACGATGTTTCTCAAACATCGTCAGAAGGTCGGGGACGAGGTCACGAATGACCTCAAAATTCGGCAAGGGGCTTACCGTGAGATCCCTCGTCGCGATATGCAGGATCTGGGTGTTGCAGGCCAACGTCGGGTGGCCGTTCAGGAGCATGCCGCACGACCCACAAACGCCCATGCGACACGAATAACGCCAAGCGAGCGATGCATCCAAGTTCTCCTTGATGTAGTGCAGGCCGTCCAGCACCGTCATGCCTTCGCGCACGGGGATTGTGTAAGTCTTCACGTACGGCCGGCGATCGCTCTCGGGGTTGTATCGCGTGACGTGGAAGTTGATGGTTCGTGTGGTTTTGCTGCTCTCCGGCATGGCTACCCCCTTATTCCGGCTCTGGCGATGGCATGGGCGGCGATGGCCGCCCAAGTCCCCAGGCCGAAGAGTCCCAGTCCCACAGCCAGTAGGACGAGAGTGACGGCCTTCTCGACCGCAGGCTTGAGCGTCAGCTCGAACAAGATAGTCCGCAGGCCATAAAGGCCGTGATAAAGCGCCACCGCGAGGAGGAGGATGTAAGTGACTGTGAAGAAGAACTGGCCATCACGAAACAGGCTGTTCGCTTTCGAGACCGCCTCATCGGCGGAAGGCGCGAACAGGTGAGTAATCTCACCCGTGTGCATGATGAGCATGTGGAGGCCGAGCAGGAACAAGATCACCACTCCCGCCACCATGTGCCAGGTCCAGTATTTCGTTTCGCGCATTTCCCCTCCTACTTTGCCAACCCTAGAAATTCATAGCCGCCCGCCGCGAGAAAAACCAAGGCCAGGATCATCATGACCACCAGCAGCGGCCGCTGCACATTCAGCGACGTCTTGTAGGGATAAACAGGCTCGATGGGCTTGCCGACGGCGAAACCGAGTTCCACCAGCACCAGGCGGACGCCGTTGAAGGCGTGGTAGGCGAAGGCCGCGAAGACCAGAAACTCTCCCACCTTGAAAATGGGCTGATGGAAGACTCCCCCTTCGACCCACAGATAGATGCCGCGAGCGCGCAGGCTCGTGACGACGATGTGCATCAGGAAGTAGAAAAGGATACCGAGGCCGGTGAGGCGATGGAGGATGTACGCGTAGCGCTCCACACCCCAACGCCCACCTCCCAGCCATCCCCACAGCCCGAGCCGATTATTGTGCCTTTTGATTTCGGCCATGCTTCACCCCAACGATCGTCGATTTTCGATTGACAATGTAAGAAGCTGCCAGTTATCAGCCGTCAGCAATCAGCCAAGAACAGAACTTCGATTTGTCCGTTGCCCAAAGCTGATCGCCGACCGCTGAGGACTTCCTCCCAATCGTCAATACTTCCTCTCCACTGGCTTCCAGGTGGTAATCGTCACGGGTTTGTATTCCAGCCGCGGCTTGCCGCCGGTGTAGTAAACCATAGAGTGCGCCAGGAATTCTTCATCGTCGCGTTTAGAGAAATCCGTGCGGGCATGACCCCCACGGGATTCCTCGCGAGCCAGGCCCGCAAAGAGCAGCACCTCAGCCAACTCCAGCATGTTTTCGGTCTCGAGCGTCTGAATCAGGTTGGAGTTGTAGATTCGGCTCTTGTCTTGCACGGTGATTTTCCGGAAGCGCTGTTTCAGTTCCGCAATCTTGTCCAGCCCCTGCTTCATGGACTCGCCGTCGCGATAAACACCCGCGTGCCGATCCATCAGGATGCGCAGCTCGCGGCGGATATGGGCTGGGTTCTCCGTTCCACTCTGTTGCAGCAGCCCACTGAAAATGCGTTTCTCTTCTTCCCGGGCCTGGTCTTCTGGCAGGGCAACCATCTCGGGCTCTTGCCTCAGGTACTTCGAGATCTCACCGCCCGTGATGCCGCCCCATACAAGGCATTCCGCGGTGGAGTTGCACCCGAGGCGGTTCGCGCCGTGCATGGAGTGGCAGGCCACCTCGCCAGCGGCCCAGATGTTTTCCACCTTGGTCCGGCCGTCGATGTCGGCCTCAATGCCGCCCATGGAGTAGTGAGCCACGGGCCGGATGGGGATCGGCTGCGTGATCGGATCGATCCCCAAGAACTTCATGCACACTTCCCGGATCAGGGGCAAGCGCTTGTTGATCCGCTCGGCCCCCAGGTGTGTCAAATCGAGGTTGATGTAATCAAGGCCATCGGGTCCCGGGAAGCCGCGTCCCTCGAGGATTTCCGTCATCTCCGAACGGGAGACGATGTCGCGCGGCGCGAGCTCCATCATCTTGGGCGCGTACCTCTCCATGAAACGCTCGCCCTGATTGTTGCGCAAGTAGCCGCCTTCCCCGCGGCAGCCCTCGGTCATCAGAATGCCCGAGGGCACCAACCCGGTGGGGTGAAACTGCAAGAACTCCGGGTCCTCCAAGGCCAGGCCGGCGCGATAGGCGATGGCCTGCCCGTCACCCGTGACGGTTTGCGAGTAGGTGGTGAACCCATAAAGGTTCCCCAAACCTCCCGAAGCAATCAGCAGAGCCTTGCCGCGCAAGACGTGAAACTCGCCCGTGGGAGCATCGAAAAGCGTCAGCGCAGCAAAGCGCCCCCCATCGAGGAGTATGGACGTGACGAAACACTCGTCGTAGCGCCGGAAGTTCGAGTATTTGACGAGGGTGTCGTAGAGGGCCTGCATCTCGAAAAAGCCGGTCTTGTCAGCCGCCATGCACGCCCGCGGAAAAGAATGCCCCCCGAACGGACGCTGCATGATCCGGCCGTCCTCACGGCGCGACCAAGGAACTCCCCAATGCTCTAAGAGGCGGATTTCGTCCGGCGAGGTCCTCACAAACCTTTCCACTGTGTCCTGGTCTGCCAGGAAATCGGCTCCTTTCACGGTGTCCCAGGCGTGCAACTCAAGGCTGTCCCCTTCCTCGGGGCGCATCACCGCGGCGGTGCCTCCTTCCGCACACACGGAATGCGAGCGCATGACTTGCACCTTCGATACGATACCGATGTCGGCCCTACCCCGCGTTTTGATACAGATCTCCACGGCGGCGCGCAACCCCGCGAGTCCGGTTCCCAGGATTAAGACATCATGAGTTATCTGCTGCATGCTTCACACACTCCCTCGGGCTTCCAACCCCCCAGGCAAAGAAAGAAGCAAAACGATAAGAACCCCGGCTAGGAAGGCTTGCAGGGCTCCGTCGTTTCGGAGGGACCTGAGCGGTCGCCATTCTGGCACTCGGTTGTTCTGAAGTCGAGGGACACAAAGTCGGGTGCTTGAGATGCCGCAAATGTGGCTCTCGTAAGGATGCAATGTCAAGTCAAGCTGCCCGCCACGGGTCACGATCACGCCAGCGGCGTTATCACGAGAGGGTCGACAACACGCCGCCGCCGGATGTCTATGTCGGAAGGCGAGAAGAAACCCTCAGGCGAAAGGAGAAACCGAGATAGAGAAGCCTTGCAGTCGATTCCAGTACCATCGAGGTCGGCGGAAGGATCAACCACCAGGTGAACCGGGGAGCGAACTCTAGGTTGCCCAAAGGACGAAATCAGTCTCACTACGGCTGAATGCACACACCGTAGTGGTACAGGGCGTTTGGAACTTGCGAGACGGATTCAAGAGTGATTTCGCTCGCTGAGCCGGGAGAGTCCCCAGAATTGCTCAGTAGTCGCTGGGCAGGCGTTCGAGATCTTCCATAGTGAGGACCGGACCTTCCTTGCAGACGTAGAAGGCGCCGACGTTGCAACGCCCGCACTTGCCGCAGCCGCATTTCATCCGGTTCTCCAGGCTGGTGTACACGGCACTATGCGGGATTCCCATACGGTCGAGGATGGGAAGCGTGTTCTTGATCATGATCGGCGGGCCGATTACCAGGGCGATGGAATTGGCGGAGGAACCACCGGCCCGCTCGAAGACGTGGGGAACAAAGCCGATTTCGCCCTTCCAGTCAGGCGTCTGGCCTCCAGGATCGACGCAGCGGATAACCCGCACGTTGGGATGCTGTGCCCACTGGTCGAGTTCATCCACGTAGACCAGATCGGCCACGGTACGCGCACCGTAGACGATCGTGATGTCGCCGAAATCCTGGCGGTTCTCCAGCGCGTACCAGATGGCGCAGCGAATCGGCGGCATGGCGATTCCGCCTCCGAGAAAGATGAGGTTCTTTCCTTTCCAGTCTTCTACGGGGTAGCCGTTGCCATAGGGGCCGCGGAAACCGATGACGTCGCCCTCTTCCAGCCTCCAGAGCGCCTCCGTCACCCGGCCGACCTTGCGGAAGCAGAACTCAATGTAGTCCTTCCAGTTGGAGCTCGAACAGATGTTGAATGTGGACTCGCCGTAGCCGAAGGCGGAGAAGATGCCGAACTGCCCGACCCGAAACGCAAAGTCGTTGGCCCGCCCGCTGTCCTGGAAGCAGACTTTCACCGACTTCACATCCGGCGTCTGTTGCCGGGTCTCGATTACTTTCACGAGTTCAGGCTTATAGATGTTCGCCATGTCCGATCTCGGTAAGCACGCTCAAGACGCCGATGCCCACTGGGCAATTGCGTGTGCAGTTCCCACAGCCGGTGCAGAGGATTTCACCGAACTTCTCGGGATAGATGTCAAACTTGTGCGAGATCCGCTGCCGCTGACGCGAGGGCTGATTCTCACGCGGGTTGTGCCCGGAAGCGTGTTGGGTGAACATCGAAAACTGGCAGGAGTCCCAGTTCCTCACCCGGGCGCCCTCGTTGGCGTTACCCTCGTCGATGATATCGAAGCAATGGCACGTCGGGCAGGTGTACGCGCAGGCGCCGCAGCCGAGGCAAGTCAAGCCCGCGGACTGCCAGAAAGCACTAGCGAAATTGCTCTTCACGAACTCTCGCACTTCCGCAGGATCGAACCTCTTCTCCGGACCAAGAGGTTCACTTGCCACCTGGTCGGACGGCTCCAGGCGGCCTTCCATCAGGGATCGACCTTTTTCGGTGTGGCAACGGACGTCGTACTTACCTCTGTCGAGCTTCAGCAACATCACGTCCGAGCCACGCTCCGCACACGGGCTCAGCCCTACCGACGTGCAGAAGCAAGCGTCGTCATGGGCCGAGCACGCCAGCGTCACCACGGTCGTAAGCTGCCGACGCCGGTTGTAAAACTCGTCGGCACAAACCCAGTTGAACACCTGATCAAGGATCGGGAGGGCGGCAGCGTCACAGGGGCGCGCGGCGATCAGCAGTTGTTCAGTCTTGGGTGGCTCAAGTTCGAACAGCTCCACGCCGTTTCCGTTAATCCGGTATCCGAAAAGCCGCTCGTGCTTGGGAAACAAGAACTCCTTGAGGGAATTCGCAGGTCGGATAAAGTCTTCGAGCAGCAACTGGTCCGGGCCTTGAAGAGAGACATAGAGTATGCAGTCGTGCTTCACTCGGCTTGGACCGGCCACGCGCTTGCCCTGCGCGAGCCACTCGTTCACTAGTTTCGACAGACCGTCCTGGGTGATGGTGAAGCTCACCGAATGAAATTCTCCTTATCCTGGAGTGAGTAGGCGCCGATCAGGGGTTCTACGTCACGATTTATGCCGGCCCGGTAGCCGAAATGTTCTTCCGCAGCCTTGGCGAGAGAGAGATTGAGCAGCCGCAAGTCGATGCCCGCCGGGCAAGCGCGGGTGCACTCATCACAGCCGATGCAGCGCCCCGCCAAGTGAAAGGCCCGGGTGATGTGCCAGGCGAAGTTGCCCTTGACCGTGGGCGAGGGGTCAATCACCGTCGGCCGGTTCTTTTCCACGATGCAGCGCTCGCAATAGCAGAGCGGGCAGACCTGCCGGCAGGCGTAGCACTTCACGCACCGCTCGAATTCGCGCGCCCAGCAGGCCATCCGCTCGGCCGGAGGCTTGGCGAGCAACACCTCAAGCGCCGCGCCGCCTCTCAGGGCGGCATTTGGCGGTGCCGCCAGCGGGACCGGCGGTGCTTCACCGATCACCTCGTCTGCAAAGCGCGGCACGCGAACATCGCAGGTGGCGCACTTCGGCTGGCCCATGCCGTTACAGGCCATGCCCATGACGTGCAGGTCCTTCCGATCGAGTTGCGACTCCTTCTCGAGCACGACCAGGGCGCGCTCGTCGCACCCCTTGACGACGATAGCGGCGCGTCCGAGCTTTCGCACTTCCTGGCGCTTGAGATAAGTCGTCAGGTTAGAGGAGCACTGATTGTTCCACACCAGGCGCCCGATGTCTGCGGGCTTCGTGACGCACACCGGACCCCGCGTCCCGTAGCCGATCACCACCTTCACGGTTCCGTCCGCCAGAAGCTGGCGGCACCGCTGGCGCAGGGACTCTTCACTGCCGGCCGGCTGGTCAACCGCCGGCACGGCCTCCGGGATCGGGAGAGACCCCTTACCGGTGTCCGTGTAAAGGCTCCTGTAAGGACCCAGCTTTCGCGTCTGTTCGGTGATTTCCGTGACCACCTGCTGCCATTTCCGGCCCTCGGCGGCGGATATCCAGGTGAAGTGGATACGCTCCATCTCGAAGCCGAGCGCTTCGAGGAGCTCACGAAAGAGGATCCAGCGGCGCCGGGCGTGGTAGTTGCCGGCCGTGTAGTGGCAGTCACCCGGATGGCAGCCCGAAACCAAAACCGCGTCAGCGCCGATTTCAAAAGCCTTTACGATCAGGTTGGAGTCGATCCGCCCCGTGCAGGGCAGGCGGATGATGCGCACGTTGGGCGGGTATTCAAGACGCGTGGTCCCCGCCAGATCCGCTCCCAGGTAGGTGCACCAGTTGCAGACGTAGGCGACGATCTTCGGCTCGAACTGGCCGGCTTCGTTCATACGAGGCTCTCGACCATGGCGTAAATCTGCTGCTCAGTGAAGCCCTCCAGGTCAGCGCTCTTGGAGGGACAAACGGCAACGCAAGTCCCACAGCCCATGCACAGCCCGGGATTTACCCGCGCCGTGTGTTTGACGAAAACTCCCCGCGGGGTGCGGACTTCGGCCTGCTCGATGGCATGATACGGGCAGGCACGCAGGCAGGCATAGCAGGCGGCACAAGTCTGCTCGTTGATGCCGGCGATCTCGGGCTCGCGCATCAACTCGTCCGCAGCAAAGGTCACCGTGACCTTGCTGGCGGCGGCCGAAGCTTGTGCCACGGATTCGGGAATATCCTTCGGCGCCTGGCACGCCCCGCAGACGAACACACCGGCGGCATTGGTCTCCACGGGCCGCAGCTTGGGGTGGGACTCCAGCAGGAATCCGAACTCGTCGTATCCAACGTTGAGCTTCTGGGCCAGTTCCGCCACACCGTCGGCGGGACGCATGGCAGCGGCCAGCACCACCAGGTCGGCCTCGACCGTGATCGGCACGCCGGCCAGCGTGTCGGCCCCCCGCACCACGAGTTTGGCGCCTTCCTCAGTGATCTTCGACACCCGGCCGCGATAGTACTTCGCCCCATCCTGCTCGATGGCCCGGCGCACGAACTCCTCGTAGCCCTTGCCGCCGGCCCGGACGTCCATGTAGAAAACGTGCGCCTGCCCGTCGTGCACCTTGTGTTTGTAGAGCATGGCGTGCTTGGCCGTATACATGCAGCAGATCTTGGAGCAGTAAGGCAAGCCCTTGGCGTTGTCGCGCGAGCCTACACAACTGATGAACACCACGTTCTTCGGCTCGGCGCCGTCCGAGGGGCGCTTCAGCACTCCGTTGGTCGGTCCCGAGGCGGAAAGCAGCCGCTCAAACTGGAGCGAATCGATCACATCCTTGTACTGGCCGTATCCGTACTCGCCGTAGCCCGCGAGCGACGCATTATCCTGTTTCTGACCGATGTCATAGAGCTTATAGCCCGTGGCCACGACCACGGCGCCCACCTTTTCCTCCACCAGCTTGTCAGTGTCCTTGAAGTTGATAGCTCCCGCCTTGCACTTCTTCTCGCACAGTCCGCAGCCGTTGCGAATGATCTTGGCGCAGGTCTTGGCGTCAATCACCGGGCGGGCGGGTACGGCTTGCGGAAACGGAACGTAGATGGAGGCGCGGACGCCCATGCCGTAATCGAATTCGCTCTTGTTCCGCTTCAGCGGGCAGACGCTCCAGCAGTCCCCGCAGCCGGTGCACTTGCTGATATCGACGTAGCGCGCCTTCTGGCGAATAGTGATCGTGAAGTTGCCGATGTAGCCTTCGACGCTTTCGACTTCCGAGTAAGAATAGAGCTTGATGCGAGGGTGCTGTCCGACCTCCACCATGCGCGGGGTCAGGATGCACTGGGAGCAGTCGAGGGTGGGAAAAGTTTCGGACAAACCCGCCATCTTGCCGCCGATGGAGGGTTCGCGCTCCACCATCACCACTTCGTACCCGGCGTCGGCGATATCGAGGGCGGCCTGGATGCCGGCCACGCCGCCGCCGATCACCAGCGCCCGGCGCGTCACCGGCACGCGGATGGGCTGGAGTTCGTGGTCGAGCCGCGCCTTCTCGACGGAAAGACGGATGAGGCTGGCGGCTTTGGCCGTGGCCTTTGCGCGGTCGTGATGCACCCACGAGCAGTGCTCGCGGATGTTGGCCATCTCGACTTTATAGGGATTCAAGCCCGCAAGCTGCGCCGCGCGGCGGAAGGTCTTCAGGTGCATGTGAGGCGAGCAGGATGCTATGACTACGGAGTCGAGCTTTTCGGCCGCGATCTTCTCGCGGACCAGCGCCTGTCCGGGGTCCGAACAGACGTACTTGTAGTTCAGCGCGCAGCGAACGCCGGGAAACTTTGACACCTCTTGCGCCAGTGCATCGACGTCAACCGTACGCGCGATGTTCTCTCCACACCAGCAGATGAAGACGCCTATTCGGGACATCAGGCTTTTCCTACAAAGTGCCGGTTGATGCCCAGCGCTGATTCCGGCAGTCCCAGCGCCATTCCAACCACATCCGAGAGGTAGTAGATGACCATGCCATGCCGCACGCCGTAACGGTGCTCGATGTCAGGCTGCTTCATGTCGAGATTGACGTGGCACATGGGGCAGGCGACCACCAGGCAGTTAGCTCCATGCGCGGCCGCGTTGCTCAATATCTTGTGCGAGAGATCGAGCACGGTTTCCTCGCTGGCCAGGGTCATGCCGCCGCCACAACACTCCGTGCGGTAGCTCCAGTCAACGGTCTTCGCACCCAGCGCCGTCAGAATGGCCTCCATCGAGCGCGGCTGTTCGCAATCGTCGAACTCGACGACGTCGGGTGGGCGAGTGAGCAGACAGCCGTAGTAGCAGGCAGCACTCAGAGATTTGAGCGGGCTCTTCAACGCCGCCTTCAGCCGGTCAAGGCCGATTTGCTCGAACACCTGGATCAGGTTCAGCACCCGAGTCGTCCCGCGAACTTCGAGTTCGACGATCCCGGACATCTCGCGGCGCAATCCCTCGTTCTCTGCAAGGGCCCTCTGGGCCTTGATCAACTGCATGGAGCACATCGGACAAGGCGCCAGCATTTCGCCGAATCCACCGCGCTCCGCCAGCGCCAGATTGCGCGCCGGCAGGGCGGTGGAGAGCTTCTGGTTGAGCGAATGCGCGGCGGTCGCTCCGCAGCAGATCCATTCGTCGATCTCCTGCAACTGCACGTCCAGCGTGTTCAGGCAGGCCCGTAGCGATTCCTCGTAATCGTCCGAAGATCCGTGCAGCGCACATCCGGGGTAATAGCCGATATTCATGAGTGGTCCATCGAGCGCGCGAAGATGCGGCGGAGCACCGCCCGGTCGCGGACTTTCTTGCCCCGGAGGTGAAGCTTCTTCCGCTTATTCAGCTTGGGTGCGAGCGTGGCGTCTTTGAAGAGCAGAGAGAACCGGCGGTCGTGCATAAACCCAGCCAGTTTGAACTGGACGATCAGTTCCAGTTCGTCGAGCCGCCCGTTGCGCCGGATATTGTCGAGAAAAGCCTTTTGGAAAAGCATGACCCGGCGCTGGGCGGGCGACACCCGGCCCTCCTCCATGGAGAGCTGCCGCAGCGCATCCATGATCCCCGCGCAGTTCACCGATTTCGGGCAGCGAGTGGCGCAGGTCTGGCAGGAGACACACTGCCAGATCGACTGGGCGTTCAGGGCTTCCCTTTCCCTCCCTAGCTGCAGCAGGCGAATGAGCCGGTTAGGCGCAATATCCATCTGCGCGGCCATCGGGCAGCCGGCGGTGCATTTCCCGCACTGGTAGCAATCATAAAGGTGGGTGTGGGCCAGGGCCTCGATGACGCGGGCAGTGGCACACGCTTGCGGAAGTGGGTTTGCCGTGTTCACCGATACCGCCCGGCGAGTTATTGGGCCGCGTCCGGTGTGACTATTACTCGGTCGCGGTACGGATACCAGTAACCTGATACCCCCCGCACGGATCCGTACGAGCGCTGATTAGCGCATATGGCTCTTATCTCAGATACCGACGGTCTTGTCAACTTGGTTTGGCTGTAGAGCAACGGGCTGCGGGTCCGCGGGCCCCCGCATCAGCTCCCCAATTCCCTTGCTCTCAGTGCGCGGGGCTGAGGAACCACGTGAGGATGTGGTCGAACACTTCTCTTGGTCCGTCACGATTGGGGTCATCGGCGAAGCAGCAAACCGCAACTACTAGCTCGATGGGCGCCGGATTCTGGACGTGCACGAGGTCATTTGAGCGGACGAGGATGTAATGAACGAAAAGTTTGAGAAGAGGTACCCGTACAACGAACTTGCTCGCCGACTTGTTCCAGCGGTCGTTTCTTACCCGCTCCAGATGGGGATGGACTACGCACTTCAGCACCATGTCCCTGCGGTCCCTGGTGAGGGGTGGTAGGAACTCGCGAAAGACCTTGCCCGTAGTGTCGTCGAGGAGCTTGAGAAGGCGTTCCCAAAACCGACACCGGAATGAGGTACGTTACCTTCGAGGAAGTTTGTGGTGGCAAAGCACGCTCTGGGATTGACCGCGAGTGACGCCGTAGGGTAGAACGAAGTCCCTCAACTCCTGCTTCGTCGCACACTCGGAAGTTATCGTTAGAGCCGATTTGGACGGTGGTCAGGTCGGCGAACCATAAAACTAAGCCGAAAAGATTCGCGAGCAGTGGTTGACATACGCGGTGCGATGAGGACCTTGCCTCACATTTTGAATCTCTGAATCTTCTCATCGTCCTCTTCCGGTAGCTCACCGCAACACCCACCCGGTACAACAACGCGGATCCTCGTGTATGCTGAGCGCAACAAAATGGGAGTTAATGATAGAAGGAATTGCAGCTTTCGGGAGGTTTGCGTGAATCTGCAACGTATGCCCCAACGGCCGTGCGCGATGTTCGCCTTTCTCCTTGTCGGCGCCGTATTGGTTGTCTTCCCCGCCTCCGCGAGTGCGCAGGCCCAGCCCTCCACGCAATCCCTCGACGGACTGTGGCTCACGGATGGTTACGGGAAGCTGATTGAGTTTCAAGGGCAAGAGCTGCGCTGGTTTGAGATTACGCAGGTGAGTTGTATATCGGCGGGTAAGGCGACGCGGAAGAGTGGGCCGGGCACGGACCAAGAAATTGTATTTGTGCACGAAGGTGATGTGGCTCGCGTGACGCCGGGAAGCTCGCCGGACACGCGCTGGCTGCACGAAGACGGCTGTCCGACTTCAGCGCAAATGGGACCGTCGAGTGAGGTTCGTTAAGCTACGGTTTTTGCTCCCTGGTTCACCCCCTAACCCGCGCTAAACTGTGCGGTACTCGAAAGGAGTGAACCATGAGTGAAGAACCTGCCAGAGGGGAAGGAAGCTCCCCCGCCCGGGCGGGGGAGGCGGCGCGCCAACTGATCCGCCGCACCCGCCAAGTTACCCGACGCAAGCTTCCCGCCGAAGA
>Ga0208039_1000520_pt1 | contig 24136 bp, 24 predicted proteins | sample June2015DPH_20_1_2_FD_184722 | JGI IMG/M metagenome (GOLD analysis project Ga0208039, IMG submission 184722) | Peatland microbial communities from SPRUCE experiment site at the Marcell Experimental Forest, Minnesota, USA - June2015DPH_20_150... | ecosystem: Environmental > Terrestrial > Soil >... | reverse complement strand
AGGGCTCGAACCTCCACCTCCCCCAAACTATAAACCTTCACCAAATCTTGAACCTGAATTAATGAACTCATATTCCAAATCCAAATTTCAAAATCCAAATGTCAAATGAATGTCAAAGTCCAAAATCCAAAATTTTTTACATTTTGATTTTGGATTTGATTTGACATTTGAGCTTTGACATTTAACATTTCCTTTATGGTTCTTATTTCCCTGGGGTTCTCATAAAGGGTGAAGAAGCGCTGCTTTGCGCAGAGGCTTTTTTGCCCGAAGTCTCTTCAACAATCACCTCTCCGCCTTCCCGAAGATCTCCAGACATCACTTCACTGAAAGTACCATCGGTAATTCCAAGGACAATAGAGGCAGGAATTGGTTTCCCTTCCTTAGATAGAACCCATACCCTGCCTGGTCTTCCTTGGTCTCCTTGCGAGGATTTTACCTGTTCACCCGCTTTCTGCGGAGGACCTCCTTTTCCACTTTCCGTCTTGGCAAACACTGGCCGGAACCTGAGAGCAGCGTTGGGTATCTTTAACACCCCTTCTCTATGGGCAATCATAACGGAGACGTTGGCGGTCATACCTGGTTTTAACTTCAAGTCTTTATTGTCCACCAGGATCACGACATCATAAGTTACAACATTTTGAACGATGATAGGAGCATTGCGAATCTCCGAAACTTTTCCGCGAAAAATTCTTCCGGGATAAGCATCAACGGTAAAGGTTGAATCCTGTCCCACCGTAATACGGCCGACATCTGCCTCACTCACATTGGTATCCACCTGCATCTGGGTCAGGTCTTTAGCAATGGTAAAAAGGGTTGGAGCCTGAAGGCTGGCTGCCACGGTTTGACCCACATCCACATTCCTCGAAATGACAGTCCCATTGACCGGAGACCGAATAGTCGCGTATCTCAGGTTGGTCTCCGCCAGTTTCAAAGCAGCCTTGGCCTGTTCCACCTGAGCCTTTGAAGATTCCACCTGAGATGTAGCCGAGTCTATCTGGGCTTTGGCCACATCCCTCTGGGCTACCGCTGTATCATAATTCGTCTGGGCTGTGTCCATGGTGGCCTGAGCAATGACCTTCTTTTCCACAAGCGGTAGATTTCGATCAAGAGTCCTCTTCGCATCTAAAACCGCCACGTCTGCCTTCACGAGATTTGCCTTGGCATTCACAAGGTTCGCTTGGGCATTCAAGAGATTGGCCTGGTTGGTTAAAACATTGGCCTTTGCCTGATCGACCTGAGCCTGAAAGATCGCAGGATCGATCTGGGCAATCACCTGTCCCTCTTTTACCTGGGAATTAAAATCAGCATAGAGGCCTTTAATTGTCCCTGAAACTTGACTCCCTACTAAAACGTTAATGACTGGATTGATTGTCCCGGTGGCTGTCACAACCAAGTCGACCTCTCCCCTCTCGGCCTTCACCAAACGAAATTTTTGGTTCGATCCATTCTGGCCGGTCCACTGGTAGAGAAAGAACCCTCCTACCAAAATAAGGATGGCGATCACAATCGTTATCAGATATTTCTTTTTTCGTTTATCCATCTCACTTTTCCTTCCCTTTCTTTCTAAACCGGAGACGAACCGGAACCCCTTCGAAGCTGAAGGTTTCCCTCATCTGGTTCAGTAAATAACGTTCATAAGAAAAATGAATTCCATCTGGAAAATTGGTGTAGATCACAAAGGTCGGAGGTGCCGTGGAGACCTGAGTGATATAGTTCATCTTCACACTTCGACCTTTATAAAGCGGAGGAGGAAATTTTTCAACCCACTTTCCAAAATATTTATTTAACTGAGCGGTAGGGATTCGCTTTTGGGTCTGCTCTGACACATGATCTACCACATCCAGGACTTTCCTAACTCTTTGGCCTGTCAGAGCGGAAATAAAAAGGATGGGAGCATAAGAGAGATACTTGAGATTTTCTCCCATGTCCCTTTCATACTGAATCATGGTTTGAGAATCCTTTTCAACAAGATCCCATTTGTTCACGACAAGAATGCATCCCTTTCCCTTATCGTGGATGAACCCACCGATTCGGGCATCCTGATCGGTCACTCCTTCCTTGGAATCTAATAAGAGAAGGGCGACGTCAGACCGATCAATAGTTCGAAGCGCTTCCACAATACTATACTTTTCCAGCCGCAAGCTGATCCGGCTCTTCCTCCGGATTCCTGCTGTATCAATCAGGGCGTATCTCCTCCCATCTCTCTCAAAAAAGGTGTCAATGGCATCCCGTGTTGTACCAGGAACCTCATCAACAAGCACTCTCTTATATCCTAATAATCGGTTAATCAAAGAGGATTTCCCGACATTCGGCCTTCCTACCACAGCCACCTTTGTAACATCTTTATCCCATTTTTCCTCAGTCAAACTTGGAAGGGCCTTGAGCACCTCATCCATTAGTCCATTCGCACCATATCCATGTTCTGCCGAAATTGAATAGATTGGTTCTACACCTAACCCATAAAATTCAAGGGCCTTCTCCTCATGCTTTGGCCCATCAATCTTATTGACGATATAAAACACAGGTTTATTCAATTTTCTAAGAATATCGGTAATTTCCTTATCCGAGGGGGTTAGGCCTTCCTTCCCGTCCATCATGAAAAGTATCACATCGGCTTCCTCCATGGCCAACTGGCATTGCTCGCGCATCTGGACAAAGATCCGATCTTTTGAAACCGGTTCGAACCCACCGGTGTCAATCAAAGTGAAAGTACTCTCCTCCCACTCCACGTCAGCATAATTCCGATCCCGGGTCACGCCGGGCTCATCCCAGACAATGGCTCTCTTCCTTCCAGTGATTCGATTAAAGAGGGTAGATTTCCCAACATTAGGTCTTCCGACAATAGCGACAATAGGCTTCATGGCAACTTTCTTAAAAATGAACGAAATTTATTATAATATAGCCGTAAAGTCTATACAATAAAATAAGCTTTTCTTTACTAAACCCATAGTGGATTCATCATTGAATTTATATAGTTGCTGACCCATTCGACGGCGCTCAAGCCCCAGACCTCAGGCCGGAGAATCGAAGGTCTTCTCATTCGAATATAAATGTGGTAAATTAGTCTCAGGCAAGAGGCAAGAGGCAAGAGGCAAGAGGCAAGGGGCGAATGGCGAAGGGAATTAAATTACTAAATCGAACTTTAGCGGAAGATAAAATGGGTAAATTGATTAGAAAAACTATTATTTATTCATCTATTCTGATTTTTCTATTATCCCTGGCAACGGGGGTAGTCTTTTCCCAACCCAAGGCTATAGTAGAAAAAGGTCCGGAGATCAAGTTGGGAGAAGTAATTTTCTTCGTCAGGGAATTTGAATCCACCACGTCTCCCCTTAAAATGTTAGAAGTCCATGTCGAAATCTTCAACCGGAGTCAGCGGTCTGTTGCCCCACCCAATTCCATCAACGTGGTTGTGGTTCCAAAAGAAATAAAATATCCAGAAGAAGTTTCTGTAGCTGAATTTAATCCAACTCAGGAGGAGACTACGCTCACTGTCCCCTTACCTCCCAACTCAGGCCGTCTATTGATTTTTGGTTTCTCACTTCCAGAGAAAAAACTAGAATCCGTCACCTTCGAAATCCAAATTAATCCCCCGGACGGAGAAAAGAAGACTGTGAAGTGGGAAGGCAGTGGTAATTAAATGACGGCGATTGCCTCTATCTCTATATCGGCATCTCTTGGGAGTTTTGCCACCTCGACCGTTGACCTCGCAGGTGGTGAAGATGGAAAGTAGGTAGCATAAACCTCATTGACCTGATTGAAATTTCCGATATCTTTTAAAAAAATAGTCACCTTGACCACATCTTCCATCCCTAACTTTTGAGATTCCAATACCCCTTTAATATTTTCTAAAACCTGCTGGGTCTGTTGCCGAATATCTCCTTTCACTAATTCCCCTGTTTTTGGATCGAGAGGTATCTGTCCAGAGAGGAATAGAAAATTCCCTGCCTGAATGGCTTGTGAATATGGGCCAATTGCCTTGGGTGCTTTTTCTGTTTGGATCACCTTTTTCTTCATGGCTTTACTCCTCCAATAACCCAAAAATCTCCGAGGCATCTCTCAAAATATAATCCGCTCCTGCCTTCTCAAACTCCTCCTTCTTTATCCTTCCCGTCAATACCCCAATTGTCTTCATCCCCACCCTCTTTCCTGCCTGAATGTCAATGATATGATCTCCAACCATCACGGATTCTTCCCCTGAAGTTTTCAATGACTCCATTACATAGGTCAGATGATCTGGGTGGGGTTTGACCTTCTTTACCGAATTTCTCGATACAAAAACATCACAAAAATCATCAATGCCAGGGAAAACCTTTCGAACAGCCTCCTCACAGTTCCGTGTAATAATTCCAATTTTAATTCCTTTCTTCCTTAAACTTTTTAAAGTTGCCTCTGTTCCCGGAATCAGCTTCCCCTTCTCCGCTGCCCTCATTTCTACTTCATGAAGGATATGATGAGACTCCTGATAAAATGCCTCTGCATGGGAAGGATTCTTCTCCCACAAGATTTGATAGACCTCGTCAATGATCTCAAGCAGATACTTCTCCTGGATCGTTTCTTCTTTAACACCATAACGCCTCATCAAATCGAATATTCGTTCTCTCATGAGAGAAAAATCGATGTTGAGGAAAGCTAGGGTCCCGTCAAAATCGAAGATAATGGCTTTGATAGGATGAAGGAAGGCTGGACTCATAGGTTTCTCATGATGATTATCTTTTTAAATCAAGGTCCGAAATACCGAGGCAGTAAAGAACTCCTTTCATATGGTCTTTTGTAATGGCACCATCTGCTACTTTCCTCAAAATCTCTTTTGCATTAAAAGCGATCCCTAACCCTGCGTTCGCCACCATAATCCGATCATTTGATCCATCCCCAACTGCAACGACCTCATCCCGGGTGATCCCTTCCTTACGGCAGATTTCATCCAAGACCTCAGCTTTCCTTTTGGCGTCGATGATTCTTCCTTTAATTCTTCCAGTGAGCCTTCCCTCTTTAATCTCCAATTCATTTCCGAAGGCATAATCGAATCCCAATCTTTTTTTCAAAACATCCGCAAAATAGCTGAACCCCCCGCTGATGAGAGCAACCTTAAATCCCATTTCCTTCAGAGCTATAATCAATTCTTCACTCCCCTTGGTGAGCTTAAACGCCTTAGCAATGGATTCCAAACTCTTAATCCTCAAACCTTTAAGAAAGGACACCCTTGTCCGAAGAGATTCCGAAAAATCGATTTCCCCTCGCATTCCCCTTTCAGTGATGGCGGCTACTTTCTTGCCCGCTCCTGCTAGTTTCGCCATTTCGTCAATGATCTCTCCGTCCACAATGGTTGAATCCATATCAAAGACAATGACCTTCTTCCTCTTCTTAAATATATGCTCAGGCTGGGCAATGATATCCATCCCAACCTTCTTCGCTACGGTGGTGAGATCCTGGCGCAAAAGGGAAAAATTTGCCTCTCGAAGGTCAACCCACATTTCCATAGCGAAGAACTCTCCTCTGGCGATCATCTTGATCCGCTCAATATTGCAAAGGTGTCTCGCCAGCATGGAAGAAAAGGCTGCCACGACTCCTGCCCGGTCTGGTCCCAGGAGAGTGAGGACATAGGGCCTCTTGGTTTCGGCCAATCTTAACCCCTTAAATTCATGAAGGGGGGTCATCGTAATACTCATCCCCCGTCTCTTTGCCAATCGATTGAGACTTGTTCGCAGTTGACTGGGTTGGAAACGGGACCGGAGTGGTTGGATGAGGAGTACCATGGTGAATTGGGAATGGATGACCGTCTGCTCAATATCCACGATGTTCAAGCCTTGTTTAAAGAGCATTTGGGTCACTTCCGAGACAATCCCAACCTGATCTTCTCCAATCACCGAGATGACATAAAAATTCTTTCCCTTTGAAAATGAACGATTTTTCAATGTTCCCCTCATCTAAACATCGTTGTCAGGTTAGGGTTACGAAGCCAGTTTGGTATATGGTCAAAGGGTTACGGTTAATAGATTTAAAAGACCAAACACATAACCCTTTACCGAAACGGGCATCTTAACCTTGACCTTTTGACCATTGACTTTTATTTTCTATGTAAACATAAATACCTTACAGAAAACATATCTGTCAACGATAAACTCCAAATTCTCTTGATACTAAGCAGGAGATTTGATATGAAATTTATAAGGAGGGGATGGAAAAAGATGACATCGCTAAAAGAGAGAATCCAGATCGCTTCGGGCGATGGGATAGCTGATCTTCTGATCAAAAACGGAAGGGTTGTAGATGTCTTCTCGGGTCAGATTGAAAAAAAGGATGTAGCCATTTTCGGAGGCGTGATCGTAGGTTTTGGAGATTATCAAGCCAGAGAGATCATCGATGTAAAGGGTGATTTTCTCTGCCCCGGGTTGATTGATGGTCATGTCCACATTGAATCGAGCATGGTGACTATCCCTGAATTTGCTCGAGCTGTTCTTCCTAACGGAACAACCACTGTAGTCACAGATCCTCACGAAATTGCCAATGTCCTCGGTCGGGAGGGCATCCGCTTCATGGCAGAATCGGCGAGAGGCCTTCCTTTAAATGTTTTCATTATGCTCCCTTCCTGTGTTCCCGCCACTCATATGGAAACCTCTGGAGCTACCCTCAGGGCGATTGATTTAAAGTCTCTATTCAAAGAACCCTGGGCGATTGGATTGGCAGAGATGATGAACTTCCCAGGCGTCATCTTCAGAAATCCAGAGGTCATCAAGAAAATTGAGATGGCAAAGGGAAAGCCAATTGATGGCCATGCCCCCATGCTTTCGGGAAAAGGACTTTATGCCTACCTCACTGCAGGAATTCGATCTGACCATGAATGTACCACCCTCAGAGAGGCGAAGGAGAAATTGAAAAATGGTATGTGGATTATGATCAGAGAAGGAACGACTGCAAGAAATCTCAGAGCCCTCCTTCTACTTGTGCAACCTAAAAATGCAAGACGGTTTCTTTTCGTCACCGATGACCGTCATCCAAAAGAACTCCTCGAAGAGGGCCATATCGATTCCATGGTCAGGCAAGCGATCCGATGGGGAATTGACCCCATCTTAGCCATTCAAATGGCAACACTGAATCCTGCAGAATATTTCAGGCTTGATGACCTCGGAGCCATTGCTCCGAGTTATCGGGCTGACATCGTCAGTTTCGATCACCTGGGACGATTTCAAATTAAGAAGGTCTTTAAAGATGGGGTATTGGTTGCTGATAATGGTAAAATGCTCTCCTCTTCCATCCGAAAGAGGAAGAGTCCCAAAGTCAAGGGATCTGTTCGAATCAAGCCTCTTAAAAACAATTCCTTTCTACTTCGGAGTGACGAATCTCTCGCTAAAGTCATTCAATTGATCCCAGATCAAATTATCACAAAAAAAGGTGTGAAGAAAATCCTCTTGAAAGAGGGAGTCGCCTATCCCAATATCAAAGAGGATATTCTTAAGATTGTAGTGGTTGAACGGCATAAAGCCACAGGGAATATTGGGATTGGTTTCGTCCAGGGTTTTGGCTTAAAGAAAGGAGCGATCGGTTCGTCCGTAGCTCATGATTCACATAACCTGGTCATTGTGGGAACCAATGACCAGGATATTTTGAAAGCCGCAGAAGTCATTCAAGCGATGAGTGGGGGATTGGTTGCTGTTTTGGATGGAAGGGTGTTAGCTTCTCTCCCCTTGCCCATTGCGGGTTTAATGTCCGAAGCCTCGGTTGCCCAAGTCAACCTTCAATTGGAAGCCCTCCATCACGCCGCAAAAAACCTTGGATGCGAAATCCCAGACCCATTTATGACACTTTCCTTCCTCTCGCTGCCGGTCATTCCGGAACTAAAAATCACTGATAAAGGTCTGGTTGATGTGAATCAGTTTAAATTTGTTCCCTTATTTGGAGAAAATTAATAAAAAGTGTTAGTGAGTGGTGAATGGTGTTAGTGAAACTTCTAATAAAAACTGGGTTACGAATCACCAGCACGAGTCACCAGCACGTATTTATGGGAGTCCACTATGAATTGGAATCAACTATTAGATGAAGCTACCCATCACCTTCAGACGTACCTCCAGATCCATACGGTCAACCCACCTGGGAATGAAGTAGAAGGAACTAGATTTTTCAAAAAAATTTTTGATGTCGAGTCTATCCCCTGTCAGACCTTCGAGCCCTCTCCAGGCCGAGGGAGCTTACTCGCCACCTTAAAAGGGAATGGAAAGAAGAGACCTGTCCTCCTTCTCAATCATATTGATGTCGTCCCAGTTGAAAAGGAGCGGTGGACAGTAGATCCTTTTGCTGGGATCATCCAAGATGGATATCTCTACGGCCGCGGAGCTCTCGATGATAAATCCATGGGCATCATAGAGATGATGGCCCTCTTAATCCTGAAACGGGAGAAAATTCCTTTAGAAAGAGATATCCTCTTTTTTGCTGCGGCAGATGAAGAGACCGGAGGAAAGTGGGGAATTCAGTGGGCCATGGAAAATGTTTCCTCCTTAATGGAATCGGAATACGCCCTGAATGAAGGGGGATATGTCATCCTCAACGAAACAGGGGCTCCGGATCGATATGAAATTTCCAATGGTCAGAAGATTGTCTTCCAACTCCAATTAAAGGCCAGAGGAACCTCAGGTCATGCTTCCATGCCTCATTCTGACAATCCCAATGTGAAACTTATCCATGCTTTGGAGGCGGTGACAAAATGGGAAACTCCTTTCAACATCCTTCCCATGGTGAAAGAATTTTTTCTCAAGATGGCTCCCAAACAGTCCTCTGATGGAAGAAAAATTTTTGAGGATATTGAAAAGGGGCTCAGCGATCCTTCTTTCTCAGCCAGGTTGACATCCAACCCAATCTATAATGCCATGGTTCGGGATACCATCTCTCTCACTATCCTTCAGGCCGGAAGCAAGGCCAATGTCATCCCTTCAGAATCAACCGCCACTCTCGACTGTCGCCTCATACCAGGATCTTCTAAAGAAAATTTCTTGAAAGAGATTAAAAAAAGATTAGGAGATGAAATTGAGATTGAAGGGAAAATGGAGGGGAAATCCATTCCGCCCTCTCCCTTTAGCACAGATCTTTTTCAGGCCATCCAAAAATTTGCAACCTCAAATGATCCGGATTGTCCGGTTGTTCCTCTTCTCCTCCCCGGAGCCACAGACAGCCGTTTTCTGAGGGAAAGAGGGATTACGACCTACGACTTCTGTCCCTTTCGTTTGCCAGAGAAAGAAATATTGAGAGTACACGGCAATGATGAACGAATCGCCATCGAAAATCTGACATTTGGGATGAGGATGCTGGTGGAAATTATTAAGGAGGTTGCCACATAATCCCCCCACCCCACCTTTTGTAAAGGGGGAAGAGGGGGGATTTTATTTTCGAAAAAGCATAAACAACAATGTCAGGATGATGCTGATAATAATAGAAGTGGCGAGGGGAAAGTAGAAAGTAAACCTCTCCTTCTTAATGATGATATCTCCAGGAAGTCTACCCACCCACGGTATCTTCTCCCCGACCAATAGAAGGAGACCGGCGAGAATAATAAAGACACCCAGAAGGATGAACATCTTTCCTAAAGCACCAAAACCGAACACCTGACCTCCTAAAAATAATGTCAAATGCCAAATTTCAAATGTCAAATGAATGACAAATGACTAAATATCAAAACTTTTCTTTTTTCTTGATAAAAGAATTGCAGAAAAAATGAGGGTTAATTCTTGAGCCTCTTGAGATAATCGTTGACATTCCGCACTTTTATGTGGATTTGCCTTACTGATCATTCTCAGCCAATGCTTTGTTTCTTTCGATTCCTTTTTACAAATGCCAATCTTATGCCGAAAGTCTTTCTTTGATTCTGCGCCATCTGCCTCCATGTAATTTGCGCCAATACTCGTCCCAGAACTTACTAACTGACCGATTAAAGGACGGTTGATTTCATTTTTCTCAAGGGTCTTTGCAAACTCAATTATTCGTTCTCCAAACTTAGCAGTTCTCTCTTCTAAATCGTATACTTGGGCATTTGGGGTTTGGGCTTCATTGGAACTTTGAACTTCATTTGACATTTGAGCTTTGACATTTGACATTTTCTTTAAATACCTTTCTTTCTCACTATAGATACAGCCACAGTATTGCTGACGATAGAGTCCCATAGCCTTGGAGACTTCCACTCCTTTTTTCCATCCCTGTCGAAAATCTTCATAATAAAATGGAATCCCGATCTCCTGAGCGACACGCTCGCCGGTTTCTTTGATCAGAGCATGATTTTGATGGGTACTTTGAAGAAGGGTGGTTGAAAACCCATCGAAAGCCTTATTCTTCGCCTCGCGAGCCGTGGTTTCAAGCCGAACCGAGTAGCAATACTGGCACCTCTCCTCTACTCGATGGGACACATTTCTTAAAAATTCCTCAAGGAGATATTCATCCCGATAGAACACCTCCAGTCCAACCCTCTCGGAGTATTGTTTCAATGCGTCCAGTCTTCTTTGATATTCTTGGTAAGGGTGAATGTTGGGATTGAAAAAATATCCAACGGCCTCATCCCCTTTTTCTTCCATTCGTTCAAGGGGATAAATGGCACAGTTGGCACAACAGATGTGGAGCAGGATTTTCATTCAATTGGCAGCCAGGATTTCCTTTTCAGAATCTTTCCTCCGGGGAATCCCCAGCTCCTTCTCCACTTGCAAGATCCTGTCGGTAGTCTTGATGACTGTGTCAGGATTAAGAGAGATGCTATCAATGCCACAACGGACCAAAAACTCGGCAAATTCTGGATAGTCACTGGGAGCCTGACCGCAGATGCCAATCTTCCTCCCATTCTTCTTGGCCCTCTCAATGATCAATTGGACCATCTTTTTCACCGCCGGATCCCGCTCATCGAAGATATGAGAAACTTTCTCCGAATCACGATCCAGTCCCAACAATAACTGGGTTAGATCATTCGATCCGATGGAGAACCCGTCAAAAACCTCAGCAAATTCATCCGCCATAATCACATTGCTGGGAACCTCGCACATCATATAGATTTCGAGACCATTTTCCCCCTGGATGAGGCCGTGTTTTCTCATCTCGGCCACCACCAGTCTCCCCTCTTCCACGGTTCGGCAGAAAGGGATCATCAATTTTACATTGATCAGACCCATTTCATCCCGAACCTTTTTCATCGCCATGCATTCAAGAGCAAACCCTTCTTGGTAAGCCTCGTCATAATAGCGGGAAGCTCCTCGGAAACCAATCATGGGGTTGTCTTCAACAGGCTCAAATTCGCTTCCTCCAATAAGATTGGCATATTCATTACTTTTGAAATCACTCATCCTGACGATGACATCTCTCGGATAAAAGGCAGCGGCAATCTTGGCCACCCCTTGAGCCAGCTTATCGACGAAGAAAGCCTCCTTGTCTTCATACCCGATGGTCAACTGTTCAATCTCCTTTTTAGCATGACTATCATTCAATGAATCAAAGCGGACAAGCGCCATGGGGTGGATTCGTATAGAATTGTTGATAATAAATTCCAGTCTGGCCAGACCCACCCCATCGTTGGGAATAAAGGAGAGGTGGAAGGCATTGTCTGGATTTCCTACATTCATCATGATTTTTGTTTGGGGCTTCTCCAGATGTGCCATATCGAAGCGCTTCACCTCATAATCGAGGATCCCTTCAAAAACCAATCCTGTTTCCCCTTCTGCACAACAAACGGTGGCACTTCGATAATCCTTCAGAATTTCACTTCCACTCCCTGTCCCCACCACACAGGGAACGCCCAGTTCCCGGCTGATGATGGCCGCATGGCAAGTCCTTCCTCCGCGGTCGGTCACAATGCCCGAGGCAATTTTCATAATAGGTTCCCAGTCCGGGTCTGTCATCTGGGTGACCAATATTTCGCCCTTCTTAAACTTCTCTATCTCTCTCGCACTGGTGATGACATTGATGGGGCCAGCGCCAATCTTTTCACCGACACTCTTCCCCTGTACCAAAACCCTTCCCTTCTCTTTTAAGGAATAGGTCTCCAAAACATTCATGGCTCGCTGGGATTTTACCGTCTCTGGTCTTGCTTGAAGAATAAAGAGTTCCTGGGTAATACCGTCCTTTGCCCACTCAATATCCATGGGCATGTAGACCCCTGATTTTTTCGAATAGTGTTCTTCGATCTTTATCCCCCATTCGGCAAGCTGAATGATCTCCTCGTCATCCAAGATGAAATCCGCCCTTTCTTGTGCGGAGACAGGAACATTCTTGGTTGAACCCTCTCCCTCCAGCGTGTAGATCATTTTGATCTCTTTGCTCCCGAGGGTTTTCTGAATGATGGGTTTATAATTTCCTTTGATGCAGGGTTTAAATACATAAAATTCGTCGGGATTGATGACTCCCTGAACGATATTCTCCCCTAATCCATAGGCACCCGTGATGTAAACCACGTCCGGAAAGCCGGATTCTGTATCGATCGTGAACATCACACCAGAACAGGCCTTATCGGAGCGCACCATTTTCTGAACTCCGATGGAGAGAGCGACCTGAAAGTGGTCAAACCCCCTATGGGTTCTGTAAGAGATGGCACGGGTGGTAAAAAGTGAGGCAAAACATCGTTTGCAGGCTTGAACCAAGGCATATTCCCCGCGGATATTAAGATAGGTCTCCTGCTGACCGGCAAAACTTGCACCAGGAAGGTCCTCGGCTGTAGCGCTACTACGGACCGCCACATCCGTATCCTCTCCATACTCCTTACATAACTTCCGATAGGCTTTAACAACATCTTCAACGATCTCCCTGGGAAACTCCAAACTATGGATAAGCCTCCGGACTCGGCTTCCCCTCTCTGAAAGGTTTTCCACATCTTCAACATCAAGACCAGTAAGTATATCTCGAATACCATCTTTGATCTTTGGTTTACCCTTGCCTTCATGCCAGTCTTGTACAATGCCTTCGTCCAAAAGGTCATGGTAGGCATTAACGGTTATAGCAAATCCATTGGGGACGTTCACCCCTTGTTTCGTCAGTTCCTTCCGCATCTCTCCCAAGGAGGCATTTTTCCCTCCAACAACGGGAAGATCGTCGAGTCCAATTTCGTCAAACCACAGAATGTAAGGTTTTTTCCCCATGATTCCCTCCCTGGGTTATAATAGTTTAAATTTATCCGAACCTATATGCCTTGTCAACCCCGTTAGATAAGTAAACCCCGTTAGAAAGTCTTCGACTTTCCAAGGGGGAGGCTCATTCACCCCGTTAGAGAAAGTCTCTAACAGGGCAAGCGGAGCATTAAACCTCGTGTTCGCTCTAAAAGGCCTCCGGCCCGGAGGGCCTCTGGCCCGGAGGGAATTATATCTTCACCCCGTAAGAGACCAGAGGTCTTACGGGGTTCATCCCCGCTGCTTGCAGCGGGGCTTTCTAACGGGGTAAAATAACGGATATCCCTTCTTGGGAAATCCTTGGATTAACATTACACGCTGAAATCATTAAAGCCTATCTAACGGGGTCAACCCCGTCGTTGAATCGAATGAATTTTTTACCTTTTTGGGATGATGTTAAATTTTGCAAAGATAAGTTAATTGTAATTTGTTACAACAACGGGGTCAAGGGCGATCCTCGTGATGAAATTGTAGAAATGGAGATTGATTTTTCAATCAATTATAATTAGTATGAATTTTTACGGAGCCCCGCGTGGTTCTTAATTGACGCCGCTGTGGGGCGACATCCCCCGTCTAATGTCGGGACAGGCCGGCCAAGAGATGGTACATTCATACACGGCCAAAGGCCGTGGTTTTCTGCTGTCGGGGTACAAAAGGAAGTGAAATCCATGAAAAGTTCGAAATATGTTTATTCTTTTGAAGAAGCAGATGGGACTAATAAGAAACTCCTTGGAGGGAAAGGGGCGGGTTTGGCTGAAATGACGCACATGGGTCTTCCTGTTCCTCCTGGATTTATCGTCACCACCGAGGCCTGTCTTCATTATTATGAGAACAAAAAGAAACTTCCTAAAAGCCTCATGGAAGAGGTCCAGGCAAATCTGAAAACGGTTGAGGAAAAAACAGGTAAAAAATTTGGAAGTTCTCAAAATCCCCTCTTCTTCTCTGTCCGCTCGGGCGCTGCGATCTCCATGCCAGGCATGATGGACACCATCCTCAATTTGGGTTTAAACGACAAGACCCTTGAGGGTTTGATCCAGATCACCTCGGATGGAAGATTCACCTATGATGCCTACCGGAGATTTATTCAACTCTTCGGGAAAATTGCTTCGGGGGTGGAAGAAAAGGAATTTGACCAAATCCTTAGCAAGACAAAAGAGAGGGTGGGAGCCAAAGAGGATACGGATCTCAATGTCGATCATCTCAAGGATATCTGTAAACAATATCTGACATTAGTTAAGAAGAGGACAGAAACTCCTTTTCCTCAAGACCCGATGATTCAACTAAAACTCGCCATTGAAGCGGTCTTCAAATCCTGGATGGGAAAGAGGGCAGTGGATTATCGGAAGGAATTCAACCTCACCCCTGAAATGGCGAATGGAACCGCCGTCAATGTATGCACCATGGTTTTTGGAAATATGGGTGTTGACTCAGCAACGGGGGTCGCGTTTACGCGAGACCCGGGCACAGGAGAAAACGTTCTCTATGGTGAATATCTTGTGAATGCTCAGGGTGAAGATGTCGTGGCCGGGATCCGGACACCCAAACCCATTCAAGAGATGAAGAAGGAAATGCCAAAAATCTATCGAGAGTTGGAGCGGGTCAGAAAAACCTTGGAAGAACATTTTCACGAAGTACAGGACTTCGAATTCACCGTGGAGAAAGGAAACCTCTACATCCTTCAAACTCGAAATGGGAAGATGAATGCTCAGGCGATCGTTCGAACTTCCAAAGAGATGGTCACTGAAAAACTGATTACGAAAGAACAAGCTGTCCTGAGATTGAAACCACAAGAACTGGAGCAACTCCTCCATAAGCGGATCGATCCAAATTTCAAGGGTAAACCAATTGCCGTCGGCCTTCCTGCCTCTCCAGGAGCGGCATCTGGAAAAGCCATCTTCGATGCCGATGAAGCTGAACGAATAGGAAAACTTGGCCACAAAGTGATCCTGGTTCGAGAAGAGACCAAACCCGAAGATATTCACGGTTTCTTTGCCTCCCAAGGAATCTTGACAAGCCGTGGGGGAAAGACTTCCCATGCAGCGGTGGTGGCAAGAGGCATGGGAAAACCTTGTGTGTCAGGATGTGAAGAACTCCGAATCGATCCAGAAGGGAGAGAAGCGACGATCAAAAATGTTCATCTCAAAGAAGGAGATTTTATCACCATCGATGGCTCCAGAGGTGAGGTCTATCTGGGAGAGATTCCTACCGTAGATCCTGATTTTAGCAAAGACCTCCTCACGCTCCTGAGTTGGGCGGATGGGATCAGAACCGTGGGCGTTCGGGCCAATGCCGATACCCCCGAGGCAGCGATCAAAGCAAGACAGTTGGGCGCCGAAGGGATTGGTCTCTGCCGAACAGAGAGAATGTTCAACGCTGTAGATCGGCTCCCCATTGTTCGAGAGATGATCTTGGCAGGGTCGAAGGAGAAGAGAGCAGAGGCGATTGCAAAACTTCTTCCTATGCAGAAGAACGACTTAAAAGAAATCTTTAGGGCCATGGCAGGGCTGCCGGTGACGATTCGCCTTCTCGATCCACCCCTCCATGAATTTCTCCCATCCGCTGAAGAACTAGCCGATGAATTGAGGAAGTTGAAGGAAGTGGAATCAGCTTTCTCCACCATGGGAAATATCTCTGATGCGATGAAGTTTCTGGATCCTTCTTTCCGGGAATCACTCAGACTTCTGGACCATGTGGTGACTGATATCGTTGAGATTAAAGAAAAGAGACTCGATAAAAAGCTCATCCGAAAACAGCAGGAAACCCTTAGGAAGGTTAAGGAGATGATGGAGGTCAACCCCATGCTGGGCCATCGGGGAGTGAGATTGGGAATTACTTATCCCGAGATTTATAAAATGCAGATTCAGGCCATTCTGGAGGCAGCAGCCGAGTTGCTCAAGGAGGGGGTCGAAGTCCAACCTGAAATCATGGTTCCTCAAGTCTGTACAGCCGAAGAACTAAAGTGGGTTCATCAATTGGTCAAAAAGGTTGAAAGGGAAGTGGAAAATCAATATGGAGTTCATGTTCCTTATAAATTCGGGACGATGATCGAAGTGGTAAGAGCCTGCATGAGAGCCGGGAGGCTCGCAGAGGTGGCAGACTTCTTTTCTTTTGGAACGAACGACCTCACTCAGGCCACCTTCTCTTTTTCCAGAGAGGATGCAGAGAACAAATTTCTACCCCTTTACAACCAACGGAAGATTCTCCAGGATAATCCTTTTGACGTATTGGATGTAAAAGGTGTGGGAAGGTTAATGATGATCGCCATTGAATGGGGAAGGAGGACGAAGCCAGATCTGAAGATTGGAATTTGTGGTGAACATGGTGGTCATCCGGAATCAGTCGAATTTAGCCACAGTATCGGACTCAATTATGTCAGTTGCTCTGTCCCACGTCTCCAGATAGCGCGCCTGGCAGCCGCCCATGCCAAATTAAAAGAGAAGGATAAAAAACCTCCAGAAAAATACGACCCGGATGATGCTCTTAGCATCTTCTTCTAAACATTAATGACCATTGACAAATGATGGGGTTGTTGAAAAACTCTGGTTTGTTGTCACCCTGAACCTTTTGCTCTTTGTCATTCTGAAGGAGAGTAGCGACTGAAGAATCTCCCTCAGGGTAGGCTCCGTGAAGGGTCTCTGCTCTTGGAAGAACGAGTTACTCCATGCTCCATGCCCTTTGCTATTCAGCAGGGTCAACTTTTTTATGGATGATACCAAATTTCAAAGCTAAAGGCTAACTCTTTGTCTTTATTTCGGCTTGACAATCATTTGATTATTTATTAAAAATGTATTACATTATTAACAAATTGAGGATATCTTGAAAATAGAAAAAATCTCATGGGATCAGGAAACAGTTGATCATATTTCTAATCACCTGGTTTCACCGGAAGAGGTTGAAGAGGTATTGTTTAATGATGTAGACACACCACTTATGATGCGGGGAAAAGAAGGCAAATATCTTGCTTATGGAAAAACTCATGGAGGGCGGCTATTATTCATCGGTTGGGCCTCAAAATATAAAAAAACAAAAATCATTACTGCCAGAGACATGACCGAAAAGGAAAAGCGATTTTATAGAAGGAGGAAAGAATGAAAGTGCCAAAATTTAAAAGTTTAAAAGAAGAAAGGAAATTTTGGGATACCCATGATTCAACGGCTTATCACGATGACTTCAAGATAACCAAAAATGTGGTTTTTGTTCGACCCAAGAAAGAAGTAATTTCTTTACGTCTGGAGCCTAAGTTCATAAGAAGGTTAAGAGAGCTTGCTGATAAAGAAGGCCTACCTCCTACTACCTATGCCAGGATGTTAATTGTTAAGAGTATTCAGGCCCATACAAAATAAACCCATCATCCAGAATTCATCCCAGTAAATCTCTTGACTTCTCTGCGCTATGCCCTATGCGTTTTGTTTTGCGGACACAGCCAACTTTTCTATGGATGACACATCATTTCTCTTAATAAATAGAACCGTACCCTTTTACATTTTCGGAAACTTACAGAAATTTTGGTTGACTTTTTCTAATAAAGAAGTAAGAATATTACAAGTAAGAGTAAGAAAGGAGATAGATGATGCGTATCACGTCGAAAGGCCAGGTCACCATCCCGATTGAAATTCGGGAAAAGGCGGGACTTCTTCCTGATACGGAAGTGGAGTTCCGAATTAAAGGAAATACTGTCACGCTGAAAAGGCAGACCGGATCTCCATCAAGACGACCTCTCGATCTGATCAAACGCATGCGAAGGAAAGCAACAGTAGAAATGACGACGGATGAGATTTTGGCGCTCACCCGGGGGTAGGCCATGGATATCCTGGTGGATAGTAATGTCATTCTCGATATCGTTACGGAGGACAGGAAATGGTTTCAATGGTCCTCGGATACGTTGGCTAAGTATGCAGAAACCCATATCCTGGTCATCAATCCGATTATTTACGCAGAGGTCTCGATCGGTTTTCATCGCATCGAGGATGTTGAGATGGTTTTGCCGCCAACCTTTTTCAGGCGAGACCCGCTTCCATGGGAAGCAGCTTTCCTTGCGGGCAAATGCTTTTTAGCTTATCGTAAAAGAGGCGGGAGGAGGAGTTCGACGCTTCCTGACTTTTTCATTGGTGCTCATGCTGCGATAGCTCGTATTCCCTTATTAACCAGGGACGTCTCTCGTTATCGGACGTATTTTCCAAAACTTAAATTAGTCGCCCCCGATTAATGGGGGCTTCCCAATTCATTCCGAGTGTCTGGTACGATACTTCCCATATCCACATTCTTCTTTCTCCTTGAGGATGCGGAAGGTTTCGCCGGGGGAATCGATAAAGATATATCCCCCTTTTTCTACTTTCATTTGCCTCCCAAATACCTGTGGATAAAATCTCTTGGTTTCAAAATCTGGATTCCTTGATATTCAGACAATTTGAGCAAATGTTTATCTCCGCTAATAATGTATGAAGCTTCTCCTGCTACAGCAGCTTCCAAAAATTTATCGTCAGAAGGATCATCGTGTATGACCGGGGGAAGAGTTGGGGCAAGGACAATTTCGGCCTGGATGGTCAATAAATCCCAAAACGGTCTCAAATCAACGTCCCGAAACTTCAAAGCCAACTCGACCCCGATGCGTTGGTATTCATCCAAAATGGACGGAGACACCAGAAGTTGAACTCTACCATCACGCCAGGCTTTAAGAATCTGATAAGGAGGACCGGTAAAGAATATCCCCGAGATGAAAACGTTTGTGTCCAGCACAATTCTCATTTACGGCCTCGAACCTTAGCGACGGCTGCATCTATATCCGATTTCCTCAATCCTGACTTACGTGCTTGTTGCCTGGCCTGCGCAATCAAATTGTCAAACTCTTTCATAGAGGGTGCAGAGATGGCTTTAAGAATCACCACATCTCGATCACCGACTACGACGAACTGGGTCCCTGATTGGAGGCCCAACCGATCGCGGATTTCTTCCGGGATAACGACTTGCCCCTTCGATGACATTCGAGTTGTTGTGAGCGTTGGCATAGAACACCTCCTTTCTTACTGGTAAGATTGTAGAGGATTTTCCTTTAATGGTCAAGTGGCTCTAAAACTTAGGCTGATTTCTGAAAGGTCCCTCTCAAAAATTCAATTTCTTTTTTCTACAAGGTCATCAAAAATCGGTCAGAAAACTGACTTAAAAATGAAGTCAGGGTGGCAACTAACTTGACTGAAAAATGGAAGCACCTATGAATTGTGCTTCCCGGAGAGGTTCACCCCGTTAGAAATTCCAGCGGGGCATTACCCCCCTCCCTCCGGGGTGGAGCCCCCTACGGGGCGGAACCCGGAATTATTCTAAAATCTAACCCCGCTGCAGCCGCCGGCCCAGAGGGCCTCTCTCCGAGCCATGAGGCTCTCTGAGCCGGCGGCTGGCCCGGAGGGAGCAGCAGGGCATTATTTCTAACGGGGTAAATATCATCTCATATTGTACGCTCGCAAGCACCCCTTGCCGGCCAGTCAGAAGGGTAGAACCTCTTGACTACAAAATTCAGTCAAGCACTAATCAACGACTCTGAGACCCAATAACCCAATTACTCAATGACCTAATAACTTAGAACTTTACCCCTCACTCTATGCCCTTGGCGCTACGCTTCAGGGCAGGGCCAACTTTTTTATGGATGACTCTTTTTTCTGACTACGTATTGACATTATGTCAGAAATGACATATATTACGATTGAATGAAAAGGAGAGAGAAGCCGTTAATCTGGCTGCACGGCGAGATAAAGACTCCGCCGCTGTCAAGCGCAGCAAGGATTGAAGCGGGCTATTTGCTGCGCAAATTACAAATGGGGGAGCTGCTCTTGCTGCCTCATTCACGACCGATGCCATCGATTGGTTCGAGATGCCACGAACTCCGTATCGATGATCAAAACAAGACGTGGCGTGTTGTGTATCGAATCGATAATGATGCCATCGTGATTTTGGAGGTATTTGAGAAGAAGGCACAAAAAACACCCCGGGAAGTAATTGAAAACTGCCAACGCAGGATTCGACTTTATGATACCTAACGTAGGAGGAAGCGTATGAGGAGCGCAAAGAAGAAACAACTTGAAACAAAAGGGTGGAAGGTTGGTACTGTTGCAGAGTTTCTGCAGCTTTCACCTGAAGAATCCGCCTATATTGAGATGAAACTTGCATTGAGTAAGAATCTTGAGGAACGTCGGAAGGGCAAGAGCCTAACTCAAGAGCAACTTGCTCGCCTCCTGAAGTCCAGTCAGTCGAGGGTAGCAAAGATGGAAGCAGGAGATCCTTCTGTCTCGCTTGATTTGCTTGTTCGTTCATTGTTGATCCTAGGTGAATCGCGAAAGAGTCTCGCTAAGATTTTGTCCGAGCCGCGTCCTGCATTTGTGAGTTAGACCTACCGTTCAACTTTCATGGTTTCCGGGTTCATCTGTAGCTTCACCCTTCCTCCTTCTGTTGATCTCAATGGCCTGCCCGAGAGACTCAATACGTTTTTTGTTGTTATCCCTTACACCTGACGCCTAACGACTTACAGCTTACGTTCAAGTAATAACGCTATGCACTTTTCGCTCTGCACTCTGCGTGCATTTGGAATACACCAACTTTTTTATGGATGACACCGCGCTTTATTTCTATACTCCTCAGCTTCAGGGAGTTTTCGGGCTGAAGCCTTGAGCATGCGCCCTTATGTACCGCGCCAAATGAAAGGCAGCCAAGTGCAAATCGCTCTCAGAGATCCGGTCAGGTTCGTGCTCGATGAATGATGGCAGGGCCTGGGGATGCAGGACCCAGACTGTAGATCCTTTCGGGGAGGGCTCTACGAACCATCCGGGGAACAACACAACGGGCCTTATCGGGAACTCCTTGCCGGTGCTGGCGCGAAGCATTTGGGCAAGCCATCTGGCGTTGGCCTGAGCTTGAGTTACCGGATTGCGTTCAGGCTCAAGCCCATTGACTAGAAGGGTTTTCCCGTCGAAGGTGACCGTTGGCGATCCCTTCGCAGGCTTGGAGCGGGTCTTGGTTTCTACAACGAAGACACCTTGACCCGATAGTACAACGTGGTCGAGGTTGAAGCCGTCACCTATCAGGTCATGGAAGACAATGGCGCCTTGCCGCTTTAGGACATCAAGCTGCTCTGCGACTGCTCTCTCGCCGTCCCTGCCCAACTTCAACCGCTTTACCTCTTTCATGGTCTGCCAAATCCGAAAGGCACAGTAGGCAATCACGGGGGCTGCTACGATGGACATGAACCAGGGATTGAGCCGAGACTGATTGAGGGCTTGTATCCATCCAAATGAAGCGAGGAGAAAAAAAACGAGTGCAAAAAGGAGGTAGCTAAGCAGCTTCTCGTCGAAAAGGCGATCCATTTGCTCGTCGATAGACTGGCCCGGAAGTCTCAGGAGAGGCTCCTTTAGCGGCGACTTGGAACTTGCCTTCTTCATCGGTTTATCCCTTGTGTCTTCATGACCAGTTGGATCCGTTCAGTGTAAGAGAGAGCACTCGATCCCACTCAAAGGCCCTCACACTTTCAATTGTTCCGTGTCAAGGGGCTACCCCCAAGCCGCATTCCGCATCTGGAATACGCCAACTTTTTTATGGATGACCCCAGATCGCAATATCCAGAGTCTGACCCCGAAGCTTCTTTAAATCGTAAATTTACCTGGGGCGAAATCCTTAAAGATCCGGGAGGCATAAGGATTCCTTTCTAGTATGAGTTGATAGAGCCAGGTCCAATATGGTGTAAGCTCCTTATTTGATCCCATGAAAAATGCAGACCTTACCATTGGTGAGTTACCTAATTCTCTATGGTTCCTAATGTCTTTTAATGTGACTGGATTTTTCAAATGGCAAATGATTTTGCATTCCCCCCACCCTGAGAAATGATGCTTCGGCGTTGCATCCTGAAGGGCTTGAAGGATATCATAAAACTTCGATTGCTTGGGGCCTGATCGCCAAACGAGAAGCAAGTCTCCTTTCCTTGTCCCTGCTGGCATGGACCATGGGAACCTCTTTCTACGTGTTTTATCAAGAAACCGAATGTCATCTTCGTCTTGAACATGAGCCAATCGGACTCGGTTTGACAATCCTAACTTTCTGCTTAAAGAAATAATAGAGATGTTCCTTGGAGGATTTTGCCAATTGTCCTCCCAACACACGATGGTGCATTTTTTCTTTCCCAATTCCTCTAAATGACCGTGTGTTACGAAATGCTTAGACTTATATTCGAACTCTATCATTAATCCTTTGCCCCTTCGGCGCGCAATACAATCCGGGAATTTCCCTTGTGCTTTGACTACCCCAGAGAACCCTAGCTTGTTCATTTCCAGAGTGAAGAGAATTATAACCCCAGCCTCGTTCCTCGGTTCGTTATCCATTCCTAGAACATTTTTAAGCGGAAATAGTGATTCGTTCGGCATCGCTAAACCCCCTCGGTTATCAAATTGTATTCCCTTTTTTGATTATTTTTTGGCTATAAAATTCAAATTATATATCAAAAAACCTGGCCAACTTTTTTATGGATGACACCGTCCCTGTAAATTTAGATCGATTCTATCAAATCCCGGTCGAAGAAATGATCTCGCCCTAGGGAATGTTTCCTCAACGGCCTGCCTCAAACGGTCGAGAAAGGAGATAATTTCGAGAACGCTCTCAGCAACCAGATGGTTATAGTGGGGAATCACTACCCAAGCGCCGATCGAACGGTCAATGGCGATCAGTGCGATCTTGGCTGAACCATCCGAATCGCTTGCAAATTCATCGCATCTCTCCTCTTCCTCCTCCATCTTTCCCCGGATAGCTCGCATAACCTTAGCAGCGATAAAGTATTGGTACCACCGGATCACCTCGAGAGCTTCCTCAGGGTTCACTCCCTCGTTCACTATAGTTGCAGTCTCAAAAAAGAGTCCTTCCCTCTCTTGGAACCAATCCTCCACCAGTTTGCTATAACTTTTAGCGGCACGGCACAGCAGATGGTTCTTCACAGCCATATCCTTCGCCTTTATATCTTCTATATCGTCGATGGAACCCAGCGTCTCAAGTTCTATCCCCCATTCTTTCGCACTCTCCTTCAGCAGCTCCAGGGTTTCCCTCAGGACCCCCGATAATTTATTCCAGAAAGCTTCATTCCTAATATCCCGCGCTTCGGGATCTGAAAATTCCTCCTCCGAAATGGAGAAATTTAAGCAGCGGGAGGTCTGCGGACAACGTTCACACCATCGATCACAATAATTATAAATCCCTGCGATGAATCGTTCGTCCGCAGCAAGTTTTTTAAGCCGATCCCGATTCACAATCTATCCACCCCTCTGAGTTTGCCCCCTGGTCTTCCACCAAGCTCTCTACACTTGACTGAATAATTCAGTCAGGGAATAAGGAGCAAGTTAAAATTAGAAACGAATCTACCTGTCTTGAAAAAGTGACTGAAAAATTCAGTCAGGCCTCACGGTCTAGATTTGAGCTTTGAACCCTGCCAAACTTGACTGAAAAATGAAAGCACCTCAAAATGGTACTTTCCGGAGAGGTTAACCCCGTTAGAAATTCCAGCCGTTACGACAGGGCATTATTTCTAATGGGGTAAATATCATCTCCTACTGTGCGCTCGCCAGCGCACCTTGCCGGCCAGTCAAGTGCTACAGTCTTTCTATGAGTTTTTAGCTTATCCGTGCTCTTGATGACTTTTTAACCCAGTAACTCAATAACGTAATAACTCAACGAACAGGAACAATTGGAACCGCCAACTTTTTGATGGCTAAGATCTTATCCTCTTGAGTTGAATGCCTTGATTTAGCTTCCGATACAATCCTAATGCAATTAAGAGAATGGCCAATGATATGGCATTTGCACCAATAACAATGAAATCTTGGAGATGTATTCCATACAACATCCATAACGTGGCCCCTGCACTAAATTGAATGAGTGTTAATCCACTCACATCCTTGACCGAATGGGTTGTCCACATCTTGATGATCTGCGGAACAAACCCGAACATGGTCAATGAGGCTGCGGCGATGCCTAATATCGTCCACCACATATTT
>Ga0208039_1000509_pt1 | contig 24493 bp, 23 predicted proteins | sample June2015DPH_20_1_2_FD_184722 | JGI IMG/M metagenome (GOLD analysis project Ga0208039, IMG submission 184722) | Peatland microbial communities from SPRUCE experiment site at the Marcell Experimental Forest, Minnesota, USA - June2015DPH_20_150... | ecosystem: Environmental > Terrestrial > Soil >... | reverse complement strand
AATAATATTATTAGATTTGCAGGTTTAAGGGTTGTCTCGAAAGTCTAAGTCACTAATAAATCCAATTTTCCACCAAAAAATAGAGCGTTAACCTGTAGGAATCGCTGCTATCTTGAAAGTCTAATATTATTTTAAATGTCACTAAGATATTTGCTCTTACTTTTTAGCCATGAAAGAAAACTGCTCACAGTTTAGTTGGTCTTACCTTTAAATCCATGAACTAATTACAAAAAGCCTTGAAGTCAAGTCTTTTATTACTGTAAAGTGACAATACAGATAATATTGTTATCTTTCCAATATTAATCTGTAACTCTTACTTTTTTTGACTTTTTTCTATGATAGCTAACTTAGAGTTTTTTCTTGCTTAAGGTCTATTATTCTAAAACACTGTTTTTAGGTACCTTTCTGATAAATACAATCGATAGAAGTGTTGCTACTGCAAAAAGTGGCAGAATCGTCCATAATGGAAACTCTGGAACGGAAGGAGTTGGTGTTGGTGTAGGCGATGATGTAATATTTGGTGCTGCGGTTGGAGAATTTGGAAGCGATGCGTCTGAGAAGACTAAAATATTTGGTGCTCCTGAATTTGTTACGAAAAGTTCTCCTTTGCCAGAGTTATATGCGATTTTGCCGGGGTTAGTTCCAAGCTGGACAGTTTCTATGACAGTGTGAGTGCTATCCGATATGATTGATGTTGAGTTGTTACTATAATTAGCCGTAAAAATTACACCTTTGGCAGAGTCATATGCTAAACTTGGAGTGTAAGTGCCTAAGGGAACAGAGATAGTTGCTACTACTGAATTGGTTTTATCGGAGATTACTGAAACAGAGTTGTTCGCAGTGGCTATGTAAAGCTCTCCCTTTCCAGAGTCAAAAGCCCATGCTCCACTGTTACTACTTAATGGAATAGTTGCTATTACCTTGTAGCTCCTATCGTCTATAACTGTAACAAAATTTGACGGTTTCGAAGTCTTCTCAATCTGATAATACTTTACGAAAATTTCTCCCATATTAGCGTCATAAACCATACCCTGAGGAGTAGGGTTTGTCCCCAAAGAAAAAGTCGCAACCACCTGATAAGTACTATCAGAAATAACTGTTATGTTTCCTGTGAAGTAATCAAAAACAAATATCTCACCCTTACGTGAGTCATAGACAGCTCCTGTAGGAGCCATATTTCCTTTGTAATTTGGGTCATTTAAGTCAATTGTCGCAAGAACCGAATAATTGCTGCATGAAACGACAGAGACTGTACGAGAATCCCGATTAACAACAAACATCAAGTTCTTTCCAGAGTCGTAGGCAATGCTTGAAGGTTCATAACCGACTTCGATGGTTGCAATAATCGAATGATTGGTGTCAGAGATAACGGCGATAGAGTTGTATTTTGATACATTCATACCCAACTCGTTAGTATACGGCACTGAATAGCCTGCCCACATTTCGCCCTTAACTGGATTGTAAGCCATTACTCCTGTTGCTCGCAGGTTTATCGTGTCTACCAATTGTATCGCACTGACACTTTGGGATTGAGCATTAATAGGTTCAAGGCAGGCAGTCCCTAAAGATATGAGAGACAGCAGAACCAGGATAATGCTTACTGATTTCTTCATTATTAATCAAATTGTTATTAGGTTATGAAAGCAATAAAAGACTATTTGTAAAAGGTTCTTAACTTGCACAAGTCAAACTTTCTTGACTATTTCTACGCTATGCAGATTTAAGACTTTAGCTTGAAAACTTACACACAAAAAGAATAACGAATAGAGAAAACAGCTAATTTGATTCGAATCTGTTAGTTTTATATACTCACAAATAGTAGTCTGACTCATGGATTTCTACGAGAATCTAAAAGGCGAACTGTTGGCTAGATATAACACTCTCATGTCCTTAACTCAGCAATCCAAGATAAAAGGAGACTATACAGAAGCACTTGTCAGGGACTTCATAAGAAGAGTTGTCCCTCAGAAATTCAAAGTTGGACACGGAATAGTTTACAACTCAAGGACTGGACAAACAAGCAAAGAATGTGATGTTATAGTCTATGATGCTCTAGCTGCAGCACCATTGTTTCACTCTCAGGATTTAGTTGTTGTTGATTCTGACAATGTTAATATTGTGATGCAAATCAAGAGTACCATAGATTCTAATACAATGAGAGAAGCCACAAAAAATCTAGAATCAGTCAAGAGCCTAAATGGTCGGATTATCGGCTGGATATTCGGTTTTCGCACTACAGTTATGCTTAAAACACTGTACCTAAAAGCATGGAGAAGTCACGTTGTTCAATTTCTCCATATTCTTCAATCAACACGAAAAAGCGAATGTATTGACTTGTTAAACAATCAAACAAGGATTTTTGTCGAGATGATTAGGCACTATACTTCCCCTACAATTGGTGCTAGATTAAATGGAATAGATTATTTTGTCCTATACGAATATCCAAGAGGGAATGCCCCTGCTATAACCTTGACTCGAGAGATTAGTGAAGACCAAGCAAAACAACGGATTAATAATGTTTACAATGTAGAATTCTGGAATAATATTCGAGGGCAGCAAAACACATCCTAAAATGCAAATTTAAGACTTATCATCCATGAAAACTTGGCTAAATACTGAGTACATCAAGGTTTATACTCTAAGCGCGTCGCGCTCGAAAGTTTCTTAAAGACCAAGAAGAACTAAATATTGAGTGAGAAAATGCCAGAGTCAAAGTATTTCTGTAGAAACTGTGATACACAAATCAAATCAACAGATACTATTTGTCCTAAGTGTGGAAGGAATCTAAGTGAAGTTGGTCGAGCAATAAAAGTTGAACTTGTTGAAACAATAAGTCTGTCAGACAATGCAGGATTATCGAATAGAATTTCAGGTTCGATGACCAGTATTTCCGGAGATATAGTAACTACATCTTCATTTATTAATGCTATTCCCAAGGAAAAGCGGGAAGAAATCGGAATTAGTGACAAGCTAATGGGTGAAATTGAAACGGTAAAGAATATGGTTCAGACTTTGACGGAGAATACGGCGAAGAGTTCCTCTGTTAAAATAGAGGGATTTGTAACAACGGCACCTGTTAATTTCTTCCTTCAAGGAAATAATATTGTTGAAATTACCAACATAGACGAAAGTTTCAATGGCATATATCAAGAAATTGATAAAATGAATATCGATTCAAAAATAAAGAAACAAGCAAAATCAAAAGCCCAAGAACTCAAAGAAGAAGCTCAAAAAGAAAAGCCAGATATCGATAAAATAAGAAAAATATGGTCTGAACTGAAAACGCTGGCACCATTTTTGGTGTCCTCAGTCCAGTTGCTCAGTATAGTGAGCAAGTTGTTACTTCACTAAGTAGCATTTTTGTGCATCGTAGCCTTTGTCAGCCAAAAAGTAATTGAAAAACTCAGGTACGGCGTTTAATTGACTAACAAAAGGCAAAGGAAACTTAGATGCTTTTTCGGTTTGGTTAGTGTTTTTTGGTTTTTTTGCAATCAGGGCAAATTTTAGCCTTACCGTAACTGAAAAACGTGGTTATTTCTTATTGAATTTACCCTTTTTGAAATGGGGGGTTCTATCAGCGTCTGTATCCTCTTTCTTCTTTTCAACATGAATACGAGTAAATATTTGCATAGAAAGAAACGGTTAACAAGTTTAGTTTCCATCAACCTCATGTTTGGGAAGGTTCAATAATTCTTTAACTGGTTAAGTTTCGATAGTCAGTCAATGATGGATTCATAGATGTTTTTCTTTCTTCATTCAAACCGTTTCTTGTACAGCAACTTATTTCCTTGCTAAGAAAGTCTTACATTCCCAAAAATAAAGTTAAATCCAGAATCACTGCCTGAACAGTTAACCAATTCTCTTTGCCCTAACCCATTTTGGATTTTCTTTTACTGTTTACATTTTTGATGATACAGAATCCAGTTAGATGTTTGTCGTGAAATTTTTCAGTGATTCTTTAATGGTTCTCGACTACTCCCTTGTTTTCTTCTGGAAACTCCGAGTTAGTCTCTGGAAACAAGAGGTCTGTACTAAGTAAATATAGCAGACAAAGACGTTCCAGCTCAAAATTCAATTAGAAGTGGCTACCAATCTTCAGACCTCAAGGTAGCCTTCAAATTTCAGCAACACTTAGACCTAAATGATATTAGAACTGGATTTAACTATCTCAAGCGATTTGCTGTAGATGTTTCAGTAAGACCTCAGTAAGTGTTTTTTAATTTTATACATATTCCTTGTTTTTTCACAAAGCACTGACTTTTACGAGTTCTATCCCTTATACTCCGATAACTCTATTTTGTTGTAGTCTTTGCTATTTTTAAAATAGAATGATTCTGTAATCGATTCAACGTTGTCGGCGTAAAAAATCATATCAAGAATGTAATCTTTTCTTTCTGGAAATAGGTTTATCGCTCTCGGCTCTTTATCCTCCGCATCGATGACAAGGTGTAATGGGTCGTTTTGTCGAGTAAATAGTATATTCAAGTATTCGCGATCCTTATATGGAAGGTCTATGGGTTTTCCTTGGCCCGTTACCCACCTTAGTATCGCAGGGTCGAAGTCCTTTCTCTCTTCCATTGTGTTTGCGTCTCTAATGCGAATCAGCTTACCTCTGCAATTTCTTGCTACCGACCTACCAACGTTCGAGATTCTTACTCTAACCCAGTAGTGCTTGATTTGAGCAGCATCATTTATAAGAATAGCATTTCGGCAGAAAGGTTCTTCATTTTTAAAGTCTACCTTTAATTTTGGTTTATTATACCGCCTTCTAAAAGAAGGTAGGAATGCTACGAATAGTGCGACGATAACCGCAGACATTGTCGCAGCAGCAGTAATCCATTCAGCGCTCTCAGCCATTACATAGCCCTCTTTTCCCCTATTAGGCAAAAGAGGTTTTAAGCGTTTGCACTATAATGAATACTCATTCTTAGTTGTGCTTTAACGTATTGGTTGCTCAATATTATATAATGGGCAATCAATTCATAATGTTGAATTTGTTAAAAGAAAAGGAAGCCAAATTTACTCTTTATTTAATCTAAAAAATAGATAGGCAGAGATTGGATGCATTTACTGATGATTTGATGGAAGAAGAAAAGCTAATTTTCATTTTTTCACTATAAAATTTAGTTACAGATGACTTGAGAAACATACGATTAGAAAGATTCAGATGGCTGAAAGAGAAAAAGAAGAGAGTGGCTGATAAATCTGATGAAACTATGAGATAAATGATAATTTTCCAGTTCACTATTAGAGACTTTATTTGATGAGGAACTAACTAACTGGAGATAGCTGAGATTACTGATGTTACGATAAATAGTATAATTATACATCCTATAGAACAATAAACCAAAAATCTTGTAAAGCTGTGGTTTTAGTTTTTCGTTTAGAATATTTAGCCATTGAACTTGGGCTCTTTGTGATTGCTTTTCATCGAGCGTTATTTGTTCTCCTGTCTCAATTACTTCTATTTTGTTAGCTGTTAATAATCGTCTGACTTTCTGTGATGCTCGCAGTTTTGGAATTATTAGAAGCCATTTTGCTTTATGCTCTAAATCTGCATGCTGAAGCTCTGCAATAAGGTTATAGAATTTATTTAAACTGAACCATATCCAAATCGCCCAGTTCTTAATGCTTACAAGAACTATTTTTCCTCCTCTACGGAGTACTTCTCTTACTAATTCGTCTGCTTTCCATTTTTTGTCTTCTACTGCTACATCAAAAAAAGCGCCATCTACATCGCCATTTTTTCTTGTCCTAACATTAGGCATGTAGTAGATTTTCTTACCAACAAATGCTTTTCCAGCAAAAGATGTGAAGGTTTCTTCTGCTACCAGACCAGTCGCTTTGTTTGCTGCTGGAAAGCTCTCAAACAGGTAGTATGCAGGTTCATAATTTAATAATACAGGAAAGGCTGTCATAGGTTTGCTGAGGAAAGGGTTACCCTAAATCCTTCAGCCCCAGAAAGGCTGACTTCCTGGTTTTCTAAAAAAAAAATTGTTACTCGCTGTCTTCACTTTCTATATCATCTAGGGTTTTAACATCCTGCTGTGAATTAAACGCCTGTTTTTCCTTCATGAGCTCTTCCGTTTGCTTTGCTAAATCTGCATCCGTTGCATCGCCTTCGTTATTGGGCATTTTATATTTGATGTTTTCTTCAGTGTCTTCAGTTCTTTTTTTCCTTCTTTTCTCTAAGAACTTCTCTAATTGTTTGTCCTCTTGTTTCTTTGGTGGAGTTATTCCATTTGATTTTTTATCCAAAATATTTTTTCCGATTTTCATTGTTGCACCTCCTGTTTGGAGTTTTCACTTGAGATGTCACTGTTGACTAGAAATTCACGAATAGCATGTCTCAACGCAATCCCTATGGAGTCTTTCCTTGCACCATAAATGACCCCGGCTTTTTTACGAAAATCATTTTCAAGTTTGGCGTCTAACGTAAAGGTAATTTGTGCCAAAAAATTTAGCCTCCTACTGACTAATTGAATAATTGTAAAATTGTACTAACTATTTAAAGCCTTTGAAGCCTGATTCATAGCTATTTTCCTTGATAATGCTCTAATTATGCTCTTTTAGCTCATCAATCTCTTTTATGCCTAACTTTCTGAAGAATCTGAAAATTTAAACTGAAATCAAAATGAATGCCTACTCAATAATAATTTCATATAATTATTGGTAAGCTGCACCTTAACTTTACATACATAACAAGTTCGGCTTCCTAGTCAGTTCAGGCACAGTTTACTCACTTCTATACTCTCTCGAAAGAAACGGCCTAGTCGAAGGAACATGGTTTGAAAGAAAAAGAGTCTACAAACTCACCGAAAAAGGCGCAAAAACCATCGAAACAATACTTAACTCTCAGGATAAAATCAAAGGTTTTATGACAATGATCCTGAAAGCATGAACAATCCATTAACCTATTTCTTTTTATCACTATTTTAATCGAAATGCTAAAAAACCCCTTCTTATTTTCCTATAGCCACAACAAATTCGAGCGGGTCCGTAGCTCAGTCAGGCTAGAGCACCGGACTTTTAATCCGGGGGTCGCGGGTTCAATTCCCGTCGGACCCGCCAAACTTTTGATAATTCAGCTTATTGTTCTTGAGCTGAAATGATTTTTAGGTCTGCGTTATGTAACATGGGTTAAATTTCCGTCGGACCCGCTTCTTCTGCATTTAGTTGTTTTAAACCTTGCGTGTTAACTGATATTTTCTGTCAATTTAATTTTCGAAAAAACAGTATTAGGTTCCTTTTCTTTTCCTTCTTTCAAGCAGAATTTCGAGTGCTAACACAAAAGAAAAAGAGTAGTTGCGAAAAAGAATTTAGTGCTTGATTACTTCTTTGGTTTTTCAGGAGCTTTTTCAGACGCCTTTGCAGGAGCCTTCGAGGCAGTGCTTTTTGCTGTTGCTTTGACTGGCTTCATTGGTTGCTCACAACATACTAGTTCGCATGCTTCACATTCACACGGATTTTCAACCATCACAACAAGACCGCATTCTTCACACTTATACTCTTCACCTTTCTTTTTTACCAAAAAATCACCTTCTAAAATACCGCTATAAAACAAATTGTTTTCTAAAAATATAAAAATTTCTTAAAATTAAAAGTTCTAATTTCTGGTTTCTAGTCAAATTTATTAACAAATGCAAAGCATCTACTATCTGTGATTCAAATATGCCCTACTGCGGAAACTGTGGTTCACAAGTAAGCCCAAACGAGAAATTTTGCGGCAAATGCGGAGCCGCACTAAACAAGCCGCCTGTTAATGCTCAACCAACACCTGAGCGTCTGGCTTATTCTCCATCTTCATCGCCACCGCCTCCACCGCCACCTCCGCCCACGCAGGCTTCAATTGCTCAAACCCCGTCAGCGATGCAACCTGCAGCACAAATGTCGCAGATGAGTTCAGAATCTACAGTCGGAGTGATTCTATTTAGAAAACCAAAATCGCTCGGAAGATACGACACTTACACTGGAGTAGTGACCAATCAACGTTTGATTTTTGCGCAAATGACCAGTGAAATGCTAACCGCTGCCGCGAAACAATCAAGAGAGCAAGCCAAAGCGGAAGGAAAAGGCTTCTGGGGACAATGGGCAGACCAGCTTAAAGCTACGCTTGGTTACATACAAAGATACTTAACCATGCCGCCAGCAGCCATACTTGCTGAAACACCAGGCAACTTTGCATTAAACAACAACACAATAAGCGAAATCAAAGTAAAAGTGAAAGATATACGAAGGTCAAACGAAGTGTTGTTGCACGAGTTTACCGTGGAAATACATTCAACCGCTGGAAAATACGAATACGGCATGGATGAAAACAGCGACTACGTAAAGTTACTCAAGCAAGTGTACGGTGAAAGAGTCAAAATGCCATTCGGATACTTCTCTAAAACAATCAATATCGGATTTTAAACCCAAATTTTTTCTCAATTTTTATTGAATTTTATCAATATTAATAAAATATGATGCTTGCTGAAACAAAGCTTATATTTTGAACGGTCGAAATAAACGGCTGAAGGATGGAGTATGAAGGGAGCAATAGTATTCTTAGTTGTCTTTGCGCTCGTCTTAGTCATAACGCTATCCAACACAGGAATCCCTCCGGGAAGAGCACTCTACAACCTGCTAAATGTACCCGACACAAACTACTTGGTAGCCAACGCAATACCAGCAACACCACTTGCAATCAGCATCATTAACGGCGCAGTCTACGGCATAATAGCTTGGCTAATATTCACGTTGGCAACGATGGGCAAAAAGAAAGACAAACAACAAAACATACAGCAAGTCGTCAACGTTAACGTCGGCAACAAAAAAGATACCACACCGCCACCACCACCTCAAAACTAAAATGGCACATGAGCAAAATCTGCTCTAATTTTTTCTATTAACTAAATCACTGTATAATTTTCTAGCTCGGTTGGAAGAAATAGAAAAAGTTATAGCTTCTGAAAAGATAACAAATATGTGAATAGATATGCAGTTTTTTACCATAACTGATTGAATCCAGTGTTAAACATAAGGTTCTCGTCGTACCCTTAAACGATAAAGAAATGAATACGCTTGTTGGTCAATGCGAAAGATGCATTCCATCAATTTCTGTTTCGTCTTTAGTTCAAAATGGACACCCATATGTTATTGTTGACTTTGGCGCTGGCGGTTCATGGAAAACAGCCATAGCCCTCGAAGAGGCTTCCGAGGATGGGCATAAAATCGGCGACGAATTGGCAGTTGGAGACGTTTTAACAGTAATTTTAACTCCTGAATCTCAAGCGGTAAAAATTTCTAAGGATAAAGTTTACATGAACGTTCCTTTGAAAGAGGTTTTAGCGTTCAGTTTCCTTTACACGGCAGACATGGCTGAAAACTATGCATTATTTAACATGTATGAGCAGCCGAAAGGCGAATAAACACCTCTTAGCGTAGGTAACGCAGAAACCAATCTGTTGATAGTTTAGCGACTTCTTCAAGTTTGCCTGGTTCCTCAAAAAGGTGAGTTGCCCCAGGTATTATGATAAGCTTTTTTTCAGCGGACATTTGCTCCATCGCCTGCCTGTTTAACTCAATCACCACCGTATCCAAACCGCCCACCAACAAAAGAGTCGGCGCCACCACTCTGGGAAGATAATTCGCTGCCAGGTCAGGGCGTCCTCCACGCGAAACCACAGCCGCAACATCATTTGGAAGTTTTGCAGCCGCAATTAAAGCTGCAGCAGCGCCCGTGCTTGCTCCGAAATAGCCGAAGACTATATTTTTTGTATCTAGGTCTTTATTGAGCCATTCAGTGGCTCCTATGAGACGCTCAGCGAGTAAGTTGATGTTGAATCTGTATTCTGCTGTTTCTATGTCTTCTTGGTCCTCTTCATTTGTGAGCAGGTCGAATAGTAATGTTCCGATTCTTGCCTTGTTAAACTGTTTTGCTACGTATTGGTTTCTTGGGCTGAATCTGCTGCTGCCGCTTCCATGGGCAAATAACACGACGCCTTTAGCGCCGGAAGGAACGGTTAAGTTGCCTTCTACAACTACACTGCCAACGGGAATTCTAACAACGGTTTCTTGATGAATCATGCCGTCACCATACCTGCTGGTTTCTCACGACTTTTCTGTTTGCTTTGTTTGAGTAGTTGGATTACTTCTTCGTCGGTAGTTTGGTTAAAATCCGTGTAGAATTGTCCTATTGCCTGGAAATATTCAGGAGTGTAGAGGCAAACGACTCGAGCTGCTTGTTTTTTTAACTCTTTTATGGTTGAAGGTGGACCAACTGGAACGGCTACGGTGACGGTGCTTGCGCCTCTGTTTTTGACTGAAGCCAAGGCTGCTTTCATAGTTGAGCCTGTAGCTATCCCGTCATCCACAATAACTACGTCGAGACCTTTTAAGCTGGGATAAGGCTCGTTTTGCCTGTATAATTTTAGCCTGCGCTCGATTTCATGTTTTTGCCGCTCGCTTTCCGCCTTAATGTAATCCCTTTGGACTCCTATGTACGTGATTAGGTTGTCGTCGAGGATTATGGTTCCGTCCTCGGTCATGGCGCCTATGGCTAATTCAGGATTGTCAGGTGCTCCAATTTTTCGTGGAATAATAACGTCTAAGGGAAGGCTGAGCGCTTTCGCGATTTCGTAGCCTACAACTACGCCGCCTCTTGGAATTGCTAAAACAATCCCGTTTTTTCCATCAAAATCCCTCATGGCTGAAGCCAAGCGTTTTCCAGCTTCAACTCTATCCGAAAAATAAGCCATTTTTTTATTCCTCAGAAAATTTACTGTTTGATATAGAGTAGCTTGTAATATAAAAAGTGGTTGACATCATCATTGAGGGGTATGACCCCAAAAGAGCACTTGAATTTTGACGTGTTAGGTTTTCTTGGTTAGCCACAGGTTCTCCTTGTCGAAGGCGAATTCGCTGAACCTTTGAATATAGTAGAGTCTTAGGTATTCGCCTGCAAACTTTGCTTGGAATGGAAGGTCTTGCGGTGAAAGACGCTTCTTCCTTCTAAGTTGTTCTTTGATGGCGGCTTCCGCAGTTGGATAGTTGAGTAGAAACTCTTTTCGCTCATTATAAACCGCCAACGTCTGCATTGTCTCATCCACGTAAGACAGGTATGTGGGCAAGTTTTCCATTATTTGGTTAATCTTGTAGCCTGATGGGTTTGCGAGTGCTTCATTTGCTTTCTTTAGGCGTTCACGTAAGGTGGAGTTTTTATCCCACAAATAATCCTTTGTCGGCAATAAACGCTCAATTGCCTCTTCCTCGCTAATCAGTTCAGCATACAGCATTGAGAGCACATCTTTGGAAATCCCGAGGAAAGATTGAATGTCATCTTTCAACGCAATAACATCTACAATGTTTAGCTGGTCTTTCTCAGCTTTCTTCTCCGTTGCCACTTTCATTGTCTCAGCTTTCTTGGCATCCTCCAGCACTTTGGGCAGGTTTTCACCAAAAATCGGCGGCAAAACTTCGCTTTCACCACTCAAATTGGCTATTGGCGTTAAGGAGCTTTTAAGATACTTCATCGACGCCAGGATTTCAGCGCCATACTGCCTCTTCCAATTATTCAATGAATTGTACAATGCTTCTATCGCAATCCATGGTGCCTCTTTTTCCCCTAGCTTTTGCATCGTGAACTCTATTGCTCGGCTTTTCTCTGGAAGAGTCGGATCATACAAAGGTCTAATAATCCCGTAAATTGGCTCAGCAACAGTAACAACATCTTTGGCAAGGACTCTTCCTCCGTCTAAGACTTGTTTGATGGCTTCTATTCTTGCTTCAAGAGGCATTTCTTTTTGGAAACCAGCGTTCACCGTTGATTTGATGTCTAAGCCGCTGTCTTTGAGTTTTCCTACCCAGTTAGAAAATTCGCAATTAGCAAAAATCTGGTACTCTGACAGTATAATGTTGAGTTCTGATTCTAAACCGTCGATGTCTTTGCTTAACTTTTCTAACTCCTCAAATTTCTGGTTCAATTCTGACAGTTCATAAAGCCGCATCTCAAACTTTCTCAGCAGGTCTTCAAGCGAATCCCTGATAACTAACATTTTTCCTTCAGGAGAACTCACAACCACAGGAATATTCTCCTTAACATTATTCAGTTGGCCCTCAAAAACCTGCAACCGACCCATAAGCGCTTGAGCTTTCTCAGTAACCTCTAAAGTTGTCACCGTTTGTTTAGGAGTATAATCAATGAAGGCTGCAGGAAGCGTAAATAAAAGCGTAGCCAAAGTACCAAACACAATCGCTGCTGGGCCAACATTTGCGGTAAAAGCTAATCCATATTGAAGAGCCCCAAGCATGATAAAGAAGAACGCTGCGGCACAAGTAGCCATGAAAGATGGAATAATCCTATCGGCAAACGACTTGCTACCTTCTGGCACCAACAGCCTTGCTAGGAAAACGAGCGCCAGAGAAAGCCCTGCCACAATGACGATAAACATCAGCATGCCAGGAATAGAATCACGATACTGTGTTAACGCATCCGCAAGGGTGCGCCCAGCGAAATTAGGTTGCCATGTAATCTGACCAGTAATTGCATAAACAGCCTGGGACGCGTCATACAATCGAAACTGACTCATAGAAGAACCAAGGTCTGCCAAAATCTGGTTCAAAGGCACAAAAACAGGCGGACTTGAACCCGGCTCAAGCCACCAATCAGGCCTAACAATGACTGCAACAGTATACTTAAAGTACTGAACAATCTGAAGGGGCACCGAAAGTAAAACGTAATAGACGATTGTTAGGCTAACGTATTTTTTGAAGAATACCGCTGAAGCCAAAATCAACGGAATAGCCAAAAAATACGTTGAATTAAAGAAGAGCGTCGTGACCGCCAATATGCCCAAATCAATTGCAAGAGCACTCTTGTAGCGGTGAAAAATTATGGGTAAAACGACAAACAAAGTCATCCAGACAACGATTACCGCTATGCGAACCTGTATTCCCCCGAGGAAGGAAATAAAGTACAATTCGGCCAAATGGTACATCAAGCCTAACCCAATAACAGCGCCACCAATAGGCATCCCAAACCTCGGATCCTTAAAAGTTAAAAACGCCACTAGAACCGCAAGTAAAATTGGCAAGGGTTGAGGAAATAGCGACAAAAAAGACATCCCTAATGCCATAGCGGCAAGCGTTACAAAAAAAGTGATGATCTTAAGCGGCGTCGGCTCAGAAATACGCTGTTGCTCTTGTTTTTCCTTGTTTTTCTGCTTCCTTTCCTTATACCACGAGCGTACACCCGAAAACTTGATTGCCTTCTTCAAACGACTTACCTAAAACCTTATTTTGGGTAGAGTCTTCTTAAATGTTACGTAGGTATCTCGGATGAAGGATAGTAAAAGCTCTTTTAACATTCTGGAAAGCATTAAGAATCACATAGAAACGTTAAAACCATTACTGCCAAAGCAAGCCATAGTTTGCATTGGCGAATACCCCATCAAGATATTTTTAAAAGAACCATACGTTAACAAAGCAAACGAAACGTTGCCGATTCTAATTGGAAAATCAAGCGATGATATTTTTAAATGGATACCAAAAGGTTATGACCCATACTTTATTTTAGGTTTTGAAGACGCAGACATTGACACTCATTTCTGGTATAACGTGTTACCATTTATTTCAAAGGATGAAACTTTAATCGGAGGCTTAAAGAAAAAACCCATCGAAAAACTGCACAGCGCCATAATAGTCGCATCAATATGGGATGGAATTGGCAGCGCTTCATTACCAACCTTAATATCGAAATTCAAAGCCTCAAACATACATTCACTATCCATAGCCATATTGCCCTCAAAAATACAGCCCACAGATGCATACTTCAACACGATTGCATCATTAGGAATGTGCGCGTCCACCGATGCTACAACAGTTCTGCTCATAGACAGAGACCACCTTGAAAACTATGAAGGCGTCGATAGAAATGGCTCCCTAATAAAAGGCAACATAATCGCAAATTACTTAGTGAACCTATTGTTAGCTAAAGAAACGCTTGTTCAAGAAATCTCCGAGCTATCCAGAACATTCAACGTCAAAATGTACACTGTTCTATTAGCCACAGGAGCAAGCATCAAAATTTACGGTTCCCTAGAAAACATGCTAAACGCAACATTGCTCAAGCCCCTTTTAGATTTTGATTTATCAAGCGCTTCATTACTCTATGTTCTTCTACGCATGCCCATAAGCCTAAAGGATAAGCTTCCAAGAGGAAAAATCGAGTTAGCCATAGCAGGCTGGTTTAAGGAAAAAGCTAACCTCAAATCCATCTACATAACCGAACCCAGCTACGTCGAAGACACAAGTGACCGAATAGACCTAGCCTTATTTGTTGGCGGCTTTGACACTACCAAAATGTTCAATGACTTCGATAAGAAAGTTAAAAGTTTGAAAAGTCGCGCAGTTGAAAAAGGTTTCATAAAAGAGGAAGATTGGCAAATCATTATGAAAAATTTGGAAGGACAGAAGGAGCAGCAAACTCCTTCCTAAGTTTACTTTTTGTTTTGATTGCTGTTGCTGTTGTTGTGATTTATCTCTTTAATGATTTGTACAGCGGACACTCCGTGCTCAATTAGGTAAGATCTGGATAGGTGTCTTTCGAAATCACTAGATTTGCTGTAAAGTAGTTGCATTTCGTCGTAGGCTTCCATGTCTTCAGGTCTCCCTCTACCGCCTACAACCAGTAATCTTGTTGTCCATGGGTCACGAGAGTCAATTACACGAACGGTAATTGTTCTTGACACTTCGCTGGTAACGTAGCCTGCTAATGCAGTGTAGACTTCTTGAGACAATTCTTCTGTCCACAGGTTTGGAGGTGCTTGCACAGTAACCCAAAGGTAATCTGTCCTGTAAACTGGTTTATAGCCCATAATGCTTGGCGTTTTGAAAATCCTAATTACACTTTTCATGTAATCCTTAAAGTGGTCCATGTCAAGTATATCTTTGAATATTACGTCTCTTGTAAGGCTCTCTTCCTGTTCAGTGAGTATCTTGAAGATTATCTTAAGTTGTTCGCTTTCAGTGAGGTCAGCTGACTTCACAAAGTATTTCTTAGGCGCGACAATGTCAGCAATCTTTTCTCTATATTCCCTGTGTAAATCTACGATCTTATTCAGTCTCTTCCGGTAATCAGACGTAAGTTCAAGTCTCTTTGTTAATTTTTCGTAAAGTTTAATTGCACTGTCAACTTTGCCCAGGTTCTCAAGCGCATAAGATTCTTCTTCCCCTATCCTCCTCAGGTCACGCTCAAGATTCAAAAGCTGTTCTCTAGCATACCGTTTTGTGCTGAAAACTTTTCTTAGCTGCATTTCCATTTTTGACTTATCAAATTCTTTTCGTTTCTTTGTCTCTTGCACTCTCATGACTTCGTTGTCGAAATTGCCCCTTTTCTGCATTCGTTTTGCCAAGATTTCGTTAATGTAGGTTAAATGTTCATCAATCATTCTTGCCTCGTCGAATGGCGTTCTAAGTATCATCTGAACTACAAGGTAGATTGTTGCCAGTTCTGATTGAATGTCTTTTAAGTCTTCTAGTTCGCGTATGGATTCTGGAAGCACTTCATAGTACCTTATTAAAGCGTCAGTTAGGTATCTGGTTTCGTCATAGAATTTCAGGATGTTGAGGGATTTTTCAGCAAGCTCTGAAAGATTTACTAAATCCTCCAAAATCTTCTTTTGCCTTAAGGTAAAGGCTTGTGAGCTAGGAATCAATTGCTTGAGCCGATCTAAGATAACTGCCTTTCTCTCAGAGAATTCTAAATGTGTTTTTGTTAGGTTGGTAAGTAAGGCTTCTATATTATCTACTTTCCTTGAACCATCTTTGCGCAATGTTAGGTTTATTATGGCGTCTTCGATTGGCCCTGTTTTTCCCATTAACTTTATGGTTGACAGGAACTTCATGATTTCGCTTAACCAGTTTTTAACCTGTATTTCGATGCCTTTAACATGTAATTCTAAGTCATCTTCAAGCCGTGGATTGCTGTTAATGGTTGTCTTAAGTTTTTCCTCGAACTGTTCTTCGTTGAAAGTACCTGTTTTTATAAGGTAATTCTTGAAAAGGTCCCTTGTTATTTCATAATCCACTTTTATGATGTTGTTGATTTCATCGAGGATGTCTAGTTTTTCTTTTCTCAGTTCCTGTAGAAGTTGAATTCCTTCAAAATTCAACTTATAAGCTGAGATGTATTCTTCAACAGGATAGACTACCTTGACCATACCCAATGTGTGCGATGAATTGTTGGTGAGTCCGACTTCTGTGCCGATTCCTCCTAGAAGGTCTGCCAAGTCAAAGTCCATTAAGGTGTAAAGCATGTCCACAACCATGTCGTCCATTTCTTTTCGGGCATTAACAATGTTGCCTACTTTTGAGAAAGCAGGTAATAGCGGCAAGTAGATTAGAGCATTCAAAGGATTTCTATAGTAGTCACCGTAGGATTTTATGACAAATTCATTGTAATCCTTATTCAACAACAGCGAAAGTTCATTCATCGACACAAATGCGGAGCATCCTTTTGCTGGAGGGTCATCTCCGCCACAAGGAGTTATTACGAAAGCTATTATTGGTACGCCAGAACCTAACACTTTTCGTAAATGTCTAGCGAAATCAAAGAATATACCGCTTCCAGTGCCACCGCCTAATCCATAAACCAAAACCACTGTCGGCGTAATTATTGATGAAAGGGCTTGCTCTTTGAATGAGTTTATGCAGTTTTTGATTATTCCAAGTTGGTAATAGTTTAAGGCGTAGATTGCTTTTGCTAAGGCTCTTCTTCTGCCTGCGCCGCCAGCCATCGGCGGAATAGCCATTGTCGATTGTAGCCAAGGAATAAAGTTTTCAAGTTTTGCCCCTTCGCCTACGAGGTATTCGTTGTATTTTTGGTTGATGAAGTCGAACATTGCCTCGGCAGTTGGGAATTTTACTGATTGGGCGATTAGGCGCATTCTTTCGCTTGGGATACCTGCTTTTATCATCGATTTCTGTATTTGTTCATGGGTTTCCTGTAAACTTCTGATTTCAGGGTCAGCGATATCGATAGCTAAAAGAGAAAGCCTTGTAAGGTCATTCTCCATCAGCTCCTTAGTTTTTTTGTTTGATAAAAAAGCTTCTACAATGTTAGTTCCAGCTGAACCCAGCCCTATCACTTGTACACTGTTTTGATAGAATCTCGTAGGTTGTCACATCCCAACTAGTCTTTTCAATCTGTCCTTAACTGACTCCAAACTTGACGACATTGTTCTGTCGATTTTTGAAGCTCGCAACGTTAAGCCTTCCAAGTCCTTGATTTGGTCTTCAACGACAAGTTGGAAGTAGCTTACTTTCCCTCTCACTCTCATGAACAGGATTACGAATACAACTGCTACAACGGCTAAGACACCGATTATCGGGATGAAGAGCGATTGCATTGTTGAAGACGCAGGCTCGTTGGAAACGTTGAGACCATTAAGCATAGCTATAGCATCGGTGACATCCCCAGCGTTAGCTACAACCTTTGATTGGTTGAGAACATTAGTGTAGATGTCAATGTATCCTTGGACAACTCCCGATGACTCAAGGGATTTCAGGTGGGCCTCCTTCTGGCTATAAAGTGTCAGGAACTGACTCATCGCCGCAGTGGTTGATGACACGGTAATTTGGTCAAGAGGCACCCCGCCCGATGGACCATACAAGGTCACGACATTAACTGGCGCCTGTGTTTCTGTAGCAGAGGGAGTTGGAACTACGCCAATGACAGTCATAGTAAAGGTTCCTTGAACCCAATTGAAGGATGCTGTTTTTGCGCCTGCTGAGAAATCTGAGCCTAGCGTATAATTGCTTGAAGTGTCTAGTGACCAGTATTGACCTTGAAGCAGTTGTCCCAAGCTGGTTGAAAGCTTAAGGTCGCCAGAGCCAGCAGCGATAACGTTGACTGTGAATGTCACCTTAATGTCTGCTCCAGGCAGTATCGTCGCTAATGTTTGATTCACGCCTGTGGCTGAGTTGTATTCAGCATAATGCTGGTTGGAATTATAATCGTAAATATCGTAGCTTGTAATCCATTGGCCTTCGCCAACGGCTTTAACAGATGATGTTAATACGGAAGTTACACAGACAATTGTTAACATTAGAAGGAAACTTAAAGCTAGAATTTTCTTGTTCAATTTTGTTCCCTCATAATTTTTTATTGCATGATACATATAACTCTTGCGCTAAACCGCTCGAAAAAAAATTTCTCTGAATTTTAGCCCTTACTTAGCTAAATTAATCATGCGCTAAGCCCACGAAGCCTAAAATTAGTCACTTCTATGACAAAGAATAAGAGATTTCACGTATAACACTTGTAACACGAGTGGTTAAAGATGGAGATCATAAACGTTCGCTTACCCGACAAAATTCTCTCAGACATAGACAAACTAGCCCAAAAACACAGTCTCAGCCGATCAGAGGTTATGCGTCAAGCGTTAACAGTCTATTTGCACCTTGTAGAGAACGTTGGCACAATGCTGCGTCCTATAGTTTTCCAAGTGAAGCCTGCCCAAATAACTTACACGCGAAGAGGCGATGTTTCAATCCTGAAAGTTCCCACAGGACACGCTATCGTGGTAGGGTCAACCTCGTCCGGAGCGGTTGGTCCAAAAATAATGGATAAAGTCAAAGTTGAGGGGCGAGTGCTGGGAAAGTTTCTGGCAAGGGTTGCCTTAATGGACGTGATAGCGACAGGCGCGTTTCCTCTTCTTTTATCCGTTACGTTAGGCGTGGAGAAGGAGCCTACAGGCAACGAGATACTAGAGGGCATTCGACGTGAAACCAGAAGCCTCGGTCTTGACCCAAACCAAGTACTTATGGAAAATACGGAGGATAATTTTGAAACCGTGCAAACTGGCGCTGGGTTAACTGTAGTTGGTTTTGCAAACGAGGACGAGCTGAGACTTGGAAAAACAAGCCCTGGCGACTTAATAGTTGCCGTTGGCAAGCCTAAGGTTGGTGATGAAGTGATTTTAGCTGAAGTAAAGGGCGAAATTGCCGACCTCAAAAATGTAACTCAACTTTCCCAGAAAAAATATGTTCATGACATTGCGCCTGTCGGCACGTTTGGCATTGCGGATGAGGCTAGAATGATGGCGTACGGCGTTGGTAGGCAATTGAAACTTGTCGAGGTGAAGGGATTGGATTTGAACAAGTCTGCTGGTCCAGCCACGGTTGTTCTTGCCACAGTGGATAAAGAGAGACTTGAAGATTTAATGTCGTTAATTAGTAAACCTATCAATGTAGTAGGAGAAATATTATAGAAGCAAGTAATTACTGTTTTTGTGTGCTCTTGAGCAAGTGACCGTTTCGGTCGATTTCTCCCCTTCTAATTCGTGTTGTGGAGATGGGGATGCTGTTTTCTGCTGGAACCATGCTTATTGTAACAATTTTTAATGGTGGAAGACCTGCTTCGGCGCGTATTTTGTTTATTTTGGCAGCTGTCGATTCTGTTTCTTTACTAACAACCAAAGCGTCTAAGCCCTTGCCCGATATAGTTAAGCCATAAGAGTCATTTAACGGAACGATTTCCGCTCTTTTGGCTAAGCCAGATTTTTCTAAGAAAGCTTCTAATTCCTTAAGCCTCTCGGCGTAAGTTGCAGTTTTGTGTGGTTTACCCATTTTTGACGCAAACTCGTCAGAGGACAAGCCGATTACAACTTTTTCGCCAATTTCAAAGGCTTTATCTATTAGGGCTTTGTGTCCCCTATGAAGCTCATCGAAGGTTCCGCCTACCGCTACTTTCTCATATTTTTTCATGCCCTACCAGCCTAGCGCCTTGAAAATCAACTTTGCTTACTATCACTTTTTCAGGGAGTAAAACCTGCTTAAAAGCTTCTGCTACCTGATTAGCATTTTCTTCAAGAACTAAGGAGTGAACTGCCTTGCCAACCATGTTCTGTGCTGATCCAACAGCGCCAGCTTTCTCAGCTAGCTTTACTAACTGCCTTAAGCTTGGTGTCATGAAGCCTGTTTTTTCAGCGAACTCAAGGCAACGTGCTAAAAAATTCTCAACGGAAGGCTCATCCAAAATTGACTCTAACGTTTTTCTACCATACCGGTTAACTTCAAGCCGTTTCTCAGCCGATGAGAGTACTTGTTTGGTTGGTGTAGACCCGAAAACTCCTGCGACAATAACGTAGTCTGAACTTAAGGGTAAACGGTCTATGACGCTTATTCCAGGTGCGCCAGGTTCAAGGGTTAAGACACAGCCGCCGAGCATTAAGGGACCAACTGTGCCTAAGCCCGTTTTGCATTGGACTTCGGCAACATGCGCTATTTTGCCGATTTGGTTGTAGGTTAATGGTAAATCTAGTGCTTCTTTGAGGGCTAAAGCAGCGGTTAATGCTCCTCCAGCGCTTGTGCCGAAGCCTGCGCCGATGGGAACCTCAACTTTATGGTCAACAATAACAACGTAAGATTTATTCAGTTTACTTAGCAAAGCTTCTACGACGGTTCTGGTTGTTTCAGCTTCCGGCGCACGTTTGCCATTAATGAAAACGGTGATGCCTGAGCTTTTTGATTCTTGAACAGTGACCTGTGTCCAAACGCCCTTCTGAAGCCCAAAACCGCCGCCTCTAGCGCCAACAAGCTCTAAATCGGTAAATGGTTTTCCTTTTTTGTCGGTGTCGCAGATTTCAAAGAAACTTGAGATTCCAGCTGGTGCAAAGGCTTTGGCAGTTTTTGTCTTCTTCATTGCTTCGCCTTTTCTTTGGTTTCTTGGCTTTGTTTAATAAATGGGAATGCTCTTTCAATCGCCCAAACTATTGGTGGTCCAAGAACTATTAGGAATGGGATTTCGGTGAAAAAGGTAAACAGGAAGGTTGCTATTGCAACTGGTGCAGTAAAGGGCGTCGCCTGTGGAGCAAAGAATTGAGAGTAAACAGGTACCATGATTCCGATTATGGCGGCTCCAACTAGCATGCCGACTACGGAACCTAGTTCTAGACTTCGCCACTTTGAGTTTCTAAAAAGAATGAGTATTACTATGAAAAACGCGTAGCTTAAAGCTGCTACTATTACAAAAGTTATGTTAGTATAAATGAGTGCTAGACCTGTTAGTATGGCTGTTACCACTCCGTAACCTACCACTGGAATTGACCAATGTGTTTTCTTGTTTGCGATGTAGCCGATGATGAAAAAGGCTGCAAAATTGCTTGTTACTCCTGCCAGTAAACTTAAGACTGGATTACCGCTAAGGATTAAATCGTTCATGAAAATTCCAACTGCCCCGCCTAAGCCACCGACCCATGGACCGAAGACCACTGCGAAAATGGCTGGAATTATAGCTTGAGGCCAAAACCTGACTGGGCCAAAGCTGACAGGAAGAACTGAGTAAAAGAAGACGCCAGCAGCAACGTATAATGCTGCATTTAACGCGAAAGCTGCTACATTGAGGGTTTTCAAGATAGCTCACTACGTATTAAGCTTAACACTGAAAACTCATGTTGCAATTAAGTGTTCCGTTTATAACGTTTAAACATGATTAAACTAAAAAGTCCAAAAATCGCTTTGCTTGAGCTTAGTTTCTTTGAACAAATGCTTCAGCCATTAAATGAGAATTTATTTTTTATGTCTTTTGATTCTTTCTTGCCTTTGGGTTTTCTTGCGCCAATCTTTCTTTCTCTGGGTTGTTAAGGAAAACCTTTCTTGGCGTGGCATGGTTAGTTTTCTGTGGTGTGAAATGTTTACATAGAATGTTTCGTAGTCAATTTTGTTTGCTTTTAAATCTTCAAGATTCTGGTTCAGTTCCTTTTTCGCTTCAACCTCAGTTACCTTGTCAAATGTTTCTGAGTAAACGAGGTAAGCAGCATGGAACTGGAAGTGGTTGAGGTCGTCGATTAAAAGTTTCTCTATTTGGGGTACTGATTCATTTTTGGTTGGTTCGTTTGGTTGTTCAGTCATGTTTATCCAGCTTTCGATGTGAGCAATGATTGTTTTTCCCTCTTTTATAGATGTTTGCCTTTCAAAATAGATTTTTCCAAAAAAGGCTTGTGCTTCTAATGCTTGGAAAGAAATTATAGCTCCCGTTATAATAAAGGAGCCAATAAGCATCTAGTGCTCTGTGAACTTCCTCTCTCCCTCACAAATAGGTTCAATTGGTGGGTAGAACTTGGTTCGCTTTACGCTTTTTCTACGCAAAAATCAATCATCGTTTAATGTGTTGCCTTATTTTTTCAGCGTCCTTATCCAACAATTCAGCAGATCGGAAACCGCTTTCATGGCGAAACTGACTGTAAGGTTTCATTGGAATAACATGCACATGCAAGTGAAAAACCACCTGCCCAGCAGCTTCCCCGTTATTCTGCACAATCCTGATGCCTTCAACACCCGTTGCATCGTTAACCGCATGCGCTATCCTCTTGACTATCCGAAACAGGTAAGCTGCTTCTTCCTCTGGAATCTCATAAATGTTAACGTAATGCTTTTTGGGCGCCACAAGCGTATGCCCCACGTTCACTGGACGATTACTCAAAAAAGCAACCACTTGCTCATCCTCGTAAACTATGCTTGCAGGCGCTTCCTTACGGATTATCTGGCAGAATACGCATTCGGACATCAGAGTCATACCTTCAAGCGGTTTAAAAGTAGGTATAGCTTTAATAGAATTTCTACAGTCAATAGTGCTTTATGGATACTTTAGTTGATGATATAGGCAGTTTTCCGTTGCCGTTAGGGGTTGGAAGAGAAAGCTTTAGCAGGGCGTATCAGCTTGCAAGGGAAGCGATACTTCAAGGAAAGGATATAACGAAGGATGACTTCCTACAAAGCAATTTTTGCAATATAGTGCTTGATGCTTTTAAGAAAAAAATCGCTTCTGGTTTAGATGTGGTCAATTTTCCCCAGCAGTACGATGGCATAAAACAGGTCGGTGACATGGTGCATGTGGCGATGGAGAAAGGCTCATTCCTCGTGGAAGAGAAAAACGCTGTTCTACCAGAAGTATATCTAATCAATCAACAAGCCAAATCGCTTAGCGAGGAATTTGGCAAAAAGATCCAGTTACGTGTGTCAATTTTTGGTCCTCTGGAGCAGTATTTGCATGAGGTTGGAAAAACCTCCTATCAAGACGTATTGGACGCGTTTGCTGAGACAATTAGGCGTTTTGCAAAAAACTCAATCTTAAACAACAAATACATCGAAACCAAGGTAGTTTCGATTGACGAGCCAAGCTTCGGCTTCAACAACATCCAAGCCGCACCTGACGTGATTTGCGGAGTGCTTGAGAAAGCCTTTGATTTCCAAGGTGCCGTAAGGCAGATTCACTTGCACTCGGCTTCGGGAGTGCACGATTTACTCTGTATAAAAAAACTTGATGTGTTATCGTTTGAGTACGCGGCTTCACCAAGCAACATTGAAGCAGTTCCTAAAAGCATGCTTGAAAAAGCGGATAAGCAAATCAGAGTAGGCGTTTCCAGAACAGACATTGGCAGTATTTTGGCTGAACTCTACGAGAAAGGCGTCGCCAAGCCATCAGCGGAGCAATTGGTTGAGTCAGAGGACACCATAAGGAAAAGATACAAATTTGCCAAAGAAAAATATGGCGATAGGATGACGTTTACGGGTCCTGACTGCGGTTTAGGCGGCTGGCCTAGCCAAGAAGCTGCTCAACTTTTGCTGGAGCGCACGGTGAAAGCAGTAAAGGCAACTCCGACAAGCTAACATAACTATTTTTCTTGTTTTGCTCCCGATAAGCAAAAAGCGCTTCTTTTTCAGTTACAAATAAGTTTTAACGCTTCTGGAGCTACCGACAAAAAAGGAAAAGAAAAAAAAGGTTCTTACTCTGATTGTTCAGGTTGTTGTGGCAGTTCTTGGTTTGCCATTGGTTTCTTCTTTGCCGCCATGTCCTGTTGCGCCTTAGTTAGGTCTTTGAAGCCGTAGGTTCCAACTGGTGGCCAGCCTGCTTCCGGCATGACTGCCGGGATCAGCATTATGGTGTTTGTTTGTGATTGCTGACCTAGCTCGTAGAGTATGTTCATCCATCTAAGTCTTAGGCCTTCTGGGCTTGCCTCGTACGCTTTTGCTGCTTCAATCATTTTTTGTGACGCTTCAAACTCAGCTGTAGCCAACGTAACCCGTGCCATCCTTTCCCTTTCAGCCTGCGCCTGTCTGGACATGGCGTCCTGCAGGTTGCTGGGTATTATGACATCTCGGACTTCAACAGCTGTGGCTTTTATTCCCCAAGCCTCAGTTTTTTCGTCAATGATCTCGCGCAGGTGGGCCCCAATTTTTTCCCGTTCCGCGAGTAACTCGTTAAGTGTAACCTTGCCTATTACTTCCCTGAGGGTAGTTTGTGAAGCTAGCTGTGTGGCTTGAAAATAGTTCTCAACGGCCAGAACAGCTTTCTCCAAATCCACGGGCTTCATGTATAACACTGAATCAACGTTTACTGGAACGTTGTCCTTGGTTAAGGTTGATTCTGTGCGGAATTGTATAGTGTCTATCCTCGTGGAGATTTTCATAGGTGCCCTGTCAATTAGTGGAATAAGATAGATGATTCCTGGAC
>Ga0208039_1000502_pt1 | contig 24802 bp, 19 predicted proteins | sample June2015DPH_20_1_2_FD_184722 | JGI IMG/M metagenome (GOLD analysis project Ga0208039, IMG submission 184722) | Peatland microbial communities from SPRUCE experiment site at the Marcell Experimental Forest, Minnesota, USA - June2015DPH_20_150... | ecosystem: Environmental > Terrestrial > Soil >... | reverse complement strand
CGCTGCCATCAAGGAATATTTGGACAATCACAACCAGAATCCTCGTGTCTTTGTATGGACCGCCTCGGTCGAACGAATCATGTCCAAAGTCGCCAAATGTAAAGAAGCGTTGGGGACACTACACTAGCGATCCAGGGATACGGCGTATCTGTACAAGGCTACGGGGCTACGATCACCTGCAACGTGGCGGCGTCTTGTATTCTGCTGGGGAGCACCGTTGGTGGAAACTACAACAATTCCTACGGCAAGCTGGCAATCTACGGCCTCTCTGTTGCTCCGGGCGTCGGCTCGGGTCCCTACCCCGCCATCCAGGATGACGCAATGGGGGATATCATTCAAGATGTTGCACCCGTCACAAATTCCCCCTACTACTTCCATAATTTCATCGAGGTCGATACCGATTGGGGCCTAACCATTAGCGGACTCATTTGGAACGGTGAGAGCGTTTTGGAATGCGACGCGACCTATTGTGGAAATGCGGTCTACGAGTCCAACGGGCCGAACAATTCGGGGATCGCGCATATCAGCAACTCAGAGCTAAGCATGGGTTGTGACGGAAATGGATTTGACTGGGCAAGCGGTGGCGACCTCAGCTTGACCGGTGTCATGCTCGAAGCCTACAACCAGTACGGAGTGCGCTCCAATGGCAACGTGAGCACGAACGACATGTACTTTGAGGTAGGAAATTGCAGGAATCCAATCGGCAATGTTGGGCAGGCTGCATTTATCGGACTCGGGGGGATGATCTCGCACATGGGCGGGCAGACGGGCGCTGGCCAGCCTGTGTTCCCTCAAGCTGGGACGGCTGGCAGTACGATTTACGGCTACTATATCGTCGGGCACTACACTGCGGGGGGAAATGTGACCGCTCCGCTACCCGCTGGATACCTCACCAACGGCAACGCAACCGTCAACGCAACGAACTACATTACGGTTACCTGGAACGATTTCGGTGGCTCGGGTTACACCTATGATGTCCTCCGCTATGTGTATACTTGGCCGCGCACGGCCCCCTACGGAACCGGGAACTTTGCGGTGGCGACGGCGCTCGCGGAGGCGTCGACCTGCTCGGCTGGGCTTTGCACCTTCACTGACAACGTGACAAGCCCGGCCAGCTACACCGTCGCGGGCGCAAATTGGGTTCCCGTGCTCAGTATGTGGCCGGGATCGCTTGTGCTGTCTGCGGCTGGGGCGTCAAACAATTGCTACACGTCGGGAAGATACTACGGCAGTTCCTTCAACGGTGGGGACATGGCCATCGCCTGCGGTACGGTACAGCCGGGGCTTGTAACTTTCATTTCTGGAGCGATCGACAACACGAGCACTCGCAGTCCCATAAGCCCAGGCTACGTGACGGCGCTTAATTCCTTAAATCCGAACAATCCAAACCAGGCCCTCCTGCTTCCGGGAAATGCGAGCGGGCTCAAAGGGGAACTCAATTTCGGTACCTTTGGTGGCGGTTATGCCGACCCAATTACGCTGAACGATTCAGTGCCTGCGAAGACCCTTTCAATCATAGGCAACCACCCGGCCTATGATGTGGGTGACACTGCGATTTCCTTCGACGGGTGGCCCACAACTCTTGCTTTCAGAGCGCCAAACACCATATCGGACTACATCAACAGCCTACCTGATGGTGTGAGCTGGCTGGAGAGACTGACTTCGGGCGTGAAGACTTTCAAGGTTCCCTTGAATGCCTTTTCAGTGCCTCAACTCTCGGCACCATATGTTGGTTATGTGCGCGATCAGGCAACCGGAGGAACGCTCGGCCCTAACATTCAATGCTGTTATCGGGCTACGGCTGTGGACAGTCTCGGTTCAACTACGGCTGCGGCTGAAACGTGCGTGACGACGGCCAACGATGGCAACAGCACCCATTCAATTTCCGTATTGATAATGTCGCAAGCCCTGGCAGGTGGCTATCAAGTCTACGGTCGCACTACCGGTGCCGAGCAGTTGATGACTCCGACGCCGATCACCAATGCCTGGCCGACCTATTGGACATCCTTTACCGATACGGGCTCTGTGACTCCCAGCGGGGCGGTGCCAACGACGAACACAACCGGGCAAATCAAGCCAGCGCTCTACTCGACAGCCACAAACTGCTCGTCTTCCGCTAGTCCGGCTGTCTGTGGCTCGGCAGCGGCAGGCTCCTTCGTTATTGGGGCCTCGGCGACATCCGTAGTAGTGAACACATCCGCCGTGACAGCCAACAGCCAGATTTTGCTCACCGAGGATTCATCTTTGGGGACGAAGCTGGGCGTTACGTGCAACACTCAATCGCTGCTGACCTTGGGGGTCCCAAAGGTGACGGCGCGCACGGCAGCAACGAGTTTCGCCGCGTCGATAGAGGTTGGGCCTACAACCAATCCTCTGTGCATCAGTTACGCGATTTTCAACTAGGAAGCGCGATGTCCTGAACGTTGGAAGGCGATCGATGATGACCCAAGCTGCTGGCTTGGCCGCGAAAAGTCGAGTGCGGATAACCGCAGTTGGGTGGGCGTACTGATGTCCCCGCACGCCAACCACGCCCATCAACCCTGCACTTTTCCACAGCCCACCCCAAAATACCCATCAACCCTGCACCAACCATAGCCACGAACCCTGCGCGGCCACAAACCGCGTGTATAGTGGTAGAATGTGCCGTAGCCAGGAAGGGCTGCGGGCAGTGTGGCAGGCCTCCCGGTGTGAGGAGTTTGGGGGTTTTCAGCACGGGCGTTCTCTCCCGGAAGAGTTGTTCCATGTCGGGCGTCGTGGAAGAAACACGGTGGGGTGAGCGAGTTAACCTATCTATCGCCGTGCGGACCCGATGCAGGAGGATAAATCAATGTTTCATCTGCGCGCTGCGTCCTTTTACGTAGCCGTAGCGATATGCCTGGCAAGCTGTGCTTGGAGCTCTATCTCTGAGGCGCGGGTTGCCAAGACTTTGCGCGCCGGCCAAGCGATGAACTTTACCGTGGAAGGCAAGATCAATACCCTCGACCAGAATAAACTCACTCTGAACACTGAAGAAAACATGATTTTCCACGTGCGCTACGATGACAAGACCGAGTTCAAGAGTGACGACGGCAGTTCCGCTAGCAGCAGAGATTTGCGCGTAGGTTTGAGGATCAGGGTGGAGGGTGATCTTACCGAGAGCGGTGAGATTGTTGCTCAGAGGATTGAATTGCTGAAGACACCGCCCAAGAAGTAAGCTCTCTCGCCTGCGCTGCTGAAAGAGGATTCAGGAGTCAGGATTCAGGGAAAAAGCCACGCTCTTCTCTTAATCCTGAATCCTAATTCAACGCACCCACCAGATTATTGCTGAAGCAGCCAGCGCTAAGGCCAGCCCGGCAGCAAAGTACGGGAATGCCGACCTCAAGAAGGGGATCTTATAGAGGAAGGATGTCTGCTGCCAACTGTCATTTGACACTCAGTGCGGGAGGCCGAGCTCTTCTGCGTGGTGGTCAAGAGCTACGTTAATTTCATGCAGCAAATCCTTGCGCAGGCGTTTGGTCTTCGCAGTCTCCGCAGAGAGATTCAGGGAAAGAAACGCGAAGCGAGTTCGATGGCGCAGCAGCCAAGCGTAGCGCCAGAGGTATAGGCCCGAGAGAGGAAGGGTGGGTGCGTAGTACCCCGCCCCGCGCCGACCCCAAGAGCGGGCGACCAGGAAAACCTCGACCGCATAACACCCCAATACCACCAGGCCGCGCGCCAGCCATTCCATGATTCTGTCCCGGTCGCTTTCCTTCTTAAGTAATCCCGTCAAATAGAGGAGCGAGATTGCCAGGAGATGATTGAGCAGGCCGTAAGAGGCGACGGCAAACCCTGCCACACTTTCAAGCCAGACTATGCCTCGGCCCACCGGCCAGTTCAACCACGCGCCAGCCCCTTCGACTTCCAGGCGATGCAGCGAGCCAAGCCGACGGGCCTCGCGCCATGCCTGGAGTGACTCACGCAACGAAACCAGCAGGCCCGGATGCAAGTAATTCATTTGCTCCGCCCATTCGACCACAAACCGGCTCAGTTCAAACCCATCCTGCTTCTGTTTCCATGCCGGGTGCGCCGCGCGTTCTTCCTGAAAGTCATCGCGTAGTGCCTGTTCCAGGTCGCCCAGGAATTCCGCCAGATCCGCGGACTGGAGCCGGAAGGAGTTCTCCTGACATCTTCTTTCCAAAAGCTTGGCAAGTTCTTGTACCTGATCGTGCGGAGTGCCGCCAGCGCGAGAAATGTAATCTTGTGCAGTCTCCGGTTGATCTATGTCGATCAGTAACTCTCTGGCGTGTGTGTGTCCCACCGGCAGGAAGACGTGGACGGGGAACAACATGAGTCCTAGGCCGCCGGCATGGCGACACTCCGCTTCCACAGCTATGGAGGCGGCAGCGGAGGCAAGCCTGCTCTCCCCGGCAGGATGCGCTGGGCCGGGCTCAACGAAGGTCACGAGGGCTGCCTTCTCAGCCAGGACGGCACAGCACTTCTCCAAAGCCGACTGCCGGTCTTCAGGGAGAAAGCTAATCATGCCCAAGCCTCGCGCCACGAGAGGCTGGAGCAGACCCTGGATTAATCTTGCGGGGATGATGCACCGCACATAACGCTCGAACCCCGCCACCACAATGAGGGCGTCGAGAAAGCTTTCCGGGTGGCAAACCACCAGGAGGGCTGGATCTGGCCTTTTCAACCGCTCCTCATGGAGCACACGGATTTTACGAAAGGTGAGGGCAAACCACAGCCGGATTACTCCCCGCCAGAACCTGTAAACTACAGGTTTGGTTGGAGCCGGAATCGGAGGAGGAGTGTCTGGTGACATAGAACCTTCCATCCTAACTGCTCTCAGACGAACTTCTCTTGCAGGTTGCCGAAGAAAGCCATTCCCGTGTCATGACGAGAATCACACGTCCACACCATTTTTCCGCAACCTTCTGATCCGTTAACGACGGCGCCGCCCACGTCGTGAGGAAGACGGAGTCGGCATCGCATTGCTCTCCCATCCCTCCACGATCCCCAGTGGGCGCGTGATGGTATTAAACAGGCCGTACACCTTCTGAATTCTGTTCGCATCCTTATCAACCAGGTGCAGGCGGAAATACGGGACATTGCCTGTCTGCACAACGCGAATGGGAAAGTACCCTTGAAGCCCGCTTTCGACATAGGCCGTAACGTACCGGTGATTCTTGACCCACCACGTGAAGACCCGAATGCGGGTGAAATCCACGTCCTGGTTGCCCACACGGTCGGCAGCAAGATATTGAGGCACTTGACGGTCCTCGTCGGGCACGGTGTTGAGCACTAGCCAAGCCACCATGTTGGAGCCTTGGCCATAAGCGCCAAGAGGCTCTGGTATATCGAGTGAAACAAATCGGCCCAGGACCCAACCCGCATGCGTGCCAGCCCGGACAAGATACCATGCTTCCTTGACCGGGGGTGAGGAAGGCTGATCAAGTTGGGAGGGCCTTTCCACGATCTTCCGCCCGAACACGTCCAGTTTCTGGTTATTGGGAAGTTGAGCCAAAGGTGTTGAGTCGCGGGAGGGTTCGAACCTCAGATTGATCGACTGGGGCGTGTGACCCTCAGCCAGGACGGGAAGGCTCTCCATGTCTTTCAGCAGCTTCTGCGAGGCTTCGTGGGTCTGCGAGTCCAGTAGATCCTTGCCTTCTACCCAACCGGTGCGGCCGTCCGCCAGCTCGACTTTTGCCCAGTTGCGCGTGCGCAGAAGCACTTGCACTTGGTCGCCTGCCTTCACGGATTCGACTGCGAGGCGAATCTGCGCAGGGGTATCCACCACCTCCAGCGAGGTGGGTAGCACATACGCCACCTCCGTGGGGGAGCGTTGCTTGCGCCGGGAGGAATAATAATAGGTTGCGAAGACCCCGGCGGCAATCAGTATAAGGAGGGCAAGTAACTTGAATCGGATACGAACTCTCCCTAGATTCAGGATTCAGTCATCACGCAGGCGCGCCTGGCGATTGACTCGTGACCACCCTTTCCGGACCGGGCTGCAACCGCTGGCTCGGAATCCGAAAAGTACTTGAAATCTTGACGCTCATTCTACACTATTTCGGGTGCCAGATGAGAATGACTGCGCTCCAGGAGGGCCACGAGTCGCGCCTCGTAGTTGGAGCAAACCAGTAATTTCGCCGCTGGAGGTGAATTACGAAAGTCGAGAATCTTCTCATCCCCAGGGTCGAGGGGGCACTGGAAGCCCTGCTTGAATGGGACCCGCGGGGAAAGCCACGCTTTGCTGCGGTGGTGTGCCATCCTCACCCGCTCCACGGCGGGACGATGCACAACAAAGTGGTTTTCCGAGCCGCGAAGGCCGCTTGGCAGGCGGGTCTTCCGACGCTGCGCTTCAATTTTCGGGGAGTTGGGAAAAGCACCGGAAGTTTTAGCGATGGCATCGGCGAACGTGAAGACGTCACGGCGGCCCTGGATTATCTTGGCACTCGCTTCCCTGCTGTTCCTGTTTGTCTCATAGGATTCTCTTTCGGCGCGAGCGTTGGACTTCGTGTGGGAGCGAACGATCCGCGCGTGGTCGCTCTCGTAGGGCTGGGCGTTCCCGTTACCTCCACGAACATGGACTTTCTCCGTGGCGTTCTGAAACCCAAGCTCATCATTCAGGGAACTCGAGACCAATTTGGGTCACGCGCCCAGGTGGAATCGTTTTATGGTATGTTGGCGGAGCCCAAACAACTCTATTGGGTGCAGAATGCGGATCATTTCTTCACGGGGAAGCTTGAGGAAGTTCAGCGCGCCATCCGTGAATTCCTGAGGTCGGAGCTGATTCTGCCAGGCGGAAAATAGACTTGGCTGAGGGTCCGTCCTCATGTAAATTCCCCCTCGGAGAAACGGGCAAACAGATGGACGAAAGCGAAGGCCAGGAAAGCCAGCCGCTCTATTCCCCCCTTTGTGGCGAGGATGTTCCGGAGCCGCTCGTATGCGGCGACTGCGGTGCGGTTATTTGTCGTAAATGCGGAACGCCGCTAGAGAAAGTAGATGAATTGGGGATCGGGTAGCCCGGATTTCTCACCACGCTCTGCCGTTTTGAGTCGGGCGATCGGAAGGGCGGGGTTTTAACCCCGCCCTTCCCTGTTCATGGTGAGAAATCCGGGTTAGCCACCGGGATTGTTTTTCCCTCTCCGCTGCGGTGGCAGGCACGTTCTCGACCGAAGACACTTTCTTAGTAGGCCGCAAGCTCTCTTGCCGCGCGCACGATATCCGCCGGCTGCGGCAGCACAGCGTCCTCGAGCACGGGGTGATAAGGAACGAAAACGTCTTTTCCTGCCAGTCGCCGCACAGGGGCGTCGAGAAACTCAAAGAGCTCATCGGCGATGCGTGCGGCGATCTCCGCCCCATACCCCCAGGAGATATGGTCTTCGTGCAGGACCAAAACGCGGTTGGTCTTCTTCACTGAGGCAGCGATCAATTCCCAATCGTAAGGATTGAGAGAACGCAGATCGAGTATCTCGGGCTGGATCCCTTCCTGCTCCAGGGTCTTTAACGACTGGACAGCACGGTGAACGAGCGAGCCATACGTCACCATCGTCAGCGTTGTCCCCTCCTGGACCAGCTTGGCCTTACCGAAGGGAATCATGTATTCGCGTCCGGGATAAGGAGCGCGGTTATGGGTCTGGCGATAGAGATGCTTCGGCTCAAGAAACAGCACAGGATCGTCACACCGGATGGCGGTGCGCAGCAAGCCATTAGCATCCAGTGCGGTCGCAGGCATCACCACCCGCAGGCCCGGCAGGTGAGTAAAGATTGATTCTCCGGACTGGCTATGATAAATCGCGCCTCCGGCCAGGTAGCCTCCGATAGGAGCGCGTATGACCATCGGGCAGGAGAACGTGTTGTTGGAACGCCAGCGTAGGGTGGTGAGCTCGTCGCGAATCTGCAACATCGCCGGCCAGATATAGTCGAAGAACTGGATTTCGACCACCGGTTTCAAGCCGCGCGTGGCCATGCCAGTGGCCCGGCCTACAATGCTCGCCTCCGCTAGAGGAGTGTTGTAACAGCGCGCGCTCCCGAAGTGCCGTTGCAATCCGTGGGTGACCTTGAAAACGCCGCCTTTGCCCTTCACCTTGGGGAGTTCGTCTTCGTGGCTGCAATCCGCCACGTCCTGGCCGAAAACGACGATGCGTGGGTCACGGGCCATCTCGTCGCGCAGGGCGGCATTAATGAGATCGACCATGGTCTTGGGCTCGCCATGGAATTTGGGCGGCTGGTCGAAGAGCTCGGAAGTGGGGTCCACGCTGGGCGAGTAAAGGTATCGCAAGACCGTGTCGGGTGAGCCGGGCTCAGCCGCCAGCGCTTGGTCCACCGCTTCCCGGATTTCGCCGTCCACTTCGGCCTCGATGTCTTTCAACTCTTTCTCGCTGGCCAGCCCTTCCTGCCGCAGCAGGTTGCCAAGTCGAAGCAGAGGATCTCGACGTGCTTCCTGTTGACGCACCTCTTCGGACTTGTAAAGCCGTTCGTCGTCGGATAGCGAGTGGGAATAAGGCCTCACCACGTGGGCATGAATCAGCGCCGGCCCTTTCCGCTGGCGGACGTACTCCACCGCTTTCCCGGCGACCTCGTAGCTGGCGGGAAAATCCGTCCCGTCACATTCCAGCACCAGCAGATGAGGGAAGCTCTTCACCAAACGCGAAATGCTGCCGCCGGCGGTTTGCACATCAACCGGCACGGAAATCGCATACCCGTTGTCTTCCACCACGTAAAGGACTGGCAACTTGCGGCCACAAGCCCAGTTGAGCGATTCCCAGAATTCGCCCTCGCTCGTGGCGCCGTCGCCAAGTGAGACGTATACGACTTCATCGGAATGAAAACTGGTGGCGAGTTCTGCAGCTTCTTTCACTAGGGCGAAATACTGGCTGGCTTCGGCGGCCCCCACGGCCTGCAGGATTTGCGTGCCCGTTGGACTGGACTGGGAAACAATGTGGAGCTTTCTGGAACTCCAATGCGAAGGCATCTGGCGGCCGGCCGAGGCTGGATCATCCTTGGCGCCGACTGAACCCAAGAACATCTCGTAAGGTGTCACTCCCAGTTGCAAGCATAGCGCGCGGTCGCGGTAGTAAGGATAAATCCAGTCGTAACCGGGCTTCAGGTGAAGGGCCGTCGCAAGACTAATGGTTTCGTGACCGACCCCGCTGATCTGGAAGAAGGCCCGGTTTTGGCGCTTGAGCTGAATCTCCTTGTCGTCCACTCGCCGCGACATGTAGACCATCCGGTAGGCGCCGACGAGCAATTCCTTTGCAAGCTTCGCAGCTTTCACAACATGGTTCGTCACAGTGGACATGTATCCTCGCAGGCAGGACGTGACGGCCACAATGAAATTGCCTGTGATTCCATCGTGGATTCTTCCCCGCGAACCTCTTCGCGCTCCCTCACGAACTTATGGCCGCGGAGCAGACCGTATTCCGGCCGCTTGGGAATTATCAGATTGTGAAAAGCCAAAGTCAACCGACTCAATGACCCCCTTTTTCTTGGTCACCCTCTCGCGTGTGATGGAATCGATTAAGGCGGGCTCGACTCTTCCCATCAATGCGGGCAGAGGAGAGCGAGGGCTTCTCTGGCATCCGCGATTTTTCGACCGTGTTCTGCGAAGCGTTAAGGAATATTACGAGAAAGTGGAATAATTCACCTCAACCCAGTGCGGGCCGGCCTGGTCAAACACGCCGAGGAGTGGCGGTGGTCGAGTGCGCACGATCACACGGGAGGCCGGAGCGCAACCTTTAGGGCGAATCGCCCTCTTGGCATCGATGGTGTACCGCTGCCCGCCTATGAACGGGGACGAATGTGAAGGAAAAGCCGCAGAGTCTCTAGAAAACGAGACTCTGCGCTACTCGCTGTGTGAGTTTCATGTTCCGCTCCCTGGTAACAATCTTCCTTCGATCCGCCGATTTCCAGTTGTTATAATCCGCAGATTCCGCAGATCACTGTCAGCAGTCGGGGAGTTTGTGGTCTGCGCAATCTATTAATTCTGCGGATCACTTACTGTGGGCAAATCGCTTGTATTCAAGTGACGGTGCGCCGAAGTTCAGCAGCAGACCGACTTCAAAGCCCGTGGCCTTGAGGTAGTTGATCAGTTGAGCGTGCTCGACCCCCGTCAGCCGCGCCAAAGCTTTCAACTCCACAATCACCGAGTCGAAGCACATGAAATCCGCGCGGTAACTAGTGCTGAGCTTTTCGCCTTTATAAAACACCGGCAGCTCGACCTCGCGGCGAAATGGAACTCCCCGCAAGGTGAATTCGCGGGCGAGCGCTTCTTGATATACGGCCTCTAGAAACCCCGTCCCTAGCTCGCGGTGCACCTCCATGGCCGCCCCGATGACGGCATAGGTCCTCTCGTCGCGTCTTTCTTCAGTCATCTGCGTCATCGGCGCAATCTGCGGATTTGTTTTTGCCCGCTTATTATAATCCGCAGATTCCACAGATGACACAGATTACTATTAGCAGTCGGGGCCTTTGCGGTCTGACTCATCTGCATCATCGGCGCAATCTGCGGATTTGTTTTTGCCCGCTTATTATAATCCGCAGATTCCACAGATGACACAGATTACTATTAGCAGTCGGGGCCTTTGCGGTCTGACTCATCTGCATCATCGGCGCAATCTGCGGATTTGTTTTTGCCCGCTTGTTATAATCCGCAGATTCCGCAGATGACACAGATTACTATCAGCAGTCGGGGTCTTTGTGTTCTGCGCTCCACCTGCCTTGGAGGCGGCGGCGAATTGTGGTATATTGAGCGAATAAAAGGCGAAATTAAGGAGGTGCCAGGTGTCAGGTGCCAGGTCTCAGGGGGTCGCGTTTGGGGGATGCGTGCAACAAGTTCTCGCCTACCGCGACCCTCAAGTGTGGCAGAAATGGCGGCTCAAAGAAACTGCAGGGATTCTTCGTCCCGACAGGTCGGGACTCAGAATGACACGGGGCAGGCTGACACCTGAAACCTGGCGCCTGACACCCGGCGCCTAAACCTGTTCTAAGATGTGAGGCGACGTGGAAGAGAAAACGCAGGCACTGGCAAACGTGGGGACGCCCGCCGAAGCGGGCTTGGCGCCTATCCAGAGCGCCCTGGAAGAAATCCGGGAGAAATTTAAGGGCTCACCCGCCCGTGGCGGAGTGACGGTCCTTAAACACTTCCCGGCACGAGAGGCACAGACCGCCCAAATTCCAGAGTTTCTGCCCGCCCGGCTTCTGGAGGCGCTCAAGGCGCGTGGCATTCCTTCCCTTTACACACATCAGGCGCGCGCGTGTGAGTTGGCCCATGAAGGCAGAAACGTGGTGGTGGTCACGCCCACGGCATCCGGGAAGACCCTCTGTTACAACCTGCCGATTCTGGGCGAGTTGGTACAGAACCCCGAGGCTCGGGCACTGTACCTGTTTCCCACCAAGGCGCTTTCGCAAGACCAGTTGGTGGAACTGAACAGGTGGACGGAGAAGCTGGGAGAGGATATCCGCACGTTCACTTACGACGGAGACACGCCCCAGGACGCCCGCAAGGCCATTCGCGCTCGGGGAAACCTGGTCATCACCAACCCGGACATGCTTCACGCCGGCATTCTGCCCCACCACACCAAATGGCAGAGGCTGTTTGAGAACCTGCGCTACGTGGTGATTGACGAGCTGCATTACTACCGGGGAGTTTTCGGCAGTCATCTGGCCAACGTTCTCCGCCGTTTGAAGCGCATTGCGCAGTTCTACGGCACCCAACCCCAATTCATCTGCACCTCAGCGACCATCGCCAATCCGGCGGAATTAGCCACTCGCATCATCGAGGAAGACGTTTTTCTGGTGGACGAAAACGGTGCGCCCTCGGCAGAGAAGTATCTCGTGTTTTACAACCCGCCGGTCGTGAACCTGCAACTCGGCATCCGGCGTTCGTATCTGAACGAAACCCGGCGCATTGCCCGCACCTTCCTGGGGCGCGGCCTTCAGACTATCGTTTTCGCCAACAGCCGACTTGCCACGGAGATTTTGGTGACTTACCTGAAGGAGGATTTTTCGCGAGCCCCCCTGGCCCCGGAAGCGGTCCGAGGCTATCGTGGCGGTTATCTGCCGCTGGAGCGGCGCGCGATTGAACGCGACCTGCGCAACGGTCGCCTGCTGGGCGTGGTGGCGACCAATGCTCTCGAGCTGGGCATTGACATCGGAAGCCTGGACGTAGCCGTGCTCGCGGCATACCCCGGGACCATCGCCTCCACCTGGCAACGCGTCGGCAGGGCAGGCCGCCGGCAGGGAACTTCCGCCGCCGTGCTGGTGGCCTCCAGTGCGCCGCTCGACCAATTCATGGTGCAGAACCCCGACTATTTCTTTGGCCGATCGCCGGAACATGGTTACGTCAATCCTGACAATCTCCTTATCCTGCTCAATCACCTGAAGTGCGCCGCCTTCGAGCTGCCCTTGCGGGAGGATGAGAAATTCGGCTCGCTCAACTTACGGCGACTCTGCGAGCACCTCGAGGAAGTCGGCTTTCTGCACCACACTACCGACGGCTGGCATTGGGTTTCGGAGAGTTACCCCGCCGACGCGATCAGCTTGCGCTCGGTCTCTTCGGACAACTTCGTTATCGTGGACACGACCGGCGAAGCTAAAGTGATCGGCGAAGTGGATTTTTCCAGCGCCCTGACCACCCTCCACGAAAAGGCCATCTACATGCAGGATGGCCAACAGTACCACGTCGAGCGCCTCGACTACGACGACCGGAAAGCTTACGTCCACCAAGTGACGAGCGAGTATTTCACTGACGCCATCTCTTACACGAGAATCAAGGTTCTCGAAAGGTTCGACTCGGCGCCCATCGGCCCGGCCAGCAAGAATCATGGCGAGGTGCAAGTGAATACCCAGGTGGTCGGGTTCAAGAAGATTAAGTTCCACACCATGGAGAACGTCGGCGATGGCAAGCTGACGCTGCCTGAGCAGGAGATGCATACCACCGCCTTCTGGCTCACCCTCCCCCGCGACTTGATGGAAAGCCTTCCCTACGGTTCGACAGAGCGACTGGATGGGGTGAATGGCCTGGCCAACGCACTCGTAGCTATTGCCACGCTGCTGGTGATGTGCGACGCTCGAGACTTGGGAGTGGCCGTGGGGGAGAACGAAGAAAGCAGAAGTCAGAAATCAGAAGTCAGAAGTCAGAATGAAGAAGGCAGGATTCAGGATTCAGGCGCGGGCCATGAGTCCAATCCCGAATCCAAAATCCAAAATCTAAAATCTAAAATCGCAGCAGTCGTTGCTTTCGAACCCAACATTTACCTCTACGATAAATATCCTGGCGGAGTTGGGCTCAGCGAACCGCTCTTCCGCATGAGCCAATCCTTGTTGGAAAAGACTCAGAAACTGATTGCAGACTGTCCCTGCGCTTCGGGCTGCCCCTCCTGCGTGGGCCCGATTGGCGAGGTTGGAGAAAAGGGAAAAGAGGTGGCTCTGGAGATCTTGCGAAGGTTGTCCGTTGTCCGTGGTCCGTAGTCCGTTGACTTTTTCGGAATGGAGTTGTGCGGACCCCCTCACCCGGCCCGCCCCGGCTGGTGAAAACGCCGGCGGCGGTCCACCCTCTCCCCCAAGGGGGAGAGGGCTTGAGTTTCTACATTCTCCCCTCTCCCGCAAGGGGGAGAGGGCTTGAGCTTCTACATTCTCCCCTCTCCCGCAAGGGGGAGAGGGCTTGAGTTTCTACATTCTCCCCTCTCCCGCAAGGGGGAGAAGGGAGAGTAAGTTTAGGGGCTTGGCCGCCGCGCACCCCCCTGAAAAGAGGAGCTTCCGCGGGTGCGGGACTACCGACGGCATTGCCCTTCGGGCAACGGACCACGGACTACTGACAACTGACCACTGACTGACTACTGACGACTACTTTTGTGAGTCGTTTTCACAAATGAATCTCGAACAGAAACTCCGCCAGCTTAAGCAGGCCTCCGGATCCCGGGACCGTGACAAGGAACTGGAGCAGACGCTCGAGTACTTGCGACGCCTGGAGAATCCGCAGCCCACCCGCAAGCTGCCAGCCCAGAGGTTTGCCAAGGGGATCGAGGAATACGTGGAGGGCGAGGTGTTGAAGAACTCTCGGGGCGAGTTCTTCCTGGCGCGCGAGGCATTTCCTTTCGGGCGGCCTTACGGGAAGCTCCGCATCGGCGATATTCCTTCGGCGGACCTCAGTCCCCTGAACCTGGTTCTGAGGGATGCGGCGATGCCCGATGCATCGCGGCTGGTTTTCCTGGATACGGAAACTACGGGCCTTGCCGGTGGAACCGGAACCTGCGCGTTCCTCATCGGCATTGGAAATGTCGAAGGCATGAAGTTTGTGGTGCGGCAGTTCTTCCTTCGTGACTATCCCGAGGAAAAAGCCATGCTCGAGGCGCTGGCTGAGGCGCTGGAGCCTTGCCAAGGAATCGTCACGTTCAATGGAAAGACCTTTGATGTGCCGCTGCTCGAGACCCGGTATGCGCTGGCTCGGATGAAATCGCCCCTGGACCGCTTGATCCACTTTGACGCTCTCCACCCCGCGCGCCGCCTGTGGAAACTGCGCCTGGAAAGCTGCAAACTCACTGACCTCGAGGAAGCAATTTTAGGAATCAGCCGGGAGGGCGATGTGCCGGGATCGGAGATTCCGGCAATCTATTTCGACTACTTGCGCAGCGGCGATGCGCGAGGCTTGCAGCCAGTCTTCTACCACAATGCTTTGGATGTGGTGACGCTCGCCGCGATTACCGTGGAACTGGCTCGCGCTCTGGGCGACGGTGGGGCCGAAGCGCTGGGGTCGCCACTCGACCTCTTCAGCCTCAGCCGCATCCTGGGGACGGCAGGCTCGAAGGAAAAATCCATCTCCACCTGCCGTCAAGCCCTGGCGGCGGGACTTCCCCAGCCGGTCGAAAGCCTGGCATTAAAGCACCTCGCCGCGGAGTTCAAGCGAAAGCGCCAGCATGAGTCCGCCGTCGAGTTATGGCTGGAGCTTTCGCGGCGCGAGCCGCCACTGGCTGTGGAAGCGCTCGAGGAGCTTGCCATCCATTATGAACATCACCTTCGCGACCTCCGGCAGGCGCTCGAATTTACTCTCGCGGCTCTCGCCCGGCTCGAGGAACAGTTCCCTTCTCTTGCTCACCGCAACCGATTTGCCAGGCGCATGGAACGGCTGCAGAGGAAACTGGCACGGGCGTCAAGCGCGGTCCACCTCCCTCTGAACTGATTCCGCTTTCACTCTTCAACACGTTCGGACTTGCCGAAGGATTTCAAGATCAGATGTTTCTTCTCCACCGACTCTTGCCCGCTATCTCCCTTGATGGTCACTGTTTCCAAGTCTCCGATCAGGCGGAGGTAATCAGGGTCAGCCGGTTCGTGGCCTGCGCCCCGCTCCACCTTGCCGGAAAAGCGGTAATATCTGCGGTGGATCGTGTTGGTCTTGAATTCCACGTGGTCTTTCTTGCGCGACCCTAAGATAATGTCGTAGCTCAGCACGGCGTCAGATTCTTCTTCACCCTGGAGGACTTCAATGTACCCCTTCAACTTCCCGTCTTCTTCCAGAAGCCCCAAGGTGTCATCGGCGGAAAGGAAATGGTACTTGCCGGTGATGTCGTCGATGTTCTCGGTGTTCTGGGCAGAGCAGCGGCCCACGCCTGCATAAAGAAGCAGAAGCATGGTGAGTGACCACAAGGTTTGCTTCCGATGACTTCCAGGATTTCCAACCATAAGCCGAAACCACCTTTCGGGCTGATGTCTTACACCCAGCAGCCCAAAAGATAAAGGGGAGCTTCCCGATCAGACTTGGGGAGGCCGTACACAAGTTTATGCCGCGTTATCCGCGACCGCAAGAGAGGTCAACCGGCTTGACAGCCGAGTGCTTTTTGGGGACGATGGCCAGAGCCTTTAAGGGCATGTCCAAGTCAGAGGGGGAGGAGCATCGATGGTTTGTTCGGGAGCTTTCACGAAGATCTGCACATTCATTCTCATGGCTGGAGTTTACTTGCCTGGGGTCGTCAGTTCGGCAGCGACCCTCAAGCCCTTGGTGGCGGGCAAGCGCGGTGTAGTGGCGGCAGGCCATCCGCTGGTCGCCGAGGCAGGCCTGAGAATCCTGGAAAAGGGCGGAAACGCTGTGGACGCAGGTGTCGCCACGCTCTTCGCCGCGTCGGTAGTGGAAATGGCCAGCTTTGGCGCGGGTGGCGAGTGCCCGATCCTCATCAAGCTGAAGGACGGTCCGGTGGTGGCCATCAACGGAAATGGGATCGGGCCCGAACTTGCCACCGTGGAGTTCTACGAACACCTTCGCCGGGACGACCCCAGGCTGGTCACCTTCGGCACGATTGGTAACGCTCGCGGCGGGATTATTCCCTCTTTCGGCCCACTCAGCGCCCTCGTCCCCAGCGCCATGGATTCCATCCTCCTGGCGCTCGAGAAATACGGGACCATGAGCCTCAGCGAAGTCATCCGGCCTGCCGTTGAACTCGCCCAAGGGTGTCCGCTTGATGACCATCTGCCGCGGGCTATGGCTCGCACTCAGCCGGTATGGGAGAAGTGGCCCACCACAGTGCGAGTTTATATGCCGGGGGGACATCCGGCGAAGGCAGGTGAACTCTTCGTCCAGGCCGACCTTGCGCGGACCTTCCAAAGTCTGGCTGAGGTCGAGCAGCAGAACGCCGGGCAGGGACGTGTGGCCGCCCTCGAAGCCGTCCGGGACTACTTTTATCGTGGGCCCATTGCAAAGCGGATCAGCGATTTCTGCAAGCAGGCGGGTTGCCTGCTGCGCGAAGCAGACTTCGCAGCCTACCACGCGCGGGTTGAAGAACCTCTCAAGACTACTTATCGAGGCATCGAGGTTTACAAGGTGGGCTTCTGGAGCCAGTCGCCCGTTCTTCTCGAGAATCTCAATCTTCTGGAGGGATTTGACCTCAAGTCGATGGGCCACAACTCAGCGGATTACGTTCATACCGTTGTCGAGGCGATGAAACTGGGATATGCCGACCGCGACGCATATTACGGTGATCCTAACTTCAGCCAGATTCCCCTGAAGCTCATCTCCAAGGAATATGCCAGCGTCCGCCGCCCGCTCATCAATCCGGAAAAGGCATCTGCGGAGCACATTCCCGGCGACCCACTCCATTTGCAAGCGCGCGCTTCTGCGGACTTCATCCGCTCGAGGTACAGCCACCGCAACGGCGAACCTCAGGACACGACTTGCGTGAACGTGATCGACAAGGACGGAAACATGCTCTCGGCTACGCCGAGCGGGGCTTGGATTCCGGCCCTCATCGCGGGTGATACCGGTATCCAACTGACACAGCGCGCGCAGGCTTTTGTCCTGACACCGGGCCATCCCAATCAACTGGCCCCCCACAAGCGGCCGCGCATTACGCTCACGCCCACCATCGCCCTTCGAGATGGCAAGCCCTGGCTTGCGTTCTCCACACCCGGCGGGGACAGCCAGGACCAGACGCTGCTTCAGATCTTTTTGAATATTGTGGAATTTGGGATGAACCCTCAAGAGGCCGTGGAAGCTCCGCGCTTCAACTCCGAGGCGATATACAGCTCCTTTGACGACCACCGCGACCAGCCTCTGGCTCTGGACGTCGAAACTCGCATCAGCGAGGCAGTCCTCAAAGCGCTTCGGGAGCGCGGGCATGTGCTGGTCATGCAGAGTGAATGGGGTAATTCTACGGCGCCCACCATGGTCGAGTACAACCCCACCACAGGCGTGAGCACGGCAGGCGCGGACGTGCGCGGCCATCGGTATGCGCTAGCGTGGTAAATCAGTGGTCAGTGGTTAGTCGTCAGTTGTCAGTCGTCAGTTGTTAGTTGTCAGTGGTCAGTTGTCCGTGGTCAGTGGTCCGTTGTCAATAGGCCGTCGTCCGTGGTCCGTTGTCCGTCGTAAGCGGTCGCCACCACTCGCCGTCAAACCGACTGACCACTGACAACGGACTACGGACTACCGACGTCTTACCGTTTAGCACTCTCGTAACACCCCAGCACTCGCAAGAGATTCGTCACCTCTGCCAAGTGGGAGAGGGCATTCCGGCACCGCTCTTCCTTCAGGTGGCCCAGGAAATCGAGATAGAAGAAATACTCGAAGGGGCGGCCACGGAGGGGACGCGATTCGAGTTTGGTCAGATCAATATCCCGCAGTGCGAATACGCTGAGACACTTGTAAAGGGTGCCGGGAGCGTTCCGGGTGGAAAAGACAATCGAGACTTTGTTGGCCTTCGCTGACACGTGGGCACTCCTGGAGAGCAGCAGAAAGCGCGTGTAATTCTCGCGATGGTCTTCGAGGTGCGTAGCCAGAATGCGGGCCTGGTAGACCTCGGCGGCGATGTGGCCGGCGATGGCAGCGGCCCCGGGCAGGCGCCGCTCAGCCAGCATTTTCACAGCTCCGGCCGTGTCGTAGAAAGGGATTTTCTCGATCTTGGGGCGACGCTTGAAAAACTCCCCGCATTGCGCTAACGCCACGGGGTGGGAGTAAACCTGGGTTACGTCCTTGAGCGCGGTGCCAGGTGGAGCGATGAGGTTGTGGACAATGCGCAGGCTCACTTCGCCGACGATGTGCAGGTCATTCGATAGCAGGAGGTCGTAATTCTCGTAGACTGAGCCTGCCAAAGTATTTTCAATCGGCGCCAGGCAGTACTTTGTCTTTCTGCTCACGACGCTTTCGAAGATGGCCCCAAAGGTCTCGCAAGGCTTTACCGCGATGCGCCTTCCCAGCAGTTTATAGGCGGCTTCTTCACTGAACGAGCCGCGCTCACCCTGAAACGCAATCGTTGGATTAGCCATGGAAAGTGCAGGTCTCCCCTTTCGAAGAGTCGGAACCCGCCGCTCGTACCCTGGCAGCAGCAGGGACGTATTCCTCGCGCACCTCAAGGGCGATCATGGCTTTCACCTTCATGGATTGCCGAGCAGGCCGCGGAAGAAGAAGTCCACGTAGGCGCTGGAGATTTCCTCTTCCTTGACGGCCCCTTCCATGTGGTACCACTGGTAGAGCCAGTTGATCATCCCGAGGACGGCGAAGGCGGCGATATGGGGAGAGAGCTTGGGCGGCATGCCTGACTGTTCCTGCACCCGAGCGATGAGGTCTTCGAGGTACTCGATGTAAGCTCTCTTCCGGGCGTTGATCTTCTTGCGCAAAGTGCCTTTCAAGGAGCGGTTCTCATGGAGGATAACGGTAATCTCCATGTCCCGGGCGCGGACCACTAAATCGATATGTCCAAGGATGGTCCGGCGCAACCTCTCACGCGGGTCCGGGATTTCCTTTACCTTGGCGAGCACGGTCTCATCCAGGATATCCATTCCATAGTTCATGATTTCAAATAGCAGCGTACCTTTGCTGCTTACGTGATGGTACAGACCCGCTTTGGTTAGGCCGACTGCCTCAGCAATGTCCTGCATCGAGGCGCCGTCGTAGCCTTTTTCGTAAAACACCTTCGCCGCAACCTTGCAGATTTCGCGTAGCTTTTTTCGAGCATCAGGCGTTCGAGCCATGGCAGAAAGAATAATACCCCCAGCGCGGCCAGAGTCTATCACAGTATGCGGCAGGCGGGAAGCAGGAGGAAGATGTCAGAGGTCAGTGGTCAGTAGTCAGTTGTCAGTGGGCGGTGGTCGGTTGTCCGTGGTCCGTTGGAAGGAGTAAGGGGCATCGGCAACAGGGTCAAGTCCGTTGCCTATGTCTATCCGGAGCATCCGTCCTTGCGACAGGCGACTCGCCGTGGCGGGACCACGGACGTCTCAGGATCAATGACGGCGTACTGCCTACTTGCTTACTCCCTTCTGCCTACTGCCTACTATCCCTTTGTGGCCCCTGAACCCTGAATCCTGAATCCTGTCCCTTCCCAACCTACCACCTACCGTCTATCACCTACCACCTACTAACTACCTGTATTTTCAACAACATTCCCGCTTAAAACGCGTAACTAGCTTTGTTTTCTATAACATTCCCGCTCTGCTTCCGGCTGTGGAAAACCGGCCCTTTGTTTTCATAGACATTCCCGCGTTGCTCGTTCACTTTTGAAAAATTCTTTTTTCTTTCCCGTCCAGTTGCAGACTTGTTGTCCATGGGAAATGAGGGAGCTCTCCGGGCTTTTTGGCGCCGCTCGAGACATTTTCGAGGGTGGATTTCGCGCCTCGCGCTTGCATTGGAGCAAAATGTTTCCTTGAGGCCATGACCTCCTGCAAGGCTTCAACTGACTATCCTAGCCTACCATTTCTCATTTGTCAAGAGACAGGGTGTCCGCCAAGATCCTCGCAGGGCTGCCTTTCGTAGCGAACTTCGGCGGGAAGCTCATGCGCCGCAGGTGGTCCCGGAAGCGCGAGTCGGAGCGCAGGAAGTCGAGCTCGGGTGCGCTCTTCCCATAGGCGCTGGGGCCCGTTTGGTCGTGGCAAGATTGATTCAACCAATGCAGCGCTTTCTCCTTATCCTTGAGGAGCCCGTACCGGAAGGCGACGTCCAAAGCGGAATAAGACTCGTAGGAGGGCGCACCGCTCCTCTGCCGATTGGCTTCGTAGCCTCTCTCCCTGAGTTGCGCGGCCTTGAGCTGCGCACCGGGCAGGCCCGATTTTGCGTAAGCCGCGGCGATCTCCTCCTGGTCGTGGAGCAGCGCCGGATCGTGCGCTAGGGCCGCCACCTTCCTTTCTTGGGCCAGGGCGTCCGGAACTCGGCCCTCGATCCAGTAGATACGGGCGAGGTCCTCGTGGGGATTGACCGATTGCGGGTTGATTGCGGCTGCTGTTTCCAACTGCTCTACCGCCCGATCATATTCGTGCAGGCCGAGGAGCATGACGCCGCGCAGGTAATTGATTGGCAACGAGAAGGGGTCCAGTTGCCGCGCCCGGTCGTTCTCTGCCACCGCCTCGGTCAGGCGGCCAAGGGTTAGCAGGTGGAGGGAATACCAGTGGTGGGCCATCGCATAGTTCGGATTCAACTCAATTGCCCTTTTCAGCTCCTTCTCCCCCTCAGCGAATTTCCTCTGGTACACACAAGTGATTCCGAGCGATGCGTGGGCTTCGGCGAGGTCTGGTTCGAGCGCCACCGCCCTGCGGGCGTACGTTTCCGCCAGGGGTAGGTCCCCCTTCACGTACCAGCTCACGGAATAGTAATCAGCCAAGCCGGAATAGGCCAGCGCGAAGTCGGGATCTTCCCGCAGGGCCTGCTCGAAGTAGACGCGAGCGCCCACAGCAGTTTCCGCAGTTCTCTCGTTCCAAAGATAACGACCGTGCAGGTAAGCATCGTAGGCGCGCGGATTGACCGCTCGCTTGCTGGTCAGGCGCGTCTCTTCGTCGGTAGTCAGCCGCCCGCTGACTTCGTGGGCGATCGCCAGCGCCGTCTGTTCCTCCAGTCGGATGATTTCTCCGGAGTCCCGCACGTAGGTTTCGGCCCACAGGTGCCTGTCGGTCCGCGCCTCGAGCAATTGTGCGGTGATTCGTACCCGGTTGCCGGAGCGCTGCACCGTGCCTTCCACCACCGCGTCCACGTTTAGCTCCTGGGCGATTTGCGGCAGCGGCTTCTTGGTGCCCTTGTATTGCATCACCGAGGTCCGCGAGATCACTCGGAGTGGCGCGACCTGGCCCAGGTCGGTGATCAGGGCATCGGTCAGGCCGTCGGCAAAGTATTCTTGCTTGGGGTCGCGGGAAAGCTCTTCCAACGGCAGCACGGCGATGGATTCGATGTGCGGCGCCTGTACGGGCGCACGGCTGTGCACCCCTACGTAAGCGGCCAGGCGGCCGCGCAGGCCCGCCACGTTCAGACCGATGAGCGTCGCCAGCAGCATGGCGAGCGCGCCGACCATCGCGGCCACGAGCCAGCGCTTTTGTAGGGGCGTCCCTCGGGGGCGCCCTTGCTGCGGGGGCACAAGGCGCTTCAGGTCGGCGCGAACCTCCGAGGCGTGCTGGTAGCGTAGGTCGCGGTCCTTTTCTAGCGCCTTGTGGATGATTTCTTCGAGCTTGGGTGGCAAATCAGGTTTCAGGCTTAGGGGTGGCGTTGGGGTTTCGTGCAGCAGAGCACCAAATATGGCCGCCGAGGTGTTTCCGCTGAACGCTTGCCGGCCCGTCGCCATCTCGTAAAGCACGCTGCCGAAACTGAAGAGGTCGGTGCGCGCGTCCAGTTCTTCGCCCCGCGCCTGCTCCGGCGACATATAGGCCACGGTGCCGATCACCGTTCCCAAGCCGGTCAGGCTCTCGGGATCAATCGACGACGCGGGCGTGTGCGTTAGAGGCGACGTTAATTTCGCCAGACCGAAATCCAGAATCTTGGCTTGGGCCGTCCCGCCTCGCGGGATGACGAAAATATTCGCCGGCTTGATGTCGCGATGGACGATGCCCTTGCTGTGCGCGGCGTCGAGAGCGTCGGCAATCTGGATGGCGAGGTCAAGCAGGGTATCGATTTGTAGGGGCGAACGGCGTTCGCCCTGCCCCGTTGGGCGCGCGCCGCGCGCCCCTACATCCACCAAATGCTTGAGGGTCTGCCCCTCCAGATATTCCATGTCAATGAACGGCTGGCCCTCGTGCTCCTCAATAGCGTGAATAGTGCAGATGTTGGGATGGTTAAGGGCGGAGGCGGCCTGGGCCTCGCGCTGGAAGCGCTCCAAGGCTTGATGGTCCTCGGACATTTCTTCCGGCAGGAACTTGAGCGCGACGAAGCGGTGGAGCTTGGTGTCCTCGGCCTTGTAGACCACACCCATGCCGCCGCCACCGAGCTTCTCAACGATGCGGTAGTGGGAAACCGTCTTGCCCACCAGGCGGGCGGCAACTTCATCGGATTGGGTCGAGGTGGCCCCGCTCGAAGGCAGCGACCGGGCCGCCTCTTCTAGCGCCTGGGCTTCGATGAAACTTTTGGCTTGCTCGTGAAAACTGAGCAGCGACTCGACCTCGCGGCGCAGCGCTTCGTCGCCCCCGCAGGCTTGCTCCAAGAAACCAGGCCGCTGGCTCTCCTCGCGCTCCAGCGCGGCGTGATACAACTCCTCAATCCGCTGCCAGCCTTCAGGATTCATCGCCCTGTTCACCGCTCAGTTCGCGCAGCAGCCAGGCCTTGGCCAGTTTCCAATCGCGCATCACCGTCTCGGGCGAAACCTTCAGGACTTCGCCCGTTTCCTCCACGCTCAGTCCCCCGAAGTAGCGAAGCTCCACCACGCGGCTCTTCCGCTCGTCAACCGCGGCCAAGCGGTTGAGCGCGTCATCCAGCGCCACCAGATCGGGGCGCGGCTTTTGAGAAACTTCCGGAGCTTCATCCAGAGATACCACCTGTGAGCCCCCGCCGCGCTTGGCGTATTGACGGGCGCGCGCGTAATCGGTCAGGATGCGACGCATCATCTGGGCGCTGATGGCGAAGAAGTGAACGCGGTCCTGCCAGCGCATCTCCCGCGCCTTCGCCAACCGCACGTAAACTTCGTTGACCAGCGCCGTGCTCTGAAGGGTGTGGCCGCGCCGTTCTCGGGCCATGTAACGGTGGGCCGCCTGGCGCAATTGCGCGTAGACCAGCGGCATCAACCTGTCGAGCGCTGCCTGATTCCCGTCGCCCCAGGCTCGGAGCAGTTGCGTTATGTCGTCCCCTGACGGCGACACCATGTTGCCCTCTGAGCCGACCGCGTTTAAACGGTATTCAGCTCAATGTTATCACACCCATTTGGGCCTTCGCACTCACCCCATTGCGGAGGGTGCGCGACGTGGAAGTGGAGGTCAGGGCATTTTTCTTGATCTGTTGCACGCTTCTGAACGTACTGGTACGCAAGGGCAAAGGCCCGGAGGGCCGATCCCGCCCTGCGGGATAGCCCAGGGCGCCAGCCCTGGGTCCAGAAAGCCCTCTGGTTCGCGGGAGCCCCAGCGGGGCGAAAGAAAAGGTTTCGACGCGGGAACTCTCTCCGGTTCTGCCGCCCCTTGCGGGGCTTGAAAGGCGCTGGGGCTTGGTTTCCCAGGGCTTGCGCCCTGGGCTAAGTTCTATCGCCCGCTAGGCGGGCTCCCCGGACCACCCTGCTGCTGCCGTAAGCTTTCACAAATATGTCATGCAACAGCGGCAGGACTCCCACTTTCATGTCGCACACCCTTGGACAGGCAAAAAATCTTTGCGCGCCCTTTACAGTTTTTGCCAGCGGCTCTCGCTTATACAAGTAGAGGCGGAAAGATGCCACTGCGGCAATCGCCACATTCAACTTGGAGGTGAGTTATGAAGTCGACCCGAAGTCTAAAGTCCGTGAGAATCCTGCTCTTGGCGGTGCTGGCGGCCGGACTCAGCGCCAGCCTGGCCAGGGCGCAGGAGTACGAAGGCAAATTCACGCTGCCCTTCGAGGCACATTGGGGTAGGGCGGTTCTGCCGCCTGGCGATTACTCATTCCGCGTCAACCCCAGCCATGAGCCTTGCATGGCTTTGGTTAGTCAAGGGCGGCAAGGCGTGGCGCTCATCATGGCCAACATTGCGGCCAAGGGTGAGGTGGCGGGTTCCAGCACGTTGATCGCGGTGCGCAGCGCGGGAAGCTACCGAATCCGAGCCTTGCGGCTGGCAGAGGCGGGGGTGGTTCTCGAGTACATGCCCCCCAAGGCCGAGCGTCAGCTCCTTGCTCAACAGCCTGTGCTTTTCCAGCGTGTGCCGGTGATCGCCGCTGGGAAATGAAGCTCCTCTTGCCCCCTTCCCTTTCGGGGGCGGACCTCCTAGTGTAGTGTCCCCAACGCTTCTTTACATTTGGCGACTTTGGACATGATTCGTTCGACCGAGGCGGTCCATACAAAGACACGAGGATTCTGGTTGTGATTGTGCAAATATTCCTTGATGGCAGCGATCAGCTCGGGCACGCTTCGAAAAGTACCGCGTCGGATGCGTTTGTCGGTAATTTCCCGGAACCAGCGCTCGACCATGTTTAACCAGGAGCTCGACGTGGGGACA
>Ga0208039_1000494_pt1 | contig 25140 bp, 25 predicted proteins | sample June2015DPH_20_1_2_FD_184722 | JGI IMG/M metagenome (GOLD analysis project Ga0208039, IMG submission 184722) | Peatland microbial communities from SPRUCE experiment site at the Marcell Experimental Forest, Minnesota, USA - June2015DPH_20_150... | ecosystem: Environmental > Terrestrial > Soil >... | reverse complement strand
ATCCAGCTTCCGTTCGCGGAACAGATAGGCTTGGTATTCACGAATGTGCGGGGGGCGCAACTGGTCCGGAGGACGGTGGAAGTAGCGAGCGAAATCAGCGACCGCACTTAGGTAACAGCGTATGGTACCCGGAGAGTAATTGCGACGCTGGAGTTCCTCCAGCATCATTTTGCGTTGACGGGTCATAGGGAACCTCCTTATGACCCGAAGATAACCGATTCGCGCAGAAAGGCACCCTTCGGCGAAACGGTTCGGATCGGCCTTGAATAAAGCGACGTATCTTGAACGACCCCGCAGCCATTCTCTTCATTCTGAACTCGTCCTCATAGTCATCCTGCCATGCTGACAACAGCACCGGCCTAAGGAATTCCCCAAGAAACCAAGGTGGTACACCGAGCACGGAGCCGCAGGCTTCACGCTGACGGTGAAATGTTGCCTCCGGACGATGGCAACGAAGCCCAAGGTCGAAAGGCGCTGACCTTTATGGGCCTATTCCAGAGTGACGAAGGTTTCTATGGCAACTCAATCCGTTCCCACTTTTCAGCAACTGAGCAGCTTGACGGCAGTGGCCAACCTTCGCCCCCGCTTGCCGGCGCGACCGCGCCGACCCTTGACTCCTCCGATTTTGCGTCCCAGGAGAAGGCACGAGGGAAAAGCCCTCCAGAACAGGGAGAAGCTGTTGGTTGATATGCTTCCCTTGGTAAAGCGCGTGCCTTTGAAGATTCGCAAACGCCTGCCTGCCCGTGTAGAGCTGGATGACCTGTTCTCAGACGGCGTGTTGGGGCTGGTAGATGCGGTCACCAAGTTTGACGCGAGCAAGCGGGTGAGCTTGGAGACCTACGCACGGCATCGGATTCGCGGAAGCATTCTTGACGGCCTCCGCAGCGCCGATCCGGCCTCCCGCGGCTTACGACGCAAGAACCAAAGAATCCGAAAGCTCTATAACGAACTCGAGATCAAGCTCGGTCGCTCCGTCACGGACGAGGAGATGGCCGCGGCCCAGGGAATGAATCTGGCGCAATGACACCGGGCGCTCGATGAGGTTCAGAGCGTGGGATTGGACTTCAGCGCGCGCACTCTTTCGGCGGGCCCGACCTCCACGTCGGTCAGCCGACAGATTGAGCCAGCGTTTCTTCCGGGTGACGATCCCGATCCTTTTGACTTTTGCTACCGTCACGAACAGCGGGAAATTCTAGATCGCGCCCTTTCCACTCTGCGGGAGCGTGACCGGCAAATCGTCATGCTTTACCATCAGCAAGGCCTAACGATGCGACAGGTTGCCCAGCTTATGAGCGTAGATGAATCGCGCATTTCGCAGCTCCATGCGGCGGCCTTGGTCCGATTGAAGGCAAACGTGGATACCCTGCTACGCCCCGGCGAAGCAGAAACCTCAGAAGCATGCACTCTGCCGCTCGCGGGGGGCAGAGTGGCCTAGCATAATTTGGTCAGTGGGTCCCAGCGGTGTTCATCGCGCTCCGGCGGGGCAGCCGTCGATGCTCCCATGTCCGTGACCAAAGCGGGCGCATGTCGCTTGCCAAGATTTTTTTGCCGGTCGACGCTTGTGAGAACCGCGTCTAGACTCGCGTGCGTGCCCGACGCCCCGAAGCTGCACACGGCTAACAACAGCTACCTCTGGACCCATCGGCAAGAGGAAAGTGGCCGGGACTTATAGGATGTGGCACGTTCGCTGGCAACGGTGAGGCGTTTCTAATCTGGCGGATCTCCTTGCGAAGCCTTTACTTCGCAGTTTTCCACAGCGAAACACGACCGACACACCGCCGCCCGCAGTCACGGGTCCTCATTGGCACCAGGTGACTTTGGTCGTCTCCGGCAGCAACGTTGTGGTTGCATCGAATTCGTTTCAACGTGCCGCGTGCGAAGGGCGCGGCGTGTCTGAAGCGTCTGTCCAATAGATCCACAAATCCCACGTTTCCAATTACTTCCTCAAATAACCAACTTACGAACAGGGATTCTGGACTGGGCCATTTGACAGGTAGAACAGCTTGTTCTATGTAGATGACAGGGGATTACGCGCAACAAGCCTCTGTAGGCCCAGCACTGGTTTCATTAAATCGAAACTACTCGTACCGGCAGGGTAAGTGGAGGCGAAACTCTCCGTTGCAGAACTAATCTCGTCTAGACCACAGCGCCGGTCGAACAGGACGATTGGTATCTTAGTGCCGACGAAGGCTTGGCGAGGTTTTGACAGTTGGTGTGGAAGGTGAACATGGGAAATTTGAGCACACTTGAAGAACGGCAAACCGAAATGCGGGAGAGACAAACGACCCTGCAGCCCTCGGTTTTGTCTTTGATGCCTCACGGCGAGCGGCATTACAGCGTCAGTGAAGTGGCAAAGATTTGGAGCTTGAGTCGGGATTCTGTGCGGCGCCTGTTTCGCCGAGAGCGGGGCGTTTTGGTGATCGGGAACAGGTATGCGACCCTCCGCATACCAGAGTCAGTATTGGAGCGGGTCCATCGGAGGCTGAGTAATACTAACGATCTACAAAATGCGCGGGCCTACATGTCGCGACAAAAGCAGGCGGTATCGGACGGGAAACATCAGAGGTGTGGAAGAAGTTTGGTGGTCGTGGGCACATGCGAGGCACCAAGTAGGCCGGTCAAGAAGGCCCACATGAAACGCAGAACAAACGCAGGAGTTTCGAATGCTCATCCTTTGGCGACGCCATGTCAAAGCCTGTCCACACCGAGAAAAGGGGCGCGAGTACCTCAAGTGCCAGTGTCCAATCTGGATGGACTGGCGTACCGACGGCCCACGCATACGACGCCCCGTGGGCACTCGTAACTGGCAGGTTGCCCAACGAAAGGCCCGGGAGTGGGAAGCTCAGGGGTTCGCTGGTGGGGGCAAGACAACTACCATTCAGGAAGCGACGGAAAAGTTCATTGAAGACGCCAAAGCTCGAAATCTCCGCGAGGCCACCCTGTACAAGTACGATCTTCTTTTCCGGCAACTGAAAGCGTTCGCAGACGAGCACGGTTTGGTATTCATCTCGGACTTCAATCTTGATTGGGCAAGGAACTTTCGCGCCACCTGGCTTAATAAGAACCTAGCCGCGAAGAAAAAACTCGAGCATCTGCGGGCTTTCTTTCGGTTTGCGTACGAGAGCAACTGGATGGACTCAAACCCCGCAGCGAAACTCAAACCACCAATGATTACGGAATCTCCGACACTGCCGTTTAGCAAGGAGGAGGTCGGCCGCATTCTAGAAGCGTGCAACGAATATCCGGACAAACGCAACGCCGTTCGACTACGTGCGCTCGTGCTTCTTCTGCGCTACAGCGGGCTCCGCTTCACTGATGCCGCTAAGCTCTCCCGTGATCGCATCACAGGCGACAATCTCTTGCTCTATACGGCAAAAACCGGCACGCCGGTCAACTGCCCTCTTCCCCCTCTCCTAATCGATGCGCTCGCAGCAATCCCCGAGGATGGCCCATACTACTTCTGGACAGGGAAATCCGCGATCAAAGGCTTAGCCGGCAGTATTTGGTGGCGACCGCTGCACCGGCTCTTCGCCCTGGCCAAAGTGCCGAACGGTCACGCGCACCGATTTCGCGACACCTTTGCGGTCGAGTTGCTGCTTGCCGGTGTTCCCATAGATCGTGTATCGGTATTACTTGGCCACAAGAGTGTGCGAATTACCGAGAGGCATTATGCCCCGTGGGTCCGCTCCAGACAGGAGCAGCTTGAAGCAGATGTGCGTAAGACATGGAACGTGGCCATTCGGCGGCGGGCACGCCTAGGGCACACGAGGGAAAAGCGGGCTGTATCTCATTGAATCTAAAAGGCGGAAATTGGTGCTGGAGGGGGGAGTTGAACCCCCATGCCGGGTGACCGGCGGCAGATTTTGAGTCTGCTGCGTCTGCCAATTCCGCCACTCCAGCGTGCGTCCAACCAAGAGGTTAGCATAGCGCCGAATTTGCCTCAAGGCGCTTTTCGATTGCTTTGAGGGTTATGACTCCAAAAAGCAGGCAGTAAGGGGTAGGCAGTGGCGAGGAAGCAATTCAAAATTCAAAATTGCTCGAGCCCCCAGTTCCTAGCCCCCATTTTTCACCGTCCTGCTAAAAGATATGCACTCTCACCGTCAGATATTTCTTGGGGCTCTTCTTGAATTCCGTGAGGAAATCTCTTAAGGATTGTGAACTCTGGCTCAGATTGTTGTAGAGCGTGGGGTCGGTAGAAAGCTTCCCCAGCGTGCCCTGGCCTTGGTCCATTCGTGTTGAAACGGCATTGAGATGGTCGAACGTTTCGTTCAGGCGGTTATAGAGCTGGGGATCCTTCGCCAGCTTTCCCAGCGTGCCCTGGCCCTGATTGATGTTATCGACGAGCGAGTTAGCCTGGGTCACGAGGTGATTCACATTGTTGTAGACTGAGGGGTCAGAGACGAATTTGGCGAGACTTCCCGGGCCGTGTTGCATGTCGTCGATCGCCTTATTCAGGCGTTCAATGGTGGCGACGGTTGTGTTGTACAGGGTCTCATCGGCCATGAGTTTGCCGAGCGTTCCCTGGCCCTGTTCGACACGGGTAACCATCCGGTCGAAGGAGTCGGTTGTCTTATTCAGCCGGTTGTAGAGGGTCTGATCGTAGACGAGCTTTCCCAGCGAGCCTTTTCCCGACTGGACCTGGCTCGAGATGTTGTTGAGTGTGGTGCTCAACACGCCCAGGTTGGTGAAGACGCTATTGGCGTTTTGAACCACCCTTTTAACATCCGCTTCCTCGGAGGTTTTCAGCACGCCGCCATCGCCAATCACTTCCTGGCCAGAACTTCCGCGCGTAATATTCACGTAGCTGTCGCCCAGCAGTCCGACGGTCTCAATGCTTGCCCTTGAGTCGGCGCGGATTTCGTGTTGGTAGGCGCGCGCTACGCGCATCACAATTTCCACGGCGCGCGCGCTCTCAGGGTAGGGTGAGATTTCTATCCGTTCCACGCTGCCCACGGCGACTCCGGCCAGGCTGACCTGGGCGCCTTGGCGCAGTCCTGCGGCCTCGGTGACATAGGCTTTCAGCTTATATCGCCTTCTGAAGAATCCCTCCTGACCGCTAATGAAGAATATACCCATAGCGAAGATTGCCAGGCCGATGATCACCATTGTACCGACACGCAGTTGGGTCCACTTTAGTCGCTGCTGTTGAGGCATGGTTTGTCTCCTTCGAGGGAAGTCACCCTTCTATTGTAGACCAAGTTGCTGGCGGAATCGCCCTCAGGCGAGATACTTGAGCAGGTAGGGATCATGCGTGCCGGCCAATTCCTGTGGAGTTCCCTGAAAGTAAACGGCGCCATCCCGCAACAGCAGGAAACGAGTAAGGGCTGTAGGGCCTCCGTGGTTCACGCCGCCAGCGGGGACCAGCGCCTGTTTTCGCTCCGAAAAGACGTAGTTTGCGAGCACATAAGCATCCTGGAGACGGTGCGTGACTACCAGCGATGTCACGCCTTGCACGTCGCGCAACTGCGCAATGTGCATGTTAATGGTGTGGCTGGTGACCGGATCAAGTCCAGCGGTGGGAGAATCATAAAGCATGATCGCGGGCCCGCTGATGATGGCGCGGGCGATGGAAACACGCCGGCGCATTCCGCCGGAAAGTTCCGACGGCATCTTATCGATGGCCTCCTCCATCTCCACAAGCCGCAGCACTTCCCGGACTCTCCGCTCGATCTCTTCTTCCTGCATGACTCCCTCTTCTCGCAAGCGGTAGGCGACATTTTCATACACCGAGAGCGAATCGAAGAGCGCTCCTTCCTGGAAAACAATGCCCATTCGCCTCCGAAATGCATCGAGTTGCTCCTGCGGAAGGGGCGTGAGATTCCGTCCTTCCACCAGCACCTGGCCTGAATCCGGTTTGATAAGGCCAAGAATCAGCTTGAGGAGCACGGATTTTCCTGTCCCCGTGACTCCGAGGAGGAACAGTGTCTCGCCCTGGTCCACGTGGAAGGATATGCTGGAGAGAACCTGCTTCTCATCGAAGGCCAGCGAGACCTCGCGAAGTTCGATGACAGGCGGATTGCCCATAGCTTGGAATCAACGTTGGCAGTCTCCGGTCCGGGTCCAGTCACCGGCGGGGCCTGCCACGGCTTTGCGTAACGACTGCAACCTGAATGTTAACATGAGCGCGCGGAGAGCCCTCAAAAGAATCGGATGGCGATCAGGAATTTCGTGATAAAAAAGTCAAGCACAAGAATCAGGACCGAGGCGACAACCATGGCCTGCGTCGTCGAACGACCCACGCCTTCCGTGCCACCCGTGGTGTTCAACCCGTAGTAACAACCCACCATGGCGATGACAACCGCGAAGACAAAGGGTTTGATCATGCCCTGGGTGACGTCCTGATAGGTGAGTGACTGTTGCACGGAACTCCAATACTCCCTGCTACTCAGATGGACCGTGGAGAAGCTTATGAAAAACCCTCCCAGCATCCCGAAGAAGTCTGCGAGAATGGTCAGAACCGGCAATGTAGCCAAGGTTGCAAATAGGCGCGGCAAGACCAGTTTTCGGATGGGATCGGTGCCGAAGGCGCGCATGGCGTCGACCTGCTCGCTGACCAGCATCGATCCGAGTTCGGAAGCAATGCCGGAACTGATGCGCCCCGCGACCATAAGTGCCGTCAGGACAGGACCCAGCTCTCGGACGACAGACAGCGCAACCATTTCTCCAAGCAGGCCGACTTCACCGAAGGTGCTCAGGGTACGGTAGCCTTGCAGGGCCAGCACGCCCCCAGTGAAAAAACCCGTCAACAGGACGATCGGCAAGGAGCCGACGCCGATGACGTCCATCTGGAGCAGCGTGTCGACGATGTAACGCGGCGGCGTGAAGGCGCGCCGCAGGGAACCAACCAATAAGAAGCTGAAATCCTGCACCGCCAGCACCTTGCGCTTCACAAAACCCACCACCAAGGTACTGATCATCATATTCCGTTAGACAATTCCTCTCTATTCGTCGGTCTTAAGCCACTCTAGCCAGCGAAGTGTTTGAAGTCAAGCGGCTCGCAGGGCGGAACGCACCTGAGCGGAACCAGGCCACCCATTGCAGGAAGCGCCGGTGCCCGAAACCCTTGCTCCGCGCACTCTCTTCCACAACCCTTAGGGTAGGCAATTGGGTGGGAGGTTATGTCCGGGTTCCTCTTTGCGTGTCCTTTTCGCGCGGTCAGAAGTACAAAGACTGGGAAAGTGTTTCGCAGGGAGCAAGCCATTGGCCAAGCGGCGGGTGAAAAAGAAAATGAGGGGGAAGTCCCCTCCCCCCTCCAAGCGTCGGGTCTTGGGTCTATTTTCCGGACTCGCATCGGCGATCTTTGATCGTCCGGTGTGAGTCCATTTCTCTACTCAAGCACGCGGCGTTCCAATATGGTTCGGAACTTGGAGCCTTTAACCCTCACGCTAACTGATTTAATTTCAGTGAGTCGTAGAGAGTGAGGGAGAAGACGCAGCCAAACACAGGCGCGGTTCAATACAATTTTCTATATTACGGATTCGAAATTCATATTTCTGCAAGCCCTGGCCACGCAGTCTCTGTTCGCAAATACCTGGAACGAACTATTCAAAACGTGCTGTGTAAGCGCTGCCACTTGGGCGCTGAAATCATTGCCATTGAAGCATTGGCATCCTGCCCCCACCTGCCGGGGCTCGCCCAGGCGCCTACGCCGGCTTGCCGCGGGCGCCGCAGGTCTCGCTCGCGAAGGCTTTACCGCGAAACAATGGCGGTGGTGGCAGGGGTGCTCACACTGCCCCCGACCCATTGGGGTGGGTCTCGAGCCTCAAGGGCCACGGGCGAGATATCCATGCCACGCGTAGCAGGGGTGCGGGCGCTGAGGCGCTCATCCCACCGGAGCCCATTGACAAAGGTATTGATTCTCGCACAACTCGCCCGGAGAATTTCCGCGCTGGCAACAACCCATGCTAAACTTTACATTCTCGCGACCGCATGGTTCGGGTCGGGCTTTGAATCAAATCTGGAGGATTGGTTCGACTACCTGTTGCAGGGGTTCCCGATTTGACCGGTCTCGCGAGCTTTAAGGCATTCCGATGATTGATATTCATAGTCACCCTTTGTGGGAAGTCGATGACGGCGCCAAGACCTTTGAGGACGCTATTGCCATGTGCCAGATAGCGGCCAAGGACGGCACTACGCATCTTGTTGCCACACCGCATTGTAATTACACTTACCCTTTCAATCCGGACGTCAATCGCCAGAAGATTGCAGAACTTCAGTCGGCAGTGGGAGAAGCGCCCAAGCTCCTTTTGGGATGTGATTTTCACCTCTCCTACGACAACATTCAGAAGATTGTCGAGACGCCGTTGGATTTCACTATCAACAACAGTTCGTACCTGCTGGTTGAATTCCCTGACCAGTTCATTCCTGAGCAACTCGACCGCGTCTTTTATGAGATCCAGGTGGCCGGGCTGACCCCCATCATCACGCATCCGGAGCGCAATCCAGTTTTTGCGCGCAAGTCCGGGCTGCTATATCACTGGGTAGCGCATGGATGTTTGGTTCAGGTCACAGCACAGTCTTATACCGGCCGATTCGGCCGGCCGGCCCTTCGCTTGGCCGAAGCTTGGCTGGAGAGGAATCTCGTCCATTTCTTCGCCTCAGACGCCCACGACGTCAAATATCGCCCGCCTATGCTTTCGGAATGCTACCACAAAGTGGCTGACTCAAGGGGGGACGAAACGGCGCAGAGGCTACTGAAGAAGAACCCTGAGGCCGTAATCAGAGGCATGCCGATGCCCCCCCACCCCCCACCCATCGCGTCAAGCAAACAAGAACCGAAGCGCGGCTGGTTTTCTTTCTTGACCGGTAGGTAGTAGGTGGTATGTCGTAGGCGGGGCAGGGCGAATGGTTCCAGGTGTCAGGTGCTGAGCGCTGAACGCTCACTACTAACAACGGACAACTTTCCGTGTTCGCACGCAGAATCCAAGTGCAATTATTGAGTCCACAGGGGCCGCGGGCCTGCCCCATTGCCTGGCTGGATAGTTTCTTTATGCGGAGTTTCACCGGACGCTCGGCTTTTGATGAGAGTCTTCCCCTAGCGGATGGCTTGATCGAGGTGGGCTTCGGCGTGGACCTGCAGGCTCTGAGAGTGGACCTTGAAGATTGGCTCACGCGGAAGTTTGGCGCCGGCAAGCAGGTTAACTTGGTTCTGACTGAGATCGATCCCGACAGGCCTACCCGCCCTTAGAGGTCGCTGAAAAAAGGGGCTGGGGAAAGGGGGCTAGGGACTGCGGACTGGGGCAATTATATTGTGAATGGTAAATTATGGACTGTGAATTGAAGAGGCATGGCGGTTCGAGGTCCTGGGAGTGGCGCACAATGCAAAGTCTGCGCCAGCGGTTCAGCATTTACTATTCACCATTCATAATCCCGCTCGTCACTCGTCACTGCTCTTCTGGCACCTGGCACCCGACACCTGTCTTTATCACGTCACTTTTACAGCGATCATTACTTTGTCGTCGAGGTGAGTCCCCCTGGCGGAGAACTTGGCTACGTCGGCGTTTACGGTGGTTACGATCTCTGCCGCGCTCTGGGTAATCGCGCCTCGAACACAATTGACAAGGCGCCCAGTCCCGTACTCCTCCTGCTGTTCATCCATCGACTCCGTGATGCCATCAGTACAGAGGACCAGCACATCCCCCGTCTGGAACTTGACTTGCCCGTGCTTGTACCGAACGTTGTCAAAAAGGCCGACGACCATGCCGCCTTCGGTGAGGTTCACAGCCTCCCCCTCAGTCCTGACAATGACCGGTGGAACGTGTCCGCAGTTGATGTAGTCGATGGCTTGCCGTTGGATGTCAATCAGCCCCAGGAACATGGTGAGGTATTTGCCGCCGCGGGTTCCCGCCAGGATCATGTGATTCAGGGACTCCGCGAAGCTGCTGAGGGAGTGGAGATTCAGCACCAGCGCGCGGAGAGTCGCCTGGAGGTTGGACATGATCATGGCCGAGCTGATTCCTTTGCCCTCCACATCAGCTACGACCACAAGGAGGGAATCGGGGCCAAGAGTTAGGAAGTCGTAATAATCACCTCCCACTTCGTAGCAGGGCTCGTTGGTCACGGCGATGTCAAAGCCCGGCACCAGAGGCGCCCCTTCGGGAAGAAGGCTGCGCTGGATGTCGCGAGCCAGCGCCATTTCGCGTTCTAGTCGCTCCTTCTCGAGTAGAGCGCGATGGAGTTGCGCGTTCTCCAGCGCCAGCGCCATGTGGTCCGAAAGCGTCAGCAGAAAGTCCACGTCCTCAGAGGTGAAGCCTCCACGCCTTTTATTAAGGAGTTGGAGGGCGGCGATGATCTTTCCGCTCTTGTTGCGGATGGGAAGGCAGAGAATGTTTCGGGTGCGGTAGCCTGTCTGCGCATCCACATCGCGGTTGAATCTCGGGTCGGCATAAGCATCGGGGATGTTGAGGATTTCGCCGCTCTGGGCCACGTACCCCGCAATGCCCCTACCGAGCGGCAAACGGATTTCCCGCTTCTCCAGTCCGTGGGCGATCAGCGACCAGATCTCTTCGGTCTTTTCATCCACCAGGAAAAGCGTGCCGCGCTCCGCGTCCGCCTGAGTTTTTGCCACTTCCAGGATGCGGCCCAGCAACTCGCCGAGGTCCAGGGTTGACGCGAGGGCCTTCGTGGCCTCCATTAGGAACTGGAGTTTGGAGAGCGTCTGCTGCTCCGAGGAACGCAACTCCGCGTCGCGCAAAGCGACAGAGGCAAACCAAGCGTGCAACTGAAAGACGACGAGCCTTGTGCCCGGGGGAGTCTTCGCACACGCCACCAGCAGCACGCCCTTGACCTTCGAATCCTCGACGAGTGGGTAGGCGGCCACAAAAGCGAGCTGATTTTCCTTCGCCCAGGCTGAGAGTTCGTCACCTTGGCCCGCTTCTGCCTCGAGTACCTGCGGAAGTTGCTCCCGCACGGCCTTCCCGAGCAGGGAGTTCTTCAAGGATGCTTCGTTAAAGCTGGGCGGTAGTTTCGGCAGGCCAGCGGAGGCGCCCAACTGGAGGTTGGGCGCAGCTTCTCCTAGCAGCCAGAGGCTGGCACTCCCTACGCCGTACCGTTTGACCAACCGGTCCACAATCGCATGCATGACGGCCTGCGGTTCCAGAGGCGCGCCAAACTCCCGGCCAAGGTCTGCGATCTCCCGCCGCAGGTCAATAACGCTTGGTGCAGTTTTAGAGCTCTTCTTGGTTTGGGGGTCTGCTTTGATCACGGTGATTTCCCTGATTCGCTTCTTTGATTTGGATCGCCCTGAGTATATCCAGCCTTCCGGCAGGATGCAATTTGTTCTTGGCCGCACGTGAGGGTAGTCCTAAATGTGTGTTGCCAGCTTCTATTTTCCAGTTTCCAGTCTCCGAATCGTACTTATTTGCACCTATTTTTCGCTTTGATTGGGTTTTTTGGCATTGAAAAACCAGTTCGTTTTTGGCTCCTAAGAACGCTAACTCCTTTGCTTTAAATACATTCTTAGGTTCGTTCCCACGATTTAGTATCTTTTTTCGGTTTCCTGCGCATTTTCTCTGGCGCCCTGCCCCTGTCTGAACCCCTTCCCCTACTCCCCGGCCTGTTTCCCCACTGGACCACTCGCATAGGCTACCATAATTCAGGCCGGGTGTCAAGAGCAAAGTGCGGGCGTCAGGTGTCGGGCGCCAGGGTTACCTGGCAGGGGGTGGGCGCTGGGGGCCAAGGGATGGTTTTGACCCACCAACACACATCTAGGACGCTACCCACGTGAGGGTAGTGGGGTCTTTTGGCTTGAAGGACTTATGGCTAAAACCTGGGCATCGTCAGAAAAGTGCTTTGTCCCACTGCCTGCCTCGATTTCATGTTGATCTGATCAATGCTTCGTGGTAGGCTTCAACTCTGCGGGGGCCGAAAAATGAAAAGCGAACCTGACCAAACTTTTAATTCACCTTCTGCCCTGGAATGCCCGAGTTTTTCGGTGGTGTCGGTGCTGGCGTCATCCCCATCACCTGCAGCAATGCTAGAGTATTCTTCGCCGGCCCCCGCCAGTGAAACCGGCAGTTCTCAAAAAAAGTTTCAGCCCACTCGAAATCCCCGCCGGAATAGTAAAGATCGCAGTCGCTGAGCTTGCATTTCAAAAACACAACGTTTTCGAGAATAAAGCTCTTTCCCTGGAGATTCTGATCTTTGTAGGTTTCCACTAGTTTGTCCTCTTACTTTTCCTCGTCTTTGGATTTATCTTTGAGGCGTCCACTGTAAGGTTGCTCTCTTTATCGAACCTCTGAAGACCCATTTCCAGTATGGGGACGAATGCGGTTGGTCTTACCTCGGCCTCAGTCATGCCCATATTTGCGGCACCGATTCCAAACTTCACAAATAAGCCCCAAATGCCTTCGTGTATCCGGTGCCGTTTTATCATAAGTTCTGCGATTTCCTGGAAGGAAAACACGATCTGCGAGGCCTCAGCCATAGGTTTATCTCCTTGAGTTTTCTGCTGTGGATTGCTTACGCTCAGGGGCAGTACTAGCGGTGTCTAAGAGAGGCCCCGGCACGATTTCTGCACTAATGGTGGGAGGCGTCATGGCGTCCTTACGGTCCTTCCACCGCGCATACGTCGCCTCGGTGAAGGCGGCAAATGCTGCCACAACGCGCTGCTCGAACTTTGTTGCGAGTACACTATAAAAATCGTCTGCCCCGACCCTTGCGGAAACCGCAGCAAGTAAGTATTGATTCAAGCTCGTTCGATCTCGCGCTGCCATCTTCGCTGCCTGCCGATGAATGGTTTTGGGCAACCGGAGAAGCACGTTTCCCCCATAACCCAAACTACTTGAGGGCTCTGGTATGGTCTGGCCCTTATCAAGACACACTTCAATCCAAGCCTCTGCTGCTTCCTCTAAATTCTTGTAGGCCTCCTCTGGAGATTCTCCCTGCGCATAACAACCAGGGAACTCTAGGATCTCGGCGTGATAACCGCCCTTCTCACCGGGAATTACTATTCGTGCGTATGGTCGCTGGAGGTAGTGCTTTGCGTTTCTGCTGTTCATTTGCCGTGCGCTCCTCTTCGTCTAGCTTTTCAAACCAACGTTGAATGTCTGACTCAAGGTCATCCAATATGAATTTGCCGTATACGGGTTAATGGAGGGGTGCCCAGGTATACTGATAGGTCGGCTCTCAGGAAAATGAACGCTTACGTACGTAGGGTGCTTCCCCCTATTACTTTTTTCGCGTCCCAACCTGCGAGCCAAGCTAACCAAGTCACTCGGTCTTAGGTTGTGTCTGGACGCTCGCAAATTCTCCAGCTCGATCTGGAGACGTCTCAATCTATCCTTTGTGATGATATCACCAGTAATAGCGAGCGTCAACGGAATTATATCACAGGACTTTAAGTCACGGTTTGGCAAGTTTAGTCTGTAGTTTACTGCGAGTGCCGGGAACCGGTCAACGGGAAGAAATTAAAACAAAGTTCAAGGACTGTCATTGGTGGAGGACACCTCACACCGTTGACCCCATGCTCAGCATCTCTTCGATGCTGCAAATATGGTCAGTCACACCTGCAGCCATCGCAGGCGTGACACGCAACGAGCCATGAATGCGGACGAAATTGTAATGGCAAAAATACAGCCATAGGGCAGCAACAAGGTTCTCGACGCGCTTGGAAAAGGCATTCGTCAACCTGGTCAGCCGCCGCATGAACGTGCGGCAATTCAAATTGTTCCTCTCTGCGTAGCTGGTCGAGATGTGCCACGGATTGGGCCGTCCGGAGATCGGTTTTGGTCGCGCTCCCGTAAGCACCAGCCGCCGGTCCTCCTCCGCATAGCTTTTGATCAACACCCCGTAATCCGCGCCGTCCCCGCCGACTGCCGAGTGGCGCTCTGGCCCTTCCACGGCGAAATAGTCGTTGACAGCGGGCTTGCGAGTCGTATAGTACGGGGCTTGGAGATGCCAAAAAGGAAATCCCGGATTATGTCCTTGTCTACACAACGTCAATGGGCACCGAACGTGCGGGAGAACAATAGATGGTCCTTGAACTCGATCACAAATCACAATCCATAGTCCAGTACTCGAAACTCCAACTTGATACTCTCCCGGCGAGGAGAGTATTGTTCACACAATCCTCTTCGTTCATTCGTCGTTTCTGCCTGACATTCATACTTCCGTCTCAAAGGGCATCGCTTCTTATGCGTTCACTTCTTGTCGGCTTCACTCTGATCGTTATGGCTATCACTGCGCCGCTGATGGCTGCACAGAAAGTCGAATTGTCAATCGACGCATCCAAAACCGGCGCGAAGATAGACCGCGACATTTTCGGGCAGTTCGCCGAGCACCTTGGACACGGCGTTTATGAAGGCATTTGGGTCGGGCCAGATTCCAAAATCCCGAATACACGCGGGATTCGCAACGATGTTGTTGGCGCCTTGAAAGGGATAAAGGTGCCCAACGTTCGCTGGCCCGGTGGCTGCTTTGCCGATGAATACCACTGGCGCAAGGGGATCGGCCCGCAGCGAGTCGCGACCCTAAATCCCAACTGGGGTGGCGTGATCGAGCCTAACACGTTTGGAACACACGAGTTCATGGACTTCCTCGACCAGATCGGTGCCGACGCTTACATCTCGGTCAATGTCGGCTCCGGTACTCCCCAGGAGGCGGCCGAGTGGCTGGAATACATGACGGCCGCAGCACCGACGACGCTGGCGAAAGAACGTGCCGCCAACGGGCATCCAGCTCCGTACAAAGTCGCCCTTCTCGGCATCGGTAACGAAAGCTGGGACTGTGGCGGAAACATGACGCCCGACTACTACGTTAGCCAGATGAAGATCTACAGTCGCTTCGTCAGGAACTTCAATCCCGCGCAACAAGGCAAGCAGCAGATGCTGAAGATCGCCGTGGGTCCGGGCGGCGACGGCCCCCGATGGACCGATTGGACGGAAAACGTCATTAAGGCCTATCAGCAGCACACGTGGAGCTGGGACATCAACGGTCTTTCCATGCACAACTACACGGTGGGGCACTGGCCACCTTCCTATACGTCCGCGGGGTTTGGTGAAACCGAGTACAGTCAAATCCTCAAGTCCACTTTGGAGATGGACGGTCTTATCAGCAAGCACTCGGCAATCATGGACAAGTATGACCCGGACAAGAAGGTGGCCCTCGTTGTGGACGAATGGGGCGGCTGGTACGCGCCATTACCTGGCAGCAACCCGGGGTTCCTGGTCCAGCAGAACAGCCTGCGTGACGCCATCCTCGCGGCCCTGAATCTGAACATCTTTGCCCGCCACGCCGACCGCGTGCGCGGGGCCAACATCGCGCAGATGATCAATGTGCTGCAGGCAATGATCATCACGGACAACGAGAAGATGGTCCTGACTCCAACCTACTACGTATTCAAAATGTATGTACCGTTTCAGGATGCCAAGTTCGTACCGGTGACTTTCGACGCCGGTTGGTACACGCATGGGGACGTCGCCTTGCCGCGCGTGGACGCGATCGCGGCAAAGGATGCGAACGGCAAGTTGTGGTTAGAGATCACCAATCTCGATCCGAATCAGCCGGTCGAAATCGAGGCAAGTCTGGCCGGTATCACAGCCAAATCAGCAGCCGGAGAAACTCTCACCGCACCGAAGGTGGACAGTGTCAACACCTTCGACACACCCAATACCGTAGTGCCGAAACCTGTTTCAGCGAAAGTTCAAGGCGGCAAGCTGACTCTGAAATTGGAGCCTAAGTCTGTAACCGTCGTCTCAGTTGAGCAGTGACACAAACTGGAGACGGCGAGCTGCAAGTCTGAAGCTAGCGGTAAGCCCTATCGCTCGCGAGCGCTATGGTTGACATTCGATGTCAACGAAGGAGAGAACACATGCGGCGGTTCGCAATACTGATCTTCTTAATATCGAGTTGTTGTTGGGCACAAGAGTCAGGTGATTTCCAGCCCGCTACGACGAATGTTTGGGGAGCAGATTATCCCCGCGTTGATAGCACTGGGAGAGTTCAGATCCGCGTGAAAGCTCCCGACGCCACAAAGGTCAAGTTGAATTTCTGGAGCGGGCCGAAAGTGGATATGGAGAAGCAGCCGGACGGATTCTGGACTGTCACCACACCTCCTCTTGTTCCCGGCTTGCACTATTACACATTGATCATTGACGGCGCGGAAGTCAGCGATACCAACAGTCATGCGTTTTTTGGCGGAAGCAAGTACGCGAGCGCAGTAGAAGTTCCGGAGCCGGGCTCTACCTATTATTCGATTCAAGGTGTGCCACACGGGCAGGTGCGTGAGGTTTGGTACAACTCGAAGGTGACGGGAACGTGGCGGCACGCGCTGGTCTATCTGCCGCCGAATTACGATACGCAAACCAAGGTGCGCTATCCAGTGCTCTATCTCCAGCATGGTGGCGGTGAGGATGAGACAGGGTGGATTCGGCAGGGTCGTGCGAACTTCATTCTCGACAATCTGATCGCGGCTGGAAGCTGCAAGCCGATGATTATCGTCATGGCGTATGGGTACGCCCGGCGTGCCGGCCAAGCTCCGCCCGATCTAACCGGAAAGCCCTTTGGTTCTCCCGAAATGATGAAGGCGATGCAGGACATGGCAGCAGCGTTTGAAGATGACGTGACACAGGTTCTGATTCCTTACATTGATTCGACCTTCCGAACACTCTCGGATCGCGATCATCGCGCGATGGCTGGCCTTTCGATGGGAGGAATGCAGACGTTCCAGATTACGCTGAATCATCTCGATCTCTTTTCCTACATTGGCGGATTCAGCGGAGCTGGCGGGATGCTCGTGCTTGGGGACCGGAAACTGGATCCCAAGACCGATTACAACGGCGTATTTGCTGATCCGGCCGCGTTCGCCAAGAAGGTCCACTTGCTCTGGCTCGGCGTCGGAACTGTGGAGCCTGAGAGAATGCGCGCAGGACTTCAAAGACTGCATGCCTCACTCGACGAAGCGAAAATTCAGCATGTCTTTTACGAATCACCTCGGACAGATCACGAGTGGCAGACTTGGCGTCGCGATCTGAAGGATTTCGCGCCGAGGCTCTTCTAAGAAAGCTACCTGAGTAGATGCGGAAGATCTGAGCAGTGGAACCATTCAGGCCCACGCGTCTGTGCGGCTTTCCGGACTACGAAGCGAGCCTTGTGCTCATGATTTGCGACTGGAGGCATCATACGGTGCATTTGAATTAGGACATCATCCACGTGAGAAGCATGTTGAAAAAAGTCGTTGTCTCAGGTAAGATTGCTTATTTGTAGTTTGCAGCGTGTGATGGAGTGTGCAGTGGGGACCTATTTTGCGAAAGCGCGCCGGGGAACAATTCACTGGCGCATTGTTGATGCGGAGGGATGGGTGCTGGGGCGCTTAGCGGCCCGAGCGGCTTTGGTGTTGACTGGGAAGGATTCCCCGGACTACACCCCGCACGAGGATCATCGTAGTGGGTTGATTATCATTAATGCCGAGAAGATTCGCCTTACAGGGAAGAAGCTGGACGACAAGGTCTATCGGCACCATACCGGATATCCGGGCGGGTTGAAAGAGATTACGGCGCGAGAGCTTTTTGAGAAGAGGCCGGAGGGCCTGATCCGGGAAGCGATTATGGGCATGCTGCCCAAGAATCGGCTGCGTGACCGGCTGGCTCGGCGGTTGAAGGTCTACGCAGGAAGCACCCATCCGCACAGCGCACAATTACCTGAACCGCTTTCCCTTGCGCGCTAGTTGGAAGGCTAAGGAATTTTATGACAGACGGAGAATCTGTGGCAGAGCTTGCTGAGTATAGGGCGACGGGACGTCGCAAGACTTCTGTAGCCAGGGTCATCCTGAGGCCCGGCGAGGGCAAGTTAGTTATCAATCGCCGTGCTTTCCAAAGTTACTTTCCCTCTGAGGCCTTACGGGCTGAGATCCAGCAACCTTTGATCAGCGCTGAATTGGCGGGGAAATTCGACGTTTTGGTCAATGCTCGGGGAGGCGGTATTCACGGGCAGGCGGGTGCAACGAAGCTGGGTATCGCCCGGGCCTTAATTGTTTTCAATCCGGAACTCCGCCCACGTTTGCGTCAGGGCGGTTTCCTTACCCGGGATCCGCGCGCCAAGGAACGCAAGAAGTACGGGCAGAAGGGTGCGCGCAAGCGGTTCCAATTCTCGAAAAGATAGCTTTCAGCCATTCGCGATCAGTGATCGACTCATGCTCTGGAGAGGACAGAGCCGCGGACCTCAAAGGCTGAGGCGGTAGCTGTGCAGCCTGTCATTCTGAGCGAAGCGAAGAATCTTTGCAGTTGATAAGGTCCGGAACTGCGGAGATTCTTCGCTTCGCTCAGAATGACAGGAAGAAGAAGGAGGAGGAGTTTTGGCGAATATTACGATGAAAGAATTCCTGGAGGCTGGAGTTCACTTTGGCCACCAGACGCGCCGCTGGAACCCGAAGATGAAGGAGTACATTTACGGGGAACGCAACGGGATCTACATCATCGACTTGCAGAAGACACTGAAGCTCTTTAAGGAGGCGGCCAAGTTCCTTACCGATCTTGCGCGCGAGGGCAAGACGGTGTTGTTTGTGGGCACCAAGCGTCAGGCGCAGGAGGCCATAGCCGAGGAAGCCACCCGCTGCGCCATGTACTACGTCAACCATCGCTGGCTAGGCGGCTTGCTGACCAATCATGCCACGATCCAGAAGTCGATTCAGCGCCTCAAAGAACTGGAAGAGATGAGTCGGGATGGGCGGTACGAGTTGCTCACCAAGAAAGAAGTGCAGCGGCTGGAGCGTGAACGCCACCATCTGGAGCAGAACCTTTCCGGTATTAAGGACATGCCGGAACTCCCGGGCGCGCTCTTTGTGGTGGATTCCCACAAAGAGGAGATCGCCGTCCAGGAAGCGCGGAAGCTCGGGATCCCCGTAGTGGGCATCGTGGATACGAACTGTGATCCTGACCTGGTCGATTACGTGATCGCCGGGAACGACGACGCGCTGCGCGCCATCCGGCTATTTACCTCACGGGTTGCCGACTCTATTATCGAGGGACGCCAGGCAGCCTTGGATAAACAACTGGAAGAAGAAAAGATTGCGGCGGAGAAGGCGGCGGAGGAGTTGGAAGCTCAACGCCTTGACGCAGCTATAGCGGCCGGTGAGGCGCCGCCACCTGAGAGCCAGAGCGGGGAAGAGCTCTTTATGGGTAAAGAAGGGATTGACCTTTCTCCTGCTGTGCGGGAGGCTGAGGAGAGCGCCGACGGCCGGGTGCGTGTCCCCAAGATCAGACGCAAGGGCATTGAGCCGAAGGGCCGTTCTCGAAAGGGCGAGGATGGCGATGGCACCCCGATGCCTGACATACCCTAGTGCCGGTGAATTCAAACCAAGAACTTGAAATGAGTGGGGCGGCTGGCTACGCCCGCTCTTCTGGTGTGCGGAGGACATAAAAGGATGAGTGTACCCGCTGAGCTCGTCAAGAAACTGCGCGAAATCAGTGGCGCTCCCCTGCTGGAGTGCAAGAAAGCCCTGGAAGAAGCTCAGGGCGACCTGGAGAAGGCTTTTACGGTGCTGAGGAAACGAGGCCAGGCGACGGCGGCCCAGAAGGCAGGCCGCGCGACTTCTGAAGGTGTCGTGGGGGCCTATATCCATGCGGGTGGAAAGATGGGCGTGCTGGTGGAGGTTAATTGCGAGTCTGATTTCGTGGCCCGAAACGAAGAATTCCAGCAATTGGTCCACGACGTGGCCATGCAAATCTGTGCCGCCGATCCCCGTTTCATTCGAAAAGAAGATGTCACTGCTGAAGTTCTGGAGCGGGAAAGGGAAATCCTGAAGGAGCAGGCTGCGGCTTCGGGCAAGCCTGAGTCCGTATTGGATCGAATTGTGGAGGGCAGGCTGGGAAAGTTTTACGAAGATACCTGCCTTTACGAACAGCACTTTATCAAAGACACGACAGGAGCGGTCACCATTGGAGAGTTGATCGCTTCCAAAATTGCCAAGTTTGGAGAGAACATCACGGTCCGCCGATTCGCGCGTTTTAAGGTGGGGGAAGGCATGGCGACGCCTGCGGCGGGAGCTCCGGCGGAGGCGCCCAAGGTCGGTTAAGGCTCTGGCGCGCCTGGCATTCGCATAGGCCGGTGAGCCACACTACCGGGGTGGACGAAAATCATGAGTGAGCCCGTTTTTCGCCGTATTCTCCTGAAACTGAGCGGTGAAGCTCTGATGGGATCTCAGGGTTTCGGCGTTGACCCGGTAACGGCGGCGCGGATTGCCGAAGAGGTGGGGGATGTTCGAAAGCTGGGGGTCGAGGTCGCCATCGTGATGGGCGGCGGGAACTTTATCCGCGGCGTGGTCGCTTCCGAGTCAGGCATCGACCGCGTGGTAGCCGACCATATGGGAATGTTGGCAACCGTGATTAACGGCTTGGCCCTTCAAGACGCCCTCGAGAAGCGTGGCTGCCACACGCGGGTGACTACGGCAATTGAAATGCGGGAGATTGCGGAGCCCTTTATTCGTCGCCGTGCTATCCGTCACCTGGAAAAAGGCAGAGTGGTGATTTTTGCGGCTGGAACGGGCAGTCCCTATTTTTCGACGGACACGGCTGCGGCGCTGCGGGCTATAGAAATCAAGGCGGACGTAATCCTGAAAGCCACGAAGGTGGATGGCGTCTATGATGCGGACCCCCAAAAGGTCCCCGATGCCAAGATGTTCTCGCGCATTGATTATCTGGATGTGCTATCCCGCGGGCTGAAAGTGATGGACACCACGGCTATTTCGATGTGCATGGATAATAGCTTGCCGATTATCGTATTTAATCTTAATGTACCGGGCAACCTCAAACGCGTCATTCTCGGTGAAAAGATCGGCTCACTGGTAGTCCGTTGAGTGCCCGGGCGGAAAGGCGGGCGAAAGATGATTAAAGAGACTTTAGCACAAACCAAAACCCGCATGGGGAAGGCGGGAGACGACCTGCGCTCAGAACTGGCTTCACTGCGGACGGGGCGCGCCTCGACCACGTTGTTGGAGCACATAAAGGTTGAGTACTACGGCACGCCCACACCTCTGAACCAGGTCGCCACCTTGGGTGTTCCCGATCCCTCCCTGCTCACGGTCCAGCCTTGGGACCCGAGCTTGTTGCCGGCGATCGAAAAGATTATTCGATCGTCGGGCCTGGGGTTGAATCCGGTGAACGACGGAAAGATCCTGAAGGTTCCGATTCCTCCGCTCACCGAGGAGCGCCGGAAGGAACTCGTAAAGCACCTGCATAAGGTTCTGGAAAACCACCGGACAGCAGTGCGGAACATTCGCCGCGATGGAAACGAGGAACTGAAGAGATTGCTCAAGGATAAGAAGATATCAGAAGATGACGAACGCCGCGGTCTGGAAGAAATTCAGAAGCTGACCGACGAGACTATGGAGGAGCTCGAGAGTGTGGGTAAGGGCAAAGAGCGGGAAATCCTTGAAATGCGGTAAGACTTCGCAAAAGTTGCTGAGGTTTTTTGCCTGAACTTACTTGACAGGTTTTGAAGAGGTCTGTTAGATTTGAAAGGATTAGGTTTAAACCTGATTTAGCCCCGTAGAAGCGCACAGGTATGAAAAACCCGGTGTGGGGGTGCGAGAGGCCCTGGAATGCCAACTTTTAGCCAGATGGTCCGACTTGGGCGGAAGCAGCCGAGATACAAGACCTCCAGCCCGGCGCTTCAAGGCTGTCCCCAGAAGCGCGGGGTGTGCATTCGCGTGTACACACAGACGCCCAAGAAGCCGAACTCAGCGTTGCGGAAGGTGGCGCGAGTCAGGTTAACGAATGCCATGGAAGTGACGACCTATATTCCAGGCGTGGGCCACAATTTGCAGGAGCACTCGATTGTCCTGATCCGGGGTGGGCGCGTCAAGGATCTGCCAGGAGTTCGCTACCATGTGATTCGCGGGACGTTGGATTCCGCCGGGGTGACGGATCGCCGGCAGGGACGGTCCAAATACGGGGCCAAGAGGCCGAAAGCTTCGTAGGGTAGGATTTCAAGGAGAGTAGAGACCCTTCAAGCGCAAGATGGTGAAGATCGAATATGCCGCGTAAAGGTACAGTTGAGCGTCGAGAGGTAAGCGCCGATCCGGTTCATGGCAGCCCACTGGTTCAGAAGTTTGTGAACTGCGTCATGCTGAGGGGGGAAAAGAGTGTTGCTCAGCAGGTTGTGTACGACGCCTTCGGATTGATCCAACAACGGGCCAACGATGACCCGCTCAAGGTCTTCAAGAAGGCGGTGGAGAACGTTAAGCCGACCCTGGAAGTGAAGACCCGCCGCGTGGGTGGAGCGAACTATCAGGTGCCGGTGGAAGTCAATCGGAATCGTCAAACCTCGTTAAGTCTCCGCTGGATTATCGGCTATGCGCGGGAGCGGGGCGAGAAGTCCATGGTGGAGAGGCTGGCCGCGGAGCTGCTGGATGCAGCAAATAACCGAGGCGGCGCCATCAAAAAGCGGGACGACACTCATCGCATGGCCGAAGCCAATAAGGCTTTTGCCCATTACCGCTGGTAACCTTGGTCAAGGCGGGATGTGACCACCCTGGGCCACGATCCGCTTTGTGGCCGCCATCGGCGGCTCTACCGATCAATAGGCTGCTGGGGGGCAGGATCTTGATTCGAGGATCAAGATCGTGGCCTGTTTTGTTCGCATAAGGATCTATGCCGCGTCAGACGCCGCTCGAAAAAACCCGGAACATCGGCATCATGGCTCACATCGACGCCGGGAAGACGACGACCACGGAGCGCTTCTTGTACTATACCGGCAGGACGTACAAGATGGGCGAAGTGCACGAGGGCACCGCCGTCATGGACTGGATGGAACAGGAGCAGGAACGCGGCATTACCATTACCTCTGCAGCAACTACCTGTTTTTGGAACGATATTCGTATAAATATTATTGACACGCCAGGTCACGTGGACTTTACGGCAGAAGTTGAACGGTCGCTCCGGGTACTTGACGGAGCGATTGCCATTTTAGGGGCGGTTGAGGGCGTCGAACCGCAGACTGAAGCCGTCTGGCGGCAGGCTGACAAGTATCGAGTTCCGCGCATCGTCTTTGTGAACAAGATGGACCGGGTGGGAGCGGACTATGAGATGTGTGTCAGCCAACTGCGCTCCAAACTTCATGCCAACCCCGTGGTTGTCCAGTTGCCGCTGGGAGCGGAAGACAACTTCGAGGGGGTCATTGACCTGGTCAGGCAGCGCGCCATTGTTTGGAAAGGAGAAACGCTGGGGGCGGCTTTCGACGAAGTTGAAGTCCCTGCCCAGCACTGGGAGAGGGCCCACCTTTATCGAGAGCAAATGATCGAGTCGTTGGGCGAAGTCGATGACCAGATTATGCAGAAGTACGTCCACGGTGAGACCATTCCGGAAGCGGATACTCGTGCCGCCATACGGCGAGCCACCATTGCCATGAAGGCCTTTCCAGTGCTCTGCGGGGCGGCCTTCAAGAACAAAGGGGTTCAGCCCTTGCTCGATGCCGTGGTTGATTATCTCCCCTCACCGCTCGATATTCCCCCGATTGAGGGTTCGGCTCCTGACGACGAGGAGAAAACCCTGATCCGCAAGGCCTCGGATGATGATCCATTCGCTGCCCTGGTGTTCAAGATCATGACTGACCCCTATGTGGGTCAGCTTGCCTTCCTACGTGTTTATTCGGGCACCTTGGAACAGGGGGATTCGGTTTACAATCCGCGCCGCGGCCGCCGGGAGCGCATTTCGCGATTGTTGCAGATGCACGCCAACAAGCGCGAGGAGCTCACAGAGATGTTTGCGGGTGATATCGGCGCTGCCGTAGGTCTAAGGAGCGTTTCCACGGGCGACACGATTTGTGATGAAGATCACCCCATCGTGCTCGAGTCCATGGATTTTCCGGCTCCGGTTATATCCGTAGCCATTGAGCCGAAGACCAAGGCGGACCAGGAAAAGTTGGGGAATGCGCTGTCCAAACTGACGCAAGAAGACCCTACCTTCAAGGTTCACACCGACCCCGATACGGGACAAACACTGATTTCGGGCATGGGAGAATTACACCTGGAGATCCTGGTGGACCGAATGGTGCGCGAGTTCAACGTGGCGGCCAACGTGGGACGTCCCCAGGTGGCATACCGTGAGACTATTCTGGCTGCGGCGGAGGGAGAAGGGAAGTACGTGCGACAGACCGGTGGCCGAGGGCAGTATGGCCACGTTTTCCTGCGCGTCGATCCCCTCCCTCACCCTGACCTTAACGCTATCGCAGAAATCACCAGGAAAAAGTCCACAAACAAGTTTGATTCGGAGTTGAAACTTCTGTTCCTGGACGGGATTGTGGGCGGAGTCGTTCCGAAGGAGTATATCCTGCCCACGTATGGCGGTATCCGCGAGGCCATGGAGTCCGGCGTGCTTGCGGGTTACGAGATGAATGGTGTTTCTGTTACCCTGATTGACGGTTCATATCACGAAGTTGATTCCTCCGAGATAGCGTTTAAGATTGCGGGGTCACTGGGCTTCAAAGAAGCTGTTCGCAAGGCCAAGCCGGTGCTGCTTGAACCCGTGATGAAGGTGGAAGTGGTAGTTCCCGAAGAGTACATGGGCGATGTCCTCGGGGACCTGAACGCGCGCCGCGGCCACATCGAGGGCCTGGAGAAGCGCGGCTCGACGCAGATTATTCGCTCCAAGGTTCCCTTGGCGGAGATGTTCGGGTACGCCACGGATTTGCGCTCCAGGACGCAGGGTCGCGCCTCGTACACGATGCACTTTTTGCGCTACGAACAGACCCCGGCGGCAATTTCTGAGGAAGTCATCGCCCGCGTGCAAGGGCGGGTAGTGGAGAAGTGAGTGCATCCAACCGTGGTGCTGAGGGGACGCCAGTTCGTGGATGAGGCCGGGAATCGTTGGACGGTATTCCGCGCCGGGTCGTAAGTTGCACGAAGTGGCACGCAGTTGCGCGAACGTGCTGGCTGTGAGAGAAACGCCCCACGGAGCGCCGATAGCGCACGTCAACGAGCACATTCGCATTTGGGGTACTATCTGGGAACGAGGATACGAAGTGGAGATTGATGTTCCAGAGGATGACGGAGCCTCGGAGGAGTAAAGCAAAACATGGCCAAGGAAAAATTTGATCGTTCGAAGCCGCACATGAACATTGGGACGATTGGGCACATCGATCACGGCAAGACGATGTTGACCTCGGCGATCACCAAGGTATTGGCGAAGGAGAACCCGAAGGTGAAGTTCC
>Ga0208039_1000493_pt1 | contig 25143 bp, 24 predicted proteins | sample June2015DPH_20_1_2_FD_184722 | JGI IMG/M metagenome (GOLD analysis project Ga0208039, IMG submission 184722) | Peatland microbial communities from SPRUCE experiment site at the Marcell Experimental Forest, Minnesota, USA - June2015DPH_20_150... | ecosystem: Environmental > Terrestrial > Soil >... | reverse complement strand
GGTCATGCGTAATCAATATCATCGTTGTCCCAGTGCGTTTATTCAAATCCTTGAGTATGGTCAATATCCTGTTCTGGACGTAAACATCAAGCCCAGTGGTCACCTCATCCAGAATCAGCAACCTCGGTTTTTCCACTATGGCCATAGCTATCGAGATGCGCTGCCTCATGCCGCCAGAAAGCTCATGGGGGTACTTCTTCAAAACGACCTCTGGCTTATCAAGCCGCAAATCTTTGAGAATCTCAACCATCATTTCGGCTTCTGCTCTAGCCGTAAGGCGCAGTTTCTGCGCTCTCTGAAGAACTTCTATCGACTCTCTCAGCTGCGTTTCAGTTTTATACACAGGATTTAGCGCAGCCAATGACTCTTGGAACACCATCCCTATTCCCGTTCCGCGGTAGCGTGATAACTCAACGGGGTTCAACACGCGCATATCGTTTCCTTCGAAGACGATGGAGCCACTGGTAATGTCTGCTGGCGGCGAGTCCAGTAGGCCAATTATTGCTAACCCGAGCGTTGTTTTCCCTGACCCGCTCTCGCCCACAATGCCTAGTATCTCTCCTTTCTCGATGTGCAATGAGACATTCTCAAGCACACGTACCCTTCCGTCAACCGTAGCGTAATCAAGTGTGAGTCCGTCGACCGTCAGAAGGTCACGACCGCCGGCCTCACTCGATTGCATCAGCCCCATACCACGAGAATCGGGGTTTCAACCAGTCAATGAGAAATTAACCATTTCGATTCGAAAACAGCACAGTAAAGAGCCAGACATATCGTGTGGACACATCGCTTAGCTCGCCATTAGTCTAGTTGGGCTGACTGAAGGGATTCAAATTGGCTTCCTCAACTGGGAGTTTGAAATCAAAGCATGTGAAGGCCGATTGGATCTATTCTACTCTGCCAATCAACATCGCACTCGGACCCGTCGGAACGTTCGTTCAACTGTACATCTTAGAACTACATGGGACGGTGATCGATATTGCCCTCGCAACTACGCTGTTCAACGCTGTGACGATCCCAGCCGCAATCATCTGGGGGTTTACAACAGACCGTTCTGATAGAAGAAAACCAATCATAGTCCTGAGTTACGTGGCGGTTGCAGCAACGCTCATCCTGTTTGTATCTGCTAGAACGATCTATGGGGTGGACGTTCTTTACTCGATCTTCTCACTCGTCTCATCTGCGGCTGCGACGCCGTTGAACATGCTGATAATGGAAACTCAGCCGAAATCTCGTTGGGCGCCTGTCTTTGCACGCTTATCGATGATGTCGAGTGTGGGTGTAGTCATTGGGTTGCTGCTTGGTGTTGCGTGGGGTGACTTCCTGCCATTCAATCTTCTCGTTGTCCCCCTAACAGTGCTCTGCGTACTTTCGGCTGCAATGTCTGTTGTTATGATCAAGGAGCCTGGCTTCGTTTTTGAACGCGACATGATTGTCATGGTCAGCCGGAGCTTTTTCCAACGGCTCTTAGCGCTGCCTCTGTTCTTCTTGAAGATACCGAGCTTGATGGATTTCAGGCGGTTCTTCAAGGGCGGAAGGTCACCGCTAACCCGGGAGCCCGCGCTGCTTTACGGTTCCATAGCGGCATTCTATTTCGCTAGCGGAATCTTCAACACTTCCCTTGTTCCCTCGCTTTCCAAGGCTAGTATCTCAAGGAGCGAAATCTTCCTCGTCTCGGTGATTGCAATGACGATTCAAACGGCCTCTTTCAACTATTACGGAAAACGCATGACCCAGCAAAACCTGAGGCAGAACGCATTCGGGGGGCTTCTGTTGCGTTCCGTTGGTTATGTGGCGATAGGAGTCTCCGCCTACTTCCTCACGGGACTCCCATACTTAGCGTACACCATCGTCTTCTATACGCTAGCCGCGGGGCTTGCATACGCAGTTTACTACGCAGCTTCGAATGTGATGGTTTTCAGCACGCTGGGCCGGAGTGGGCAGGGCTCCGCTTTGGGGATATACAGCGCCCTCGTAGGGTTCGCAACAATGATAGGCTCATTCATCTCAGGATTCATATCCTTCTACACCGGATTCTACCTAACCTTTCTAATCGCCGGGCTATTCATGGCCAGCGGAGCGGTTTTCATATACTTGCTTAGTCCTTCGAATCCCTACTCCGATGAAGACATCGCGTAATTGTTCAGGGACCACGAAACCATGAGACTGAGAAAGTGGGCGGGTGTCCCCACCCCTTGTGGGGTGTCCCCAAATGGCCCCACTCAATCACATTTTAGTAGCGATTCTTTCGATAAAGTTCTCTAGGATTCGCTTACCTGCTAAGTTCTCTTCGTTCCATCGCTCCGGGTGAAATTGGACGCCGTACACGGGTTTCTGTTCATGTTTCATTGCTTCATTTTTCGCGTCCTTCGACCTTGCAATTCGTACGAACTTTGGTGGTAGGCGCTTCACTTCTTCATAGTGACTTTGCATCACCCTGATTTTTGCCGGCAGGCCGGCCAGCAGGCTGTCTTTGTCTTCGAGCTCAACCGTCCGAAAGCCTGTGACGAGATGCCCCGACTTTGCCACTTCGCCCCCGTACGCGATTGCAAGCGCCTGATGGCCCCCGCATATTCCTAATATTGGGACTTCGATTTTTGGTAAGAATTCGAATAAATTCTTGAACTGGTTTCGATCAGCGGTACGCGTGAGCAATGCTTCTGTGCCGCTCAGTATGATGCCGTCGCATCTGGTGAGCAGGGATGAGTCTGAGTCGGGCAAGCTTTGATGGTCAGCCTTCAGGATTTCTGCTCCAGCTTCTTTGACTCTTGCAACGAGTTTGTTGAAACTCAACTTACGTTTAGGGCTGAGGAAGAGGTTGACGACCACAATCTGCTTCGTCCGCCACAGCACCAGCCGTTTTTCCTAGCCTCTTCTACCCCGGGGCGCCCATTTTGGTGTTGCGTCTATTTCCACCGCGTCCAGAAAGTTGAACGCTGATTTGGTAGGGTGGAGCGGGCGTCGAATTTCACGCTAGCCGACTCATGTCTCGGGATAGGTGTATGACGGGTAGATCCTTAGTGGTGTCCCAGGCCTGATGACCGATTGGGCTTCAGCGTTTAGGAGGTAGCGGCCAGCGGGGTCGGCGCTGCCAGCTTCTGCAAAGAGTTTGACAACCAAGTTCTTGGGTGCCGCTCGCCCGTAGGGAACTAGGGATTCTTTCGGGCGTTTCCTGACGTACTTCCTCCAAAGTTGTTCGATCGGCTCAGTACGTGCAAAGGATCTGTCCATGAATTCGAAGAACTTTGCCAGCTCTGAGCTTGGAGGGAACCGACCGTAGTGTTGTGAGAGCTCCTCGTACGCTCCAAGCAGATATTCCTGTATCGTGGTGAACCGCCGTTGCTTCAGATACCCTTGGAAAAGCTCGGCAAACTCCCAAAGAAGTCGACTCATACGCTCGTTGACCTGCCCTTGATTTAGTTCCGCCACGGGCAACCTATCGGGAACGATTTCCCTTACCAAGCCAAGCTTGCCATTACCAGAAATTGCCAGGCCAGCTTTGCTAACTGTTCCTTGAATTTCCCGGAACGGTTCAACTAGGAGATGGTTCTCATAGATCTCGAGTTCGAGAGCGTGATCCTGCCTGAAGATTTGTGCAATTCTTTCCCACACAACATCGTAACGTTTCCGCCGCATGTCCAATCCCTTTCCAAGGTGATCACCCAGCAATCCTGCTTTTCGGAGGTCTGAGAGTTGCAGGCTAACGGTGAACTTCGATTTGCCGATCAGCCTCGATAACTCAGATGGTGAGTTTGTGCCTTTCGCTACTGCAGCGAAGAGCTCACTCAGGGCCTGAGAGCGGAGTGCTTTCCGGACTCGGCTGATCTCGCCACGCAACTCGTTCCCAGAATCCACCTTGACCTCCACTGCAACGCGCCTCCCCCACATCTCCCGAGCGAGAAGGGTTGGTTTTGTTCTTGGCATGTGGGAACTTAACTAGCCAACGGTATAAGTAGTTAATTCATCGTTTAACTATCTCTTGATGTACAATTGACCAAAACGGACTCCATGAAGGGGACCATCGTCAAGGTCTTTCAGGTTAATGTTCCCCCAGAACGCGTTTACAAAGCGTTCACGGACAAGAAGGAGATGGAGGAGTGGATGTCGGACCACTTTGAAATCGACCCTAGAAAAGGAGGCAAATTCAAGATGGGCCGAGAGTCCGACGGGTTCGCTACGACAGGGGAATTTCTTGAAGTGGTGCCAAACCAGCTACTCACCTACACTTGGGGAATGAACGAGTACGACAAGAACACTGGTAAGCGTATTCCGAAATGGTCTGACGACAACCCGTCGAAGGTTACGGTGAGGTTCGAGAAAGCAGGCAGAGGCACGAAGGTTACGGTAACTCATGAAGGCTTTCCGGAACGCGATGAAGAATACTGGGCGCATGAGGTGGGATGGGAAATGCTGGGTGGGGAGGTTTTGAAGTATTACCTCGAACACTCACAGGAAGAATTTGACAAGTGGTGGAAAGAAAATGAGGCGTCATGGCAGGAACGCTGGCAGAAGAATGTGGACGCACGAGCCAAGTCATCCCCTAGCGCATGATGACAAGAGGTGAGAAACGAGAATGGTGAAAGTAACTGATGACGGACTCTTTCCGGTACCACGCGAAAAGGTGTGGCGCCTTATTGAAGCCCACGCAACAGACCCCCAAGGCATACACCCGGCAATGAAATCCGCGAAACCACTGAACAAGGAGGGCAGCATGGTGGAGCAACAATGGGACATGAACGGGAAGATGGTCAGAATGGTTTTGAAGATAACTCCGGCTCCGCCTGACAAGTTGACCCTGGAGTTCCTAGAAGGGCCAGTCACTGGCAAAATGGTAAACACCTACACCGAAGTCGCGGGTGGAACCAAGGTAGTCACGGAGTGCGATATGAAGTCACAAGTCATGGACGACAAGCAAGTTGAAGGCACCGTAAGACAAATCCTCAACAACGGCTTCGACGACGACGTACGCTACCTAAACACAAAAATGAAGTAGCTGGGAAAGCAGGCGCACCAGCGCCCAGCATTCCTAGCGCCCGACCTTTTTTCAGCCAGATCCCGCCCGAATAAGCCCTCCCTTCTCCACTCCAACTTTCATCTGACCAGCGCTGAATAGGCGCTCGGAACCCTCTGCTGCAGGTAAGGTAACGTCTTTCTCATTCTGCGGCTGCTGCGGAAATCTACCCGAGCAACAGCGAAACCCTGCCCTGCATCCTTTCGGGCCAACACCCGGCATGTGGGCGAGACTATCTGGCTCTGGCCGAAGAAAACCATCCTACCCTCCCGCCCAATCCTGTTAGAATGTGCGACGAAGACGCAGTTCTCCGCCGCCCGGCTGCGGACATACGTGTCCACATGATTCTCCATAGGACTGGGCTGAGCTGAGGAGAAGAAGATTATCTCAGCACCCTGAAGAGCCATTGCGCGTGCTGGTTCCGGGAATTCTAGGTCATAACAAATGCCGATTCCTATTTTGCCGAATTTCGTTCTAAAGACCGGGAACCGGCGGCCAGGAGTGAAGAACCTTCTTTCCGTAGCCCAAAGGTGAATTTTCCTGTAGACCCCAACACAATTCCCCGCCGGACTGATCAATACGGCTGAATCGAATATTCGCCTTGATTCGGAATCGCGTTCAGCAATTCCACAGATGAGATAGAACCCGAATTCCCTAGCAAGCCGCGCTAGCCGGTTGGAAGTGGGGCCGGGTATGGTTTCTGAATAATCTCGCCATCTTCTATTCAACGAATACCCCGTCGTCGCGAGCTCTGGAAAGCAGACGATGTCAGCTTCTCGCCTGCCAACACGCCTGGCAAGTGCCTCAATCGTGGCGAGGTTCCATTCCACATCGCCGAGCTTGCAGTCCATCTGGACGACGGCAACTTTCGGATTGCGCTTATGCATTTCGATACGTTACTCTCCAAACTCCGGTTTGGGGCAAGTAACATGACCTGAATCTGTCAACAGGAAGGGCCAAGTGGCCGTACTTGGTAGCGCGGGAATACACCACGTCGACAACGTATCGATAAGGTATTAGTGTATGCTTGAATAACTGATGGCGTTGTTTAGCCATGATGTCTAGGTTCGAGAAGGAAGGACAACGATTCGTCTGCGACAAATGTGGTTTCGAAACGAACAGTTCAGAAATCTTCCCTTTACACAAGAAGAATTGTCCCAGAATTTAGTTTCGTCTGCCCGCACCATGCGAACCACACACACGAAAAACGACTGGTTCAAATTCAATCGCCTGCACCAGACCCACACGCATTTCTACTGAACGAACGACGATTGTTGGGGGAAGAATCCCACCAGAACCCCTCTTTCTCATGTGTCTTGAAATTTGGGTGCTGATAGTCGTTAGAGAATATACGCTCGAAGTGGACTGGTAACGGTAACTTCTCGTGTGTGGGTCCCGCTTGCACAAGGTCAAAGATTCGGGGACAAAAATGTGAGTCCAAAGGATACTTAAGTATGGGGCAACCCCTTTCGTGGGCATACGCAGCGGATTCGAAAGTGGTGAGCAGAACATGACAGAACAACAGAAAGTTGCGCCAACCCCGCCTACCCGGCAGAACCGAGCCCCCTCCAATACCATCTTCATTGGACAGAAGCCTATCATGGCGTATGTTACAGCGATCCTGATGCAAATCAACAGTGGCAGCAATGAGCTTTCAATCAAAGCGAGAGGACGAGCCATATCAGCAGCCGTTGACGTCGTTGAAGTGTGCAGAAGACGATTCTTCGAAGGCAAGCTTCACGTAAAGGACATCATCATCGGAACCGAGCAGCTGGGCGAGGAAGGACAAGTACGAAACGTGTCGACAATCGAGATCAAGGTGACAAAACCAACCTAGCGACGACAGTAGGCCATCCCTGCACAACTGAGCGATCTCACGGGAATTCCGCCCTCTCGGAGAAATATGGTTCCCACAACGCCAGCAAGAAACCTACGAATCCTGCAACTTTGCTCATATGTATCTCGTATCTTCCTTCACATATCTTTTGAAAAGCCATTGCAGAAATATCGAGTCTTGTCTTTTGACTTGCGATCTTTCGAGGGCGTTGTAGTAACTGTTCCTGTTCTTGTATGGAATGTTTAGCATAGGAAGGCTCTGCTTGTTGAGAACGAAATTCATGATGAGCCTGCTGATCCTTCCATTGCCATCTGCAAAGGGATGTATTGTCACGAACTTTAGGTGGACCAATGCCGCCAGTTCCACGGGATGAAGCTTTTTCTTACTTCCCTCGTACCACTTGAAGAATTCTCTAAGCAAAGGATAAACTTCTGCAGGGGAAGGGGGAACAAACTTGCTTCCTGAAATGGCGACCTGGTGTTGCCTTATTCTTCCCGCGATGTCCTTCTTTGTGGACTCGAATAGTCGCTTGTGCCAGTAAAGGATTGTTTGAAGTGATAGGTCCTTGTGAAATCTCAGAATCTCGTAAAGAATTTTCTGGTGAGCCTCAGCTTCTTTTATGTCTTGAACGGGTTTGCCAAGAGGAGTTACTCCAATTTCGAGAAGGTTTGCTGTCTCTCTCAGAGTTAGAACAGATCCTTCGATCCTCTGAGTGTCGTATGTGAACCTTACAGAGAACTTTCTCAGTTCTTCTTCCCCTGCGGACTTCGGCATCAACCTTCTTTCTTTGGCGAAATTCCTTCTTATGCTGTCGAATGTCTTGAACCACCTCTCCTCGTATATGCTGTGCAGAAAATCCTTCTTGATCTCCTCTACATTCTTAGGCAGCGCCTTGCCCAAGTAGGTCGCCTTCTTCTCAACCCTCCCGTTCATTCTCACGCTGTGCTCAAGGTAATAGTAGGTCCTGCCTCCAATCACCCTCTTCCTGACGGTTACCACAGCAGTCTTTACCCCTACACATCATACAGAACGCACTTTCGTTCTTAAATGTAGGGGTAAGCCATTTCCTCTCAAATCTTTCAGCTTATCTGCGCTGGAGGGTGTATCACACTCCTTGCTGGGTGTATGTCGCCCTCGCCGAGAAATATGATTCCCAGACCGACCAAGAAACTACGAACCTGCCTGCCCCCATTGCAAGAGAAATCCCGGGTACCTGGGAAGAAGGGTTGGTGCGGTAGCCGGGATTCGGACCCGGGTCGTTGGCTTGTAAGGCGATTTCAGTCGGCATATGTATTTCGATTTCCGAGCGACCTCAAGGAGTTCATTCCTTACTCCACGAATGCCCGCATTTTGTACAGGCAAACCTTTCCAGCGCCCTCTCATGCCGGACGCCTGCGTGCTCGCCAGACATGAAACCTAAGCTGTGAAACGCTTCGCCGTTGCCACAGCGTGGGCATGATTCAGCCACTTTCATATATTCGAGCTTCGATGAATCTAGAACAGAAGTGGGCTTATCGGCTGCTTTGATCCTGATTACGTCAACTATCTCAGTCTTGATTTGATAGCCGCATTTTGAACAAACATAACCTTCCTTAGTTTTTTTCATGTAGCTTCCGCATTTCTCGCAGAATTTCAGAATCAGGTTCCCCTAATTGTGCTTGTAGTTAGGCAACACCCGAAGATAACAACGTTGTAACGTCCGACAAATTCCCCTGGAGATGGATCGTTAGAAGAGTGCCCTTTATGCACCGGAAGCGTTACATGCACTCACCAAATCTCTAGGTGTTACTGAAGAGCCCCCCAATCTACGAGGCAGTTGAGCGCCTGTTTGACCGCCGAGTCTGAGAATACCGTGCAAGTTGAATTGCCCGTCATTGGGCAACTGCTGCACCGCCCTGTCAAAGCTGGACAGGTTCTTGTGTTCATATTCGACGCGGACTCGCAATGGTTGACTCTCATTTTGAATATGGCGGCCGAAATGCTTCGAAAGGGAACGGAGGTTCTATACATATCAACCTCAAGACAATTATCAGATATTCGTGAAAATTTCCGCAGGCATGGTTTGGACACGTCTCCTTTCGAGACGGATGAGCGCTTGGTTCTTTCTGACGCATTCACCTTCAAAACCGGCCGCCAATCAACTGAGAAATACCACTTCCCATCCCTCAACATAGCCGACATTAGCCTAATCTCGAGTAAGTCTCTCGACCAGTGGGCGCCGGGAAGCGTTAGACTTTTTGACAACGTTTCCGAGGTTGTGGAGGCCTCTGAAGAAAAGAGTTTCCTCAAGTTCTATCGAACATGGATTTCTAGGTTTGTTACAAAGGGAAGAATTGTAATTGACGGATTTGTCCGCGGGGTCCATTCTGATGCCCTGTACACATCAGTGATGACAAGCGCCGACGGAGTCTTTGAACTGAGAACAGAAGAAATCGAAGGCCAAATGGAAAACACGTTGCGAGCCCGAGCTTTCAAAGGGGCACCTGTGGATACATCGAAGCACATTCTTCGCGTGGCTGAAGACCTCTCAGTGAGCTTGGAGGCTACCAAGAAGAAGAGTCAATTGTAACACGAAAACTAGAGCGAAATATGACCGGAGGCGTCACGGAAAGTGTTTCGAACACACCCACGGGGGTGAAAATCCCACCCCCGGCGCCTCACAAACCTAGTACACTCGCTTCCACTGGAAAAAATCCGGTTCATCGAACAAAGGCTCTAGTCTAAGATCGCCTCCCTGATATTGGGGTCTACGACACGAAAGAACGTAGCGAACGTCGTCTGTTGAAGAAATACGCAATGTCATCAGGTTTCAGGTTTCAACAGTTACCAGCCAAGTGTTCGCGTCAAGATTTTTGTCCTTGGGTCTGGTCTCACGGATAGGAGCCTTCGACCACTTCCATGAACGCTAGATCCATCGGGATCCTGTCTGTGCTTCTCGCGAGTCTTCTGTGGGCTTTGGAGCCCGTGCTTGCGAAGCTTTCGTATCAGAACTCAGATTTTGAGCATACTCTTGCCGTGAGAGCGATCCTCGTCACCCTTACGGCGTTGGTCTATATTGTGATGACCAACAGAGGGAATCTTAGGATTGACAAACGACAACTGTCGGCGCTTGTGTATGTTGCGTTTGCTGCGAATGTCTTCGGCGACGTCGCATACTTCCTCGCTTTGACCCGAATCCCTGTAGTTAATGCTGTGCTGATCGGTAACATGCAACCCATCTTCATCGTAATGATGGGGTTCTCGGCTTTCTTGTCTTGGGTGAGCTGGTCACTCAGCTTCAAATCGTTGGAATGTCTCTCCTCGTGATAGGAGTATTCCTCCTGTCGAGAAGAGAAGAACCAATTCCATACCGTTGTTGCTGAATATTTGACTTCATATTCAAAAAGAAGAGTGGCTCAAACGTTTCGTGTGTGTGCGCACCAGCATACCCCACACCACCACCAGAAATTCAAACGAACGACGGTTCAAATTGCTGTGCCCCACCACTATACGCACCACCATCACGTGGTGTTGAGTGAGCGGAGAGTTTTCTTCATCAACTCTTCGAACGATCTTGGAGATTTCTTTATGTGGTTAGCTGGCTTCTTTGGATCAATGCGACATCAATCGATTTATAGTCCGATAACTTAGACTCGTTTGATAATAATGCGAATTGGATTCTTCCTTCCCCAGATAGGCCCTGCGGCCAACGTTGATTCGATTACTAAGATTGCGACGGTTGCTGAGGAGCTCAGGTATGATAGTCTCTGGGTTACAGATCGACTACTGTACCCTACGAATCCGCAGACATCATACTACGGCGGCCCATTGCCTGAGCCCTACAAACGGATTTTCGACCCGTTGGAAACATTGACGTTCGCGGCTGCACATACTGGTCGAGTAGCGTTAGGAACAAGCGTACTAGACATTCCATTCTACAATCCGGTCATCCTCGCACGTCAGTTGACCACGTTAGATGTCTTGTCCGGTGGCAGACTAAGAGTTGGGTTCGGTCTCGGTTGGTCAAAGGATGAGTATGATGCCACAGGAGCGTCCATGAAGATTCGTGGCAAGCGTGCCGACGAATTCATCGCTGTCCTCAAGGCAATTTGGACAACTGACCCCGCAGAGTTCCATGGCAAATACTTCCAACTCCCAAAATCCATAATCCAACCGAAGCCAGTACAGAAACCACACCCACCCATCTACCTGGCCGCATACTCTCCCGGCGCGATGAAACGAACAGCAAAGCTAGCTGACGGATGGATGCCAGTAGGGATGCCTATTGACCAGGTCAGGTCTACCACAACACAACTCAAGAATCTGGCGAAAGATATGGGCCGCGACCCTGCTGACCTGAAGATCATCCTACGGTACAATTTTGCGATCACCTCCCAACCCCAAGGCAAAGATCGCCCATTCTTCTCTGGAACATTCACACAAATCAAAGACGATATAGCCTCAGTCAAAGCCTACGGACCCGACGAACTGATCTTGGACCCGACATTCTCGCCGGACACACAAAACGAGCAGAGCTTCCTTCGAAACATGGAACAAGTCCGCAAACTGCTCTAGTCTCTCAATGGTGCTAACACACAAAACCTGAGTTCAAATTGCGACGTACGCACCAACTATACCACCACCAAGAAAAATTAAACGACGACCTGCACCTAGAATTGCGGCAAGACCCGTAGAGACCGCATCGAACATGCCCAATTGTGGTCGTAACGTAATGTCCCGTGGTTGGACCGCCATGTTCGTCACTCATCCGAGAAAACTCGGTAACGGCCTACTGGTGCGAGCAGAGCAATTTGAACTCGACATGATTGGGTTTCGACCTGAGTTTAGTTCACGACACCTGCATAGAGGAGGTGAACCCGATTGTCCGAGAAGAAAGGCTCAGCTGGAAACAACCATCCGGTGTTCGCGCAGCCAAGCACGGGAACTGCGGGGTTCAAATCCCACCCCCGGCGCTTTAGGACAAACCCCCTACATCGAATCTCGACTTATCCAAAAAATCGAGCTCAGCGCCCTCTCCGAAATAATCAACTTCGGGCTATGGATGCGCAAACAGAGCTACAGACCCTCAACGGTCAAGTACTGCCTTCAGGCCTTGAAGTCAAGGCCAAATAATCGAACCTAGTTGAACCAGAATCCGTTAGGACATACTTGGCTTCAGCAAATCTCAGTGAAGCACGGAGGGCGAAACTCACTGAGGAGGGTTCTGTAGCTACAAGGGTATCCCTTTCTAGAAACCAAATTACTACGCCTGTAGAATATGCGCCATGAATCCTTTGGCAAAGACATCTTTCGACATCCGACAACAAGGTCAGGCCTTGCATCAAATCGCATAAAACCATTGGGAATCTGGTTCCGTTTTCGTGCGCGCGTCATCGAGCTACTCTTGATAAGTCCCGTTTGCTCAATAATCCTGTTCCTGCCGAGGAATTTGTCTTTGTCCGCTACTCTCGCTGTTCCGATCCTGAAAGAATTGATTCCGGAAGGCATCGAGTACGGCACTTACGTAATGGTTGAGTTTGAACCAGACTCGATCTGGTATGAAACATCGCTAACGATTGCGGCACAGGCAATTAGAGAGGGGGTAAAGACTGCATACCACACTTTCCGACACCTTCCTGACGATATTAGGCGAGTCCTTCGCCGATTCGGATTAGATGTGAGAAAACTAGAGGAGGATGGCGTCTTTGAGATCGTCGACAGTTTCACCATTCAAACAGGATTGGGAGTTCCGGAGAAGGAGTATGCAATTTCCCGTTCTCTCAAGGTATCGGATTGGAGTATCAGCATTGCTCAAGTCATCAAGTCGGGAATGCCTGAAGAAGACAAGCGATGGTTGCACATCGATGATGACTTCTCAGTTTTGAACAAGTACAACTCTGAGAGCGCGATCATTGAGTTCAATCGAACACGCGGCATTCCTCTATCCAGAATTGAAGAGAGTATCCAGCTCAATGCCGTCCTGAAGGGCATCGCGTCAGATTCGTTCTACAAGCAAATGGAATCCATGTCGGGCGGAATAGTTGATTTCAAGAGCGGAGAAAGTGAAGGAGAGATCGAGAACTATGTCCGGATGAGAGCGATGGTGGGGAAGAAATTCGACTCACGATGGCACCGACTGCAACTCCAAGATAACGGAGAAGTTGCCCTAGCTGACTGATGCCATTCCGAAACTAGGTTTTCCCGGATGCAGAGTTACACCTACGAGAAGGTTGGAGAAAAGGTAGGTCTAGTGGTGCGCACACACACGGGAAATTCGGCTGAGAACCGAAAAACAAAACCTAACGTTCTTCCTAAGCTTCAAGTCAGCGTATCTCTGAGGCGATTGCAATCGGGTATTGGCATGTCTCATACTATGAGGGGTCTTGGCCAATTCATTTCAATCGAAAGAGGATTCATGCTTTATATGATATCAGTGGCGGCGACATTTCTAATACAGGGGAAGCTTGCTTGGAGTGAAGCGATCTACATCGGTCTTATGGTCTTCTGCGGTTGGAGCACCGTAGACGCCATAAATAACATGTGCGATGTCAACTCGGATAGAATATCCGATCCGTTTAGAGCGCGGTTCACAAAGAATCTTGGGAAATTTGGATTAGTTATAACTCTCTCACTTTGTGCGCTCACCGTCGGTCTAGCTATTGTGACCCGTAATCTCTTGGTCATTGTATGCGTTTTTCTAGGGATTGGTGCCGGGGTCTTGTATTCTGTTCCTCCATTTAGGTTGAGGCAAACCATATACAAACCTGTAGTAAACTTCTTTGTCGGAGCCTTCCCAATTCTTATCGCGGCCGCCTTTGCCAGTCGCTTTTCTGCAAATGCCTGGACCCTCGTGTTTCTCTTCGGGCTCGCGACTGCAGTCTATAGTTTATGGGGGGACTTAGCGGACTACGCTTCAGACCTAGATAGTGGGGGTAGAACTATTCCGATTGTACTGGGCCTCAAGCGAGGGCTCTGTACTACCATCGCAAGTGGCTATTCTCTCTTTCCGCTCATGGCCCTCGTGGGATTGATGTTTCAATTGAACATTCTCTACTACCTCGTACTATTTTCCCTGGCAGTCTACCTCTCCATTCGTGTAATTCTAAAGCGCTCAATGCTACTCTCTAGTCACACAAACGATGATGCAATAGATGGCTTGGGACAAACTTTGGCAAAAGTTTTCGTCATTATAGCAATAGTACAAACGACGAATCTCATGTTAAGTGCCTTTCTGAAGTTCCAAGGTTTTGCCTTCTCGGTGGTCTAGGAAAGGAATCAGCCGAGGTAGTATACCAGATGGCGTTTCCCAAACAGGCTTGGTTTTCGTGTGTGTGGGTCTAGTGGTGCGAGCATCGTAATTTGAACGGTCTGATCTTGACTCAATGTCTATGCATTAATGGCTAGATGGTGCGGCCGCCGGGATTCGGACCCGGGTCGTTGGCTTGGAAGGCCAATGGACGCGTAAACGCAATGTCCTAGACCAGGCTAGACTACGGCCGCAAACAGTTCACGAAAATACCTTCTCTGCAAATAAGTGTTCGCGGCCGAGGGGAAAACGTTTGCCAAGGCAAAGTGCCATGGAATTTGCTATGCCTTCGATATTCAAAGGCAAAATCCAAGATCCATCGTCCCTGTAACCAACGCATCAGAGATCTGTGTGATCTAGCGGGAGTCGGCACAGTCAAGTCCTAGCAAGAAGTTGCGTAAGCTCGTGAATTTCAAGAGTTTCCAGATTCATTATCTTGCTGATTATTGCTTTCTCCCTCTCCTCACTCACTACTGATAACGCGTTAGTATGGAATTTCGTCAGGACTTCTTCGTCACTCATTCGGTTCTTGGGATTTCCCTTCGGAAAATCAACTCTCTGTGTGAAGCAGCGTCGGTCCTTGCACGTTATCTCAACTATGGCGGTGGCCAATTCTGGAAAGAGCTTCTCCAACTCCGGGTCAGCGACAACCTTGATCTTCTTGATGACGCTACGAATGCGGTCATCGTTCAGCTTAGTTTTGGCAAACTGGTCCAAGGTCACCTTTCTATCAACAATAGCGGCTGCTATACAGTAAGGTAGGCTGTGATCGGCAGTCTCCTTGGAGGTAGGTGTGTACTTTGATGGATCCGCCAGAATATCGACCGCTCGCGTGATTGTTCTAACCACGACTCCCTCTATTTCCTCGGGCATGATGTGATGTAGATTCAAGAGCATTAGCGTGGCGGTGATTGGTGAATGAGTAAGCCCCTCAGTAGGAAATGGCTTCATTGAGCACTCCATAATCTTGAAACGCTCATGAGTTTTGGTCACAACGTCCATATCCCATCTTCCTCCTATAGTGTCGACTAGACCCTCTTTTCCTTCGAAGACTGCTTCTGGGCCTGTGAATCCCTTCTTCGCCAATAGGGCAGCCATGACTCCACTCTGAACTGCCAATGGGTCTGCTATGTTCTTGACCATTGACAGCTTACCAGCCGCCACCGTTCCGAGGGTGAAGTTGTGGCTGCCTGAGATTCCTATGGCATTACACATCTGGTCAACGTTAAGGTCGAGCATTTTTCCAGCAACGACGGGGGACACGAATTGAGTTAGCGACGCATGGTGCCACTTCCTTTCTCGAATTCCTGGAATTGCGGATTCACAGAGTCGCATTTCCAATTCATATCCAATTATCATCGCCGCGATCAGATCTTTTCCCGACTTGTTTTCACGTTCACCAACTGAAAGCGCCGCTGGGATCAGGTCGCTGGGATGGCTTGGATCTTGTTTCCAGTAAATGTCGTTATAATCAAGGGCGCGAATGAGAAGGCTGTTAGCCAAAGCGGCATTGTAACAGTTTGTCTTAGAGCCGCTTCCGATGATTGTTGCCTCGGGAGTGCCTCCGAGTTCATCCAGCACCTTCATCAAAATTGCGAAGTCTTCGCTGAGACATCCGCGTAAAGCGCATCCTATAGAATCCAGTAGAAATCTCTTGGCCTCACGGACTGTTTCCGATGGTATGTCATCGTACTTCAGATTGACCGCGAACTCTGCCAACTTTCGTGCTACAGTCGTAACGATTCAAACATCCCGGTCGCTTAACTTAATATCGTGACTCAAATGCTGTATGCATGATTTGCAGAATCGACTATGACGACCTAATGCAGTCAATGCTCAGATGCAGTCGCTGTGGCCTATTGAACAAGCTCAAATTCGGTGAAGTCTGCATGATGGAAGATTATTGCTTCGGGAGACCTCTTGAAACCAGCTGCCTCCTTTGAATGCACTGCGATTATATGTAGTACATCTTCCGGTATGTCCTGTTTTGATGCTAATGCGACACCGACAAACGGATGCCTCAAGTACTTACTTGATTTGCTGAATATGAAACGGTCACCTTCCTTTGAATATTCATGCAGCTTCCCCACATCCGCAAGCAGGGCCCCCGCGATGAGCTTGTCACGACTCAGTTCAATGCGATCTCCGTAGGCCTCTTTGAGCACATCGAGCATGGCGATACACATCCTGCATACTGTGCGTACGTGCGAGACAAAACTCGTCGAAACCTTCTCGACAAGTAGGGTGAAGGGCATCTTCTGAAGCGACGCGATGTCCCAATTGTTCTCTTTCATCGCATCGATCCAGACCTGAAGTGTCTTCTCTCTCAGAGTCCTGTCCTGAATCTCATTAAACTCTGGAATAATTCTAATCAATTCTTCTTTCGTCTTAAACACCGACTTGACCACCCGGTGTAGGGCTATTAAGTCTATTTTACTTTCAGCGGTGTGGTACAACCGGTTCTTGATTAGTATCCTGCTAGCGGGTCTTCGTCTGGTTCTTACGTCATTGATACGCTCTTGGACTTTGAGCTTAACCACTGTCTCTATTGTGCAAGCTCAAAATCTGCAAATTCGAGCATAGTGTGGCCAATCGAATCCACCTAGGGTACCTGCCGGGTTGGTTTTCCCTTGTAGACGGCTTGGGAGAAGTTGATGGGTCGCATTTCGGGTTGAGAGAGGACCTCTTCGAAATAATGCGCCGAGAGGCCGGCAACTCGCCCCCAGATGAAGAGAACCTTGGCGACTATTGGATTCAGTCCCATGTCCGCGACTATTGCCCCGATTACTCCATCCACGTTCATGGGCAGGTCCATGCCTCGCACTTGCTTGAAAACTCTGGAAACAATTTTGGAAACGGCTACATTCCCTGCGGCTATTCCTGCATCCTCGCTCAGTTTCCAGAGAACATCTCGTCTAGGGTCTTGAGTGTGGATTCTATGGCCGAGACCTTCAATCCTTCGGCCATCCCGGACATACTTAGTGAGTACTACTTTCGTAGCTTCCTCCAAATCGAGTCCGTTTCTCTTGGAACGAGAAAGACATTCGGAGTAGAACAGCGCGGCTTTCTTTCCAGCTCCTCCGTGGACGTCCGTTATCGCGCCAACTCCGCTTGCAACTGACACAGCGTAGTCTGCCCTTGTTGACGCCGAGATGATAGCGGCCTGAGCTGAGGGAGGAGTAACACCGTGGTCGACTGATGCCACGGCCATTGCTTCAAGAAGACCTGCCTTTTTGCCGTCAAAAGCCGTGTCGCCAGTAATGGCCCGGTATATCAGTTCAGTGAAGATCGATTCTTCAGAAAGCCGGTCGAGCGCGGATGTATTTCCCAAGATTGCTGCGAGATACCTACCGACTCTTCCCAAAGCAAAGGCGGTTTTGAGTATAGGGCCTGACCTTCCTCTCTGGGGAAAGGTCGCTAGGATTTTGTCAGAGATGAGAGCTCTAGCAAGAGCCTGAGAGACGTCTTCACCTTCATACCATCCGATCGAGGGCTCCGGCTTGAGAGCGCCCTTCATGGCTGTGATCCGCAACTCTTCCAACAATTCTGGAGCCGCGAACTCTCCTTGGATTAGGAGATTAGCCACATCCAAGAGCCCTTTGCGGCCGACGATTTGTTGCAGCGCGTATCCCGAGATCATGATGTTGTTCGGCTTTACTTCGGTAATTAGAGTCCCCCAGCTGGGGGCCGTCACTTTCGCCTCCCAGATGTGTTGCATTTTCTGATAGTATCGTTCTGGATCGAAGTAGGTTTTCTTCAGTCTTGACTTCACGGCTTCGATGAGGTCGTACTGGGAGTTGACAACTGTTACTCGGGCACGTTCCAGTGCTTCTTTCTTTGACTTGAAGGTGCCGTAAGCTTGTCCTGGAGCGACGATTGCTCCGGCGTGTCCCATCGTCTTTCCTTCCGGGGCGTGGGCTCCTGAGACGAGGGCTACTAGGGGCTTTGGGTATCGTTCGGGATGGACAAGAATGTCCTCGGCTAGCCGCTCTTCTTGGATACCACCGATCTCTCCTGCAATCACCACCAGCTCGGTGTGGGGATAGTTCATCACAAGAGGGACCAGATCCACAAAAGTGGAACCAATCGCTGCGTCGCCGCCAATGCCGATGACCGCGTTCTGAGCGATCCCTGCACTTGCCAGAGCGTCGGACATATGGTATAGAATTGCGCCACTGCGGGAGATTATCGTAACGCCCTTTGGTCCGAACTTGCCGGGAGCTATCTCCTCAGGGTAGAAGACATCGGGAAGCATTCCTATCTTTATTTGCTCAGGAGGAAAGATGATGCCGGGCGAGTTTCCCCCAATCAAGACTGTTCTATTTCTTCTCGCAGCCGCAAGCATCTCGCGGACATCGCGCAAAGGAATGCCTTCAGTGATTAGGACAACAAGTGGGATACCTGCTTCAATGACTTCGATTACCGCCTCCTTCGCGGTTGAATACTGCTTCCAGATGCTCGCCGCAGCAACATGTGGGTGATCTTTGAGACACTCCGCGACGGTGTCATAACCTGGAATTGTCTCGTGGATACGAATGCCGCCTCGGCCCGGAGCAATTCCACCGACGATTCTAGTCCCGAAGTCCTGCATTAATCCGGCATGTCGAGTGCCCTCTCTTCCCAGACCCACAACAATTGTGTCAATTTCTCCTGTCTCTTTGATGTGCGTCGCGAGTTCCGGTCGAAGTTGTTTGATGAGATTATAGAGCAACCCTTCGTCGGCACGTATCTTTTGGATTATTTCCACCCCTTGGCGGTGAAGATCCCGTTGATGCCATCTTTGATTACGTCAGCCATGATAACTTGGTTTCCTATCATGATCGTCGTCTCTCTAAGCGCTTCAGGTGTCTCGGCCTTGGCCTTCTCCAAATACTCTCGAGCACTTGGAAGATCGGTTCCGACCATCCGGCCATAGACAGGAATGATTCTCTTGCCCTGAGCATGCCTTTCCCGAATGGCTTCTACGACCCCACGGATGAAGATGTCACAACTTGAGATGCCTCCGAATCGTGACGTTATGATTAGGTCGACCTTATCGTAGTCCATTAGCAAATGAAACATCTGGGCTACCTGATGCTGAGAAGGCCCTCCTCCTGAGTCCATGAAGTTGACAGGTATGACTCTGCCTCGAAAGAATCGATCGCCAATATTCGCCACCTCGTCGATAGAGAAAATGCCATAGCCAGCTCCACCAGGGACGAGTCCTACGTAGATTTTCTTTTGGTCCTTTGGTGCGTCTTCAGGAAGAAGGTCTACGTACTTGAAACCATTCGCTTGCGCTTTTCGCTCATTCGTGGTCAATTCAGCTGCATCGTGGCGCTTGTCAGTGATTCCAAGGGTTTCAAGTAGCTTGGGCTGCCGATACAACGCGTTATCGTCAAGCACTATCTTGGCATCAGCGGCTACAGGTCCTCTGGGGGTGATTATTAGTGGATTGATCTCACAGATTTTTGCGTCAGCTTCTTGATAGAGGCTGTAGACGTTTGAAATGATCTCTGTGAGTTCTTCTGTGCTGGCGATGGCACGTACACTTGCAGGTAGCTCGTCCATAAGTTTCCTAGCTAATCCAGTTACTAGACTCGGTGGTAGCTTGCTCTCGTTTCCAGGGATTTCGCTTCTGTGAATTGCTCCAGGAGTGTCCCTCGCCACCGTCTCAATATCTACGCCGCCCGCGGCACTTGCAATGACAACGTTATTGAAAGTCAAGGGGTCCATCGTCACCCCTATGTAGCAGGCCGCGAGCTGGTTTACGGCTTCCTCGACTAGTAAGGTCCTAACAGGGTAGCCTTTCATTCCAAGCTTGAAAATTTCCTCAGATTTGGCCTTGGCTTCACCCTGATCCTTGGCTTTCTTGATTCCTCCCGCCTTCCCTCGTCCTCCGACCAGAACAAGCGCCTTGAGGATCAAGGGGTACTGCGCATTGAGCCCTTCCAGTTCCAAGGCCGAGTGGATTACCCCATATTGCCTAGGTACGGGAATGCCCTTCTCCGCGAAGAGCTGTTTCGCTTCGTTCTCGTAGAGTCTCATTCTGTCTCCCTTTCACCCTATGACATCCAGGTGGCCGTCAGTTACACGCGTGAAGGCATACCCGGAGGCACAATATCTAACAAATTCGCCAGATTGCGATTTTGTAGCATGCCAGCCGTGTTGTTCGTACTCTAGGAGGTTGCCCACATCGTGAAGATACGAGCGATGAAGGAGTCGTGATTTAGCAGGTTCCATTATGCCATTATATTCTCGTAAGCCTTTGTTCATATTTTCTTCTCACGAGAAAGCCAAATCTCCGTATTTTTCCACGTAGGCGATGAGTCCTCCTTCAGTGAGGATCGTCTCCATAGTCTTTGACATCGCGGGGAAACGGATCGTAGCTCCTTTTGTCAGATTCTCTAATACGTTCTCAGATAGATGCAATTCCAGTTTGTCGCCTTCATCGATTTTTGTGGTGTCACAAATAATCGCTGGCAATCCGATGTTGATCGCGTTGCGATAGAATATTCTTGCAAACGATTGCGCAAGGACTGCCGCGACACCGCACATCTTGAATACTAGTGGTGCGTGTTCCCTGCTTGACCCCATTCCGAAATTTCTCCCAGCCACCACAAAGTCTCCTGTTCTTACGCTAGAGGAGAACTCCTTTCTAGTATCTTCTAGGGTGTGCTTCGCAAGTTCGGACAGATTCGACCGAAGACTCATGTACCTTCCCGGAGTTATTTCGTCGGTGCTGATGTTGTCCCCGAGTTTCCACGCCCTTCCACTCATTCTTCACACCTTCCCTTCAGATGAACTCTCTTGCGTCCGTAATGCAACCAGTGATTGCAGTTGCCGCTGCTGTTGCGGGTGATCCCAGATATGTCTGGGCTTTCGGATTTCCCGTCCTGCCTGGGAAGTTTCTGTTGGAGCTGGAGAATATTACATCATTGTCGGCGGGGATTCCGCCAAGTGCTCCGAAGCATACTCCGCATCCGGGCGGGGTGATTACTGCTCCCGCTTGAAGTAAAGTCTCCAGGATTCCTTCCTCCATGCATTTCAGGTACACCTTCTTTGAGGAGGGGGTCACGATCAGCTTGAGGCCATTCGCCTTCTTTCTCCCCTTGAAAATCTGAGCCACAATCCGCATATCTTCTATTCTGGTGTTTGTGCAACTTCCGATGAAGACCTCGTTGACCTTCACATCCTTAGCTTCCGAAACTGGCTTGACGTTCGAGGGCGAACCTGGAAAAGCAACTTGAGGTTGTAGTTCTGAAGCGTTAATTGCGATTTCCGATTCGTAGGAAGCATCGTCATCCGCATGGATTTCTTTCCATTGCTGCTCTCGACCAAACTCTCTCAGATACCGTTTTGTTCGTGTGTCGGACTTGACTAGACCCGTCTTGGCGCCGGCTTCAATAGCCATGTTAGTCAAGGTCAATCTGCCGTATACGTCCAGTTCATCGATTGCTGCTCCATCGAATTCTAGTGACTTGTAGGTTGCTCCGTCAGTTCCGAGTATGGATAAGGTCTTCAGAATTAAGTCCTTGGCGAATACGCCTCTCGGAAGACGACCCTCAATATTCATCCTTATTGATTCAGGAACACGCAGCCATGTCTTCCTTAGTTTCATCGCGATTGCTATGTCTGTCGCACCCATGCCAGTCCCGAATGCACATAGACCACCAGACGTGCAGCTATGTGAATCTGTTCCAACTATCAAGTCTCCCGGAGACGCGTAGTCTTCCGCCATCACTTGGTGACAGATTCCGTCACCTGCGTCAGATAGGATTAGCCCGTTGCTTGAGGCGTAGTTTCTGACGGTTGCCTGATCGTTCGATAGCTCTTTTGTGGGGCTTGGAACTGCGTGATCGATGAAGAAAATCGTTCGATTCTTGTCCAAGCCGGAGACAACGTTCTTCAATTTGCTTAGTTGCTGAATTAGGAGTGGTCCGGATGCGTCGTGAGTGAAAGTGTAATCCACCCTAACAATCACAACTTCTCCAGCCGAAACGGACCCCTTAGCGGTGTGCGACCCGATCAACTTCTCCGCCAATGTCTTTCCCGCCATTTCGTCTAATCCACCCCTTCTAGCGGCACCTTGGCGCCAACCACTTCAATCAAACTCGCACTGAATGCATGCTATCTATTCGCGCGACGGTAGCCCATGCAGCAATAGAAAAACCTTGCACGCAAGAATCACCGTGAGGAGCATGGGTAATACAAACCGTGAAAACAGAAACCGGTTTTATTTCTCGCCTAGGGCTGAAGGATAGTTCGAAGGCCTGCTCGAGCTCCGTCCGCAACTCAAGGCAAATACGCCTTTCCACGCCCGCCTCGGCTCTACGCACTGAGCTTGGCCAGAATTGCATCCGTCATTACTGGCGTGGAGGCTGCCCCCTGCTGCAGTACTCTCGGCCCGCCGGTGAGGCGCATCATGTCGTAAGTGCGAACTTTTCCTTCGTTCACGACGGCCCCAACCGCATCCCAGATCTTTTTCGCTTTATCGGATTCCCCGACATGTTCGACTAGCATTGCGGCTGCCAGGATCGTGGCGATCGGATTCACGATCGGCGGATTCAACCCCGCGTACTTAGGCGCAGATCCGTGTGTGGGTTCGAATACTGCAATTTCGTTACCAATATTTCCGGAAGGGGCGAAGCCCAGCCCACCGATCAACCCGGCGAAAGCATCGGAAAGGATGTCGCCAAAAAGATTCGAAGCGACGATTACGTTGAAGTCTTCCGGGTTCTTGTTCAACCACATTAACTGCGCATCAATGTTGTTGCGCCAGAGTTGGATGTCAGGGAACTTTGTTTTTTGAATTTCTTTCGCGACTTCCTCCATTAAGCCAGAGGTTTCGCGTAGCACGTTTGGTTTTTCGCAAATGGTCACAGCCTTGAAACCCTTCTTTTTGGCGAACTCAAAGGCTGCGGTGATGATCCGATGCGCCGCCGGGCGCGTGATGATCCGCGCGCTTACTGCGAGGTCCTGCCCGGGAACGTGGGCGAAGGCCTTGAATCTGGGATGAGAGTCCAGCGCAGCACGCACATTATCCGGTGGGTTCGTCCACTCGATGCCACTATACATGCCCTCTGTGTTCTGGCGGAAGATGGTAGTGTTGATCTGTGGCTCTTCGAAGCCACCGTCGGGCCTTTTCCGGATATAGTTCAGCGGATTGCCCTTGAAGCCTACGCAGGGCCGCACGCAGATATCCAGGTTGAAGCGTTGACGCATGGTTACGATGGGGCTGTAGTAGACACATCCTTTATCGCGTAGCTTAGGGTCCAGTTCGGCTTCGGCCTCTTTCTTCGGTTTGGATGTGATGGCGCCAAACAGTCCCAGTTTGTGCTTGGCCAGCAGGTCAATCGTGCGACCAGGCAGCGCGTTTCCCTCGCTCCGCCAAAGTTCCCAGCCGATGTCGGCAGGGATATACTCTGCATCGAAACCCACTGCCTTGAGGACGCGCAATGCCTCCGGCACGACTTGATTGCCGATACCGTCTCCTGGCATCGTCACAACGGTATAACGAGCCATAATTGCGCGTGTCTTTCGGATCAGAATGATTAAGATATCTACACTTTACAAGCCTTGAGATGCCGATCTCAAATCAGAACCAAATGAGTGAATGTATTCCGGTAGAGGGCTCCAAGAGTGCGTAGAGCAGTCGAATTATCATAACGAGCAATTTGTTCGGCCCAAGAACAGGCTTTCCGGTATAACCGTAACCTATCACTCGCTAGGCCACGAACCATCTAAAACCCCACGAAAACAAGACTCTAAACCAGGAGGTCTCAGCGTCAGCGTAACACGTGTAACGTGCCTCCCGAATCGACTTACCTCAATCAAATGGTACATGTTCCATACACGCCATATTCCCCACACGGCTAACAGTGACACAATGTGGCAGGCGGCTTGCTCATGGGTTTTGCCAGCAAGAGCAATCGCAAAGCATCAACCAACAGAGATTGCGAGTCTAGAAATGAAAATTACTAACATGTCGTAGCCCTGGAGGCCGTCGTGCCAGTCCTTAAGGACAATCACCGGCACACAGTAGAACATGGCCATCAAGCCTGCTCCAGCGGTGCACCTGGTCAAGGAGTTGTCGGATTTTCTGACAATGGTAGATTATCGTCATGATGACGATAAATAGTAGGCGAACTAGGATGACTGTGATACACGAACCTCGGCTCGATACGATTATGATGGTAGAGAAGAGCATCCTAGAATCCAAGCACTATCCAACGCGGACCGAGCTTTGGAAAAGCCTTCCTCGAAAGGTTCAGTACCAGACCTTTTCGCATATACTTGACTACCTAGAGGGGTCTGGAAAGATAATGTTCAACGAAAAGAAGATCATCTACACGGGAGTCAACAATCCCAAGCTTCGCAAGTTGATCAAGTCCAGCGTTCCGATGGGATGAAATCCCAACTGCTTTTGATTCGCAGTTTCACGTATACATGGGAGCGAGACCATATCCAAGAAAACGGGCATAGGTCTCGCTGGAAGATTAGACAATTATGAGAGCATTCAGATAGGTCTCGCTGAATCCTACGAGCCCCGACTAAAGCTACGAAGTACACGAAAGCCCACTGGCGGATACCAAAGTAGCCTAGGCCCCGCTAGAACACAAACCCGCTAAAACCTCACCAAAACAACCAACTAGACCAGGCTAGACTACGGCCGCATGCGCATCAGGAACAGTCGGTCTTCGCAAATAAGTGTTAGTGGATTCTCATAGTGGTAGTCTCATTGACAGAATGCGCTCCGAGCCGCAGTTTTTCTAAGGTATGCATCATTGTAAAACTCATTCAGGTTATGGTTAGGAGACTCGGGTTTGGTCGACGTCGCAAGGTTTGTTCAAGACATCGTTCCTACAGCCCGCCTTTACTTGGACGATTCGTACTTGCAATCGCTTGACGCGAATGTTGTGAAGTTTGCTCAGGAAAAGAACAATGCGTACGTGTTGTAATTAGGGCCATAAGTAGGTCTAATGCTGAGCGACTCATTGCAGATGCGCCTAACTTGGCAAGGCTTCCGAA
>Ga0208039_1000486_pt1 | contig 25535 bp, 24 predicted proteins | sample June2015DPH_20_1_2_FD_184722 | JGI IMG/M metagenome (GOLD analysis project Ga0208039, IMG submission 184722) | Peatland microbial communities from SPRUCE experiment site at the Marcell Experimental Forest, Minnesota, USA - June2015DPH_20_150... | ecosystem: Environmental > Terrestrial > Soil >... | reverse complement strand
GCCTAAAGCCGCGCCGCCGCCTGTTGACTTACCAAGCTCTTTTGCGGCTTCTTTGACGGTCTCCATCCTGAGCACTCCTTCAGATGTCATTCCGCTCTGCTTAAGCCAGAACAGCCTGTCGCGGTACTCTGGGGTTGTGTCAATCCCTTCGAATTTGAGGTCAATGAGTTGCAGGCCAATCCTCCGGAAGTACTCGACGAGCGAGGCTTTCACCTGTCCGGATGTCTCGTCTAGTTTTGTGAAGACCGTGACCAGATCGTATTTCGAGAGATCTTCGATCATATTCTCATTGATGAAGCCTCTCAGGAAGTCGTTCACACTCGGGGTCGTGTAGGCGTTCTGTCCACCGACAACTTCATTCACAAAGAGCTCAGGGCTCTCCACCTTCAGCCAGAAAGATCCAAACGTCATCAACGGAGCAAGCTCAGTTGTCTGCGCCTTGTTACCGAATTTGCCCGCGAACTGCTTAGTCGAGATGAAGATGACGGCCACTTTGAAGGGGGTCTCCGTAAAACCTGCGAGGCGGGAGAAAGCGGCAGTGAGTCTGGGCAGGTTCAAGGTGGTAAGCATGTGCCTTCCGGGTCCGAACCTGTCGTAGCTCTTGCCGTCGCGGAAGAGAACGGCGGTCTCGTATTCGTGAACGACCAGTTGGGCCCCCCACTGTATGTCTTCAGCCGGATATCGCCAAACAATGTCGTCTGGGCCCGCGCCGGTCCACTCAATGACTTGCGGCATGTCTATCCAACCTCCACTCCTTCGATCACATCTTTCCTCTGATCGAATGATGTCTCGAATCCTTCAACTGTCTTTCGTAGCTCGGACTCGTAGGCTTCCAGGTTGTCGAAATTACCTGCCTGCACTTCATCCTTGAAGGCTTGGACCCTCTGGGCCAACCCCTTTGCCCCATCCACAAGCTGGGTGTCAAAGCCGATCATCCTGTCTAGATCATCTTCGTCTATCTTGGTGGCGTCGAAGAATCCAGCATACCCATAGGACGCGTGATGCACCTTCTCAGAAACTCTATCCAATATGGCCATCAACCGATCAATTGGTTGAGAAGCCTCAGACGCTTTATTCTCTGCCACAATCGCATAGACGTCCTGAAGCATGTTCCTAGCATCCTGAAGTCTAGCGGAGACGTAGTCACGAACAATCTTGTCCGCCTGTCTTCGTTGCTCCTTTGCCTTGTAACCGCGGAATCCCGGGATTACGAGCATGATCTTTTCAAGAAGCTGCTCGTCTTCCCCTATTCTCTGCATTGGCGTCTTCTTGCTCAAATCCATCGGCTCACAGCATTAACCTACCGATGCTCCTCTATAAGTCGATTGAAATCCTCTCGACTATAACAGCTTGAACTCCGGCGACGGCAGGTCTCCCTTTACGACTTCGCCGGTTGCCCCGTCCAAGAGGATTCGATAACGCTGTTTCTTGTATTCATAGTTGACGAACCAGATCGGGCTGTGAAGATAGAGCGTGCTCTTCACATCGAACTCGGTGTTCATCTCAATGATTTTATCTACGGTGTCCTTTGCCAAAAACTCGTGCAGATTACGGATTTCTCTTTGCGCGATTTCGTTCGCCTCCGTTGCATCCAACTCGGCGTTGAGAACCTTTGCGTTCGCATCGATTTTCGTGAAGTCGTATGGTATCTTCGCATCAAGAGGTATCTCGTATGACCTCGTCGGGAAGTCTGATCCACGTCTAGCTAAGACTAGCCAACTGTACTCGTTCTCGGTATCCCATTCCTTCGTAACTGGCGGGCTGATTCTCTCAAAGATTCCTCTGCAATGACTGCGGGCTCCAGTGACAACCACCCAGAATGGGAGGTAGAATAGCTCACTCTCAACAACCGTCGCCTTGTGAGCGAAATCCCTCGGAGCGGAGAAGCTCCCGCTCATCCAGCTCCTTACGGACTCCGTCACTCGAGTATCCGGGTACTCGTTTACGATCAGCGAATGCTCGAACTCGAACGGTTTGCCCGTCTCTATCACACTGGTGAATCCGCAGTACTTGCAAGTGAGAATGATTTCACCGGGCTTGATGGAAAGAGGACCCCCGCAATGAGGGCAATTGATCTCCTTTACTATATCGCTCAAGCCCAGTCATCCCAGCCAGGATGCGTTTCGTCGCATTCTGGCTTTAAGTCATTCTCGTCGGTTGAAGATCGGCTCGTCGCTGCTGGCACAGGTACTCGAAGAACGCTATCTTCGCTGTCCGCATCTCGTCGCGCGAGTCTAATTCTCATAAGGAGGGGCACACTAACCGTTCAAGGTCAGTGTGGGTCGCCTTGAAGGCAGTCGTTATGGCAGGCGGAAAGGGAACGCGGCTGAGACCGCTGACATATACCAAGCCGAAACCTCTGCTTCCACTGGCCGGAGAACCAGCAATAGTCCGTCTGGTTCAAAAACTTGCGCGGGATGGAATTGACGATGTCATTGTGACGACGAACTATTTCGCTAGGCTACTGCGAGAGACGCTCGGCGATGGCTCCGACTACGGATTGCGAATTCAGCATGTGGAAGAGAAGACTCCGCTTGGAACCGCGGGCTCCGTTAAGAACTCAGAGTCGCTGATTGATGAAACGTTCGTAGTGGTTCAAGGCGATAACCAGTTCGAGTTTCGCCTAGATGAAGTAGTGAGCGTTCACCGAAAACTCGGCACAATGGCTACGATGGCGCTGGTCAGAGTCGAGAATCCGTCGGAGTACGGCATAGTCGAGCTTTCAGAGAGCCAAGTCACTCGTTTCTTAGAGAAGCCAGCCCCCCACGAATGCTTCAGTAACCTGATCAACGCGGGCATCTACGTAGTCGAACCTGATGCACTCAGACTCATTCCCGAGGGAAAGCCGTTCGATTTCTCAAGGGACCTATTCCCTCACATGCTCAAATCGAGAATAGCCCTCGGAGGCTGCCCTGTTGGCGGCTTCTGGGTCGACGTGGGCGATCCTAGAAGTTACCTAAAAGCAAACTCTTGGGCGCTTGATAACATTAAGACAAAAGGAACGAAAAAGAGCGCCCACACCCCACGAGCATCGAATAGCATCATCTCGAAGTCAGCGACTCTCAAGGGACCGATCTATCTCGGAGACAACGTGCGCATACACAAGGACGTGTTGGTCGGACCATACGCATGCATCGGAGACGGAAGTGAGATCTCATCAGGCGCAAAGATCACCTTCTCAGTCGTGTACGAGAACACGCAGATTGGAGCAAACGCGGTTCTCGACACATGCATCGTAGCGGAGATGTGTAAGATCGGGGATCGAGTGCAAATCGAACGGAACACTCTTATCGGAGCCGGAACGGAACTCGGGAAGGACTCTTGCGTTCTAGCTGAGTCAAAGGTAGGACCCTTTGCCGTCGTGAAGCCGCGAGCACTAGTGCAAGGGACCCTAACGCCATTTGCGAACCAAATAGAGAAGGTGTCCCAACTCATCGAGAAATCGCCCTCAGGTGTTAGATTGACAATCGAGGAAGCTAGGGTGTGTGGTGTATTGTGTGAACTAGGTGAAGCCGACGCGAGCTCTGTCTCGCGATTTGCCAATGTTCCCCAGTCGACAGCTGACTCGATACTGATCAGCCTTCAAGAACAAGGAATTGTCATTTCATTTGAAACCGTCCCCAGAGTGTATTCGTTGTCGCAAGAGGATCTGGAACACGCCCGAAAGGAAACCTAGCCTCGCAGTGTTTTGTTGTCACGTTTGCCGTTGTAGGTTGTATGCAGGGCGCCCACCATGAGATAAGATGAGCGGCCTTGCATCATGGCAAGAATTTGGGCGATCAGAAAGAGCCTTAACTCCACCTCCATGGTGTATCTGCATTAGGAAGGACTGTTTGCCGGTGCTAGGCGGAACGCGGCATTCCAAGATCAGCTCAATGTTACTCTTGGCCTTTACAGTCATGATGCTCTCTTCACTGCCGCGTTTGACTCAAGGCGAAATGATCACCGTCATCCATGTGTCTCAAGTGACCACTGTTACGACGACTGCCAACGCGACATCAACAAACTCGAGCCTTGCATCATCATCTGATCAGTGGGATGTGTTGATTCCCGTGCTGATCATTGGGGTCGGAGCTAGTCTGGCGGTGGTGATTGCCAGCGTTCTAGCAGTTAGAAGACGGCATGCAAGACTCGTCCCGACAGCACAGTTGATCTGTCCGCGGTGCCGTTCACCCATCAGCCCATATGATACGGCCTGTCGGAGGTGTCGTACCCCAATCTATCACCCGTACAGGTACTATCAGCAACGTCGCTAGGTTTCCGAAGGCATACAATTCCGGGCGTATTTTCACATCAGACAGATTGAATACAGTCACCCATTCCTATCTGATGACGAATGACTTTGCGGATCGGAATCGTCGGCGGAACAGGAAGCATGGGCAGAGGACTAGCGCTACGCTGGGCACTGATCCACGAAATCTGGCTTGGCTCGAGAAAAATCGAAAAAGCAGAGACGGTCTCACGCGAGTACGAGTCAGTGGCCCGTGGATTCTATGGAAACAGAATGAAGGGCAGCATCAAGGGGGCCATGAACTCTGACATCCCACCACTCGTCGACGTAGTCGTTCTCACGCTCCCACCACAGCATGCAATCGAAACAGTGAAACAGATCAAAGACAAGCTGTCCTCCCGGCATGTTATCATTTCAACGATCGTCCCGATGACTAAGCAAGGTAAGCTCTTCACGTATTCGCCGGTTATCGTGGCTGGAAAAGCGACTTCTGAGAAATCTGCCGCCGAGCTAGTGGCCGATGAGGTGGCAGATGCTTTGGTGGTCTCGGCATTTCAGACAGTTCCCGCGGCATATCTTGCAGACCTTGATTCGGTTCTCAACGTCGACGTACTGTTAAGCGGAAATGACGAGCGCGCTCTGCAAACAGTGACCAAGATCGCACAGGAGATTCCGAACCTGCGAGCCTTAAGAGTCGGTCCTCTCCCGAACTCAAAGTTTGTGGAATCGATCACGCCGCTACTTCTGAACGCGGCAATTTTGAATAAACTCAAGGAGCCGTCAATTAGGATAGTGCCTTGGTTCCCGTCAGACTTCGCAGAGGAGTAGACATGAGCGCAGATCGGTGAACGCGACCAAAGCGCTGGGCAGCATGTTAAATAGAAGTTAGCAACCCGAAAAGCACATGAACTTTCGATTTGACCGAGCCGCTATTGGAAAGATACAAGGTATCGTAGTAATTGCCGTGTTGCTAGTTGCCGTAGCTGGGGCGGCCTATTTCTATTCCACAACCAAGGCCTCAACAGGAACTAGCGCTTCAACTAGTCAATTGCCTACATCACTAGTGGTGGAGGAGGAGAGTCAGCCTGACTCGATGGATCCCGCAGTTGTTTATACAACCCCTGGATGGGAAATCGTTGAGCAAGTCTACCAAGGGCTATTAGCTCCAAATGGGACGAGCTACACTACATACATAGGCGTACTCGCACGAGATTGGACGGTTTCCTCCGACGGGATGACTTACACCTTTTCACTAAGGCCAGACGTGACATTCAGTAACGGCGATCCCTTCAACACGTACGTGATGTGGTTCTCGATGTACAGGGCTCTCCTGATGAATCAAGGGCCTGCTTGGATTCTTGGTCAGAATTTGGCTCCCGGAAATGGCGCGAGTTTCAACGTGACTGATGGGATGTTGAATTCCATGAATTACACTAGCCCGTCACCGGACGATCTTGCCTACATGACTAATCCCGATCAGTCCGTTCAAGTGGGCGTATCGGATCAGCTGATAATACATCTGGGATACGGTTACAACGGGCAGGCACCTTACTCGGCATTTCTAGCCACCCTCAGCACGCCAATAGCTATGGCCGTTGACCCCAAGGTTGTAGAAGCAAATGGCGGAGTAGTTGCGGGAGAACGTAACAATTGGATGGAAACCCACGCTCTTGGAACCAGCTTTTACGAATTGCAGTCTTGGGTTCAAGGACAGAGCATAACGCTGGTCAAGAACGGGAACTATTGGGGGACGAATGTTCCAATCGCCGAACGCAACAATGCAATACAACCCGCTATTCTTGACACCATAAACTTCTACTATAAACCCACGTCCACCATGATTGCCGACTTGAGGTCTAATTCTGCTCAAGTAGTGCTTGCTCCTTCATCGCAGCTGGGCGTTTTGAAGCAGATTCAAGGCGTTACGGTGTCCGTTTTGCCGACAGTATTCGGTTCATCAGAGGGCATCTTCTTCGTTTACATGGATCCGTATGCGTTTGCACCTTTCCAAGATCTTCGTGTTAGAGAAGCGATTGCCAATGCAATTGACTACAAATCCATAATTCATACAGTATTCAACGACTTAGCGACTCAATGGATTGGCCCAGTTCCTCCTGGCTTCCCCTATTACAACGAATCCATAGCAGGCTTGCAACCTTACGACTTTGATCCCGTTAAAGCTGCCACCTTGCTCGCTGAAGCCGGCTACAAGTCTACTCTTCCAGACGGCACGCACCTGAATGGAGCTGGCAAAGTATTCCCTTCTGTGAACTTCGTCTACGACTCGGATGCATCTTCGGAATCGCAGGTTGCGGAAATCATATCAACGGAGCTGCATTCCATAGGAGTCAACATCAACCTTACGCCGCTTACCTTCAAACAGTACTCAAACGTGATAACCTCCACAGAAAACCTGAACAGTACTGTTTACCCATTTGGTATAAGCTACTACAGCGAAGACTACACTGCAAGCATAGACTACGTCTCCGCGATCACCACAACGGGACAGATAGGGTTCTCCGCGTATTCTAACGACACTGTTACAGCCTGGACTATTGCGGCAGCCACCGCTCTCGACGAGAAAACCATAATCCAAAACTTCCGCGACATCACAGGAGCCATGTATTACGACCACACAGACATATGGTTGTACGTGGCTTACTTCATCGCAGCGAATAGGAGCAACGTTGTTGGTATGATTCCCAACCCAGCAGGATCTGGCGTAGGATACTTCATGTTCTACAATACCGTGCACTACAGCTCGTAGATGAGAAATTCTGGTCTACCTAAAGGACTTCTTTTCGCTCCTCGCAAGAAGGGTAGTTGGATCGATAGCCGTTTCACTCGGGACGATCGTGATAATTTTCTTCATCTCGCACGTCCTTAGCCCGAACCCAGCTCATCTCTGGGCTGGACCGAGGGCAAAGGCCTCAACAGTCATAGCCGTTGCAGCAAGATACCATTTGAACGATCCGCTCTACTCGCAATTCTATTATTTCTTGCGCGATCTTCTCACTGGTAACTTCGGAATCGATCCATTAAGTGGCCAACCGATAGTCTCTGAAATACTCTTCTACCTTCCGAACACGCTTGAGTTAGTACTAGTTTCGTTTGTAGTCTTAATCCTAGTAGGAATCGGCTTGGGATACCTGTCCGGGATGCGCTTCAGCACCTCCGCAGATTCAGTGATCAGGGTCATTTACGTCGTGTCCTGGTCAACCCCAATGTATCTCGGTGCGATTATCGCAATACTGGTTTTCGCAACTTACATTCCGATATTCCCTTCCGGGGGAATGTATTCACTATCGCTCTCGCCAGTGCAAACCATAACGGGAATTTATCTCCTAGATTCTCTTCTCCAACTGAACATCCCCGCATTTCTCTCAGGTCTTAAGCATCTTGTTCTCCCCGCGGCGGTGCTTGCTTTTGTGAACTTCGGTTTGATATCGAGAGCAGTGAGGTCTTCAATCCTGAATGTAAGATGGTCGACGCATGTGAAAACTGCACGAGCAAAAGGGTTGAGTGAGAATGAAGTTAAGCGGAAGCACATTCTCAGAAACGCGCTGATAGACGCAACAAGCCTCAGCGCGGTTATGTTTGGTTGGCTCTTGACGGGAACAGTGGTTGTGGAGGAAATGTTCGCGTGGCCCGGCTTAGGACAGTTCGCCTACCAGGCCATCTATGCTAATGACTACCCTGTTCTGATCCCAATAGTTGTCGTATTTACACTGGGAGTGATCATCGCCAACTTCGCTGCAGACGTGACCTACTCACTGCTTGATCCGAGGATAGCAATGGGTGCTCAAAGTGGCGCAGTCGCTTAAATTCAGGCAACTGATCCTTTCGAACGCTCTGTCAACGCTAGGTCTGGTCATCGTAATCATATCGGTTGCGTTGTCGGTGCTGTTCGCTCTTTTTGGCAGAGGGATCACCCCATACGACCCGTATGCTCTCAACCTCCAACAATCCAATCTACCTCCAAGCATTTCCCATTTCTTTGGCACGGACTTTCAGGGAAGAGACATATTCTCAAGAGTGATCGCGGCTCTACCGATCGACCTCGGCTTGCCGATTGCGATTGTCTTGCTTTCATCCCTGTTGGGGATCTTCCTCGGGATGGCGGCCGGCTATCTGGGAGGCGCAGTCGACGAAGTAGTCATGAGGGTCACTGATCTGTTTCTTGCCTTCCCAACTATTATCATGGTGCTCGCCGTTGCAGCAACACTCGGTTCGGGTCTCGCGAATGCAACGCTTTCGTTCGTATTCGTCTGGTGGCCTCCCTATGTCAGATTAGTTAGAGGCGGCGTGCTCGAAGTGGCCGCTGAGGATTTCATTGCCATCTCGAAAGCCCTGAATTCATCCTTCTACCACATAATAGTGAAGGGCATCCTTCCGAATATCATCCCGTCGGTCTTAACCTACGCAACTCTTGATGTCGGAACTGCGCTCCTTGAGGTCTCCATACTTGGTTTTCTCGGTGTTGGAATCCCCCCCGGAACTCCTGAACTCGGTGTGATGGTGGGGTCAATCAGCTACAACTTGTATAACTATCCTTGGCAGGCCCTGTTTCCCGCATTCATAACAATGATTCTGGTAGTTGGTTTCAGTTTCCTAGGAGAAGGTACGAGAGAAGCTTCAGACGTGAAGGTCAGACCATACATTCTCTTTAAGGGAAAAGCGTTCAAAGACAAGGCTAAGGTGCCACAAAAAGAACGGTTACCTGTTACGCCTCAGGGCGTCATCTGAAAAGCTATTCTTTTGGTGAATAAGCTTGCAATCAACGCAACCGCCTAAGACCACAGATCATCAGCTTCTGATGGTTGACGGCCTCACCCAAGATTTCGCGACGATCGACGGAAGGGTACGTGTACTTGAGCATGTCTCCATGCAAATCCAGAAAGGAGAGATAGTGGGCGTTGTAGGCGAGAGCGGATCAGGAAAGACGACACTCGGCTTAGCAGTAATTGGGCTATTAGATTCACCCCCAGCGGATATCATCAGTGGATCCATAGTTTTCGAGGGAAACGACATGCTCAAGCTGGATCCGGTTGAGCTATCACGTTTCAGAGGGCCAGGGATAGGGATGGTATTCCAGGAATCGCTTGCGGCGCTGAATCCCGTCTACAAGACTGAAACACAACTCAGAGAGTCGATCGAAGTCCTGCGAAAAGCCCAGAAACTGGATATCACAGAAGGAGCTGAACGGAATATGATGATCGAGATTCTCAAGGACTTGCGTCTCGACAAGCCAGAAGTCGTATTGAAAAAGTATCCTCACGAACTATCCGGCGGGATGAGACAGCGAATATCAATAGCAATGGCCATAGTTGAGAAGCCACGACTGCTGATATTGGACGAGGTGACCACTGGACTCGACGTTTACGTGCAAAACAGAATACTGACCATGCTCAGAGAGTTGAATCAACGAACAAGAACAACCATGATACTGATCACGCACGACTTGACCGTTGCATCACAGATCTGTGACAGGCTGTATGTAATGTATGCAGGCAGAGTAATGGAAGAAGGCAGGACGGAGGACATAGTGAATGCCCCCATACATCCCTACACACAGAAGCTGATGGCCGCGATTCCACAGGGGTTCATAGAAGCGCCACCACTACCCGCCCCCACAGGGGAGGCTCCCGATCTCAGGAGTCTACCTACCGGCTGCAAATTCCACCCTCGGTGTCCGTTCGTAATGGAGAGATGCAAAGAGAATGAGCCTCCAATCCTCGAGACTTCTGACGGACGCCGTGTCTCATGTTGGCTGGTGGAAAAGAAATGAACAACATCGTAGAAGCGGATAATCTCACAGTAACTTTCAGAGCAAGAGGAGGAAGCTCATTCACTCTCGAGAGAGCATCAAGCGTCATAAATGCAGTTGACAATGTCTCCTTCCGCGTCAGAGAGGGAGAGACTTTTGGCTTGGCCGGAGAGACTGGTTCGGGTAAATCAACAATAGCAAGAGTTCTGGTTGGCCTCTACAGGCCGAGGTCTGGATCCGTAAGGCTACTGGGTAAGGAAGTAGATTTCCGTAAGAAGGCAGACATTGCTTATCTCAGGCGAAATGTCGGAATCGTTTTCCAAGATCCAGTTGGCTCGTTGAACCAACGTTTGAAGGTAAGGGAGATCCTGAAGGAGGCTCTAATTGCCTCGAAGGTCATTGAAAAGAAAGAGTACAACAGCAGAATCGAGGCGGAGATTGAAAGAGCTGGTCTTAGGAAGAGCAGCATCGAAGCCTATCCGAGGGAACTCAGTGGCGGTGAGAAGCAGCGAGTAAGCCTCGCAAGAGCGCTCGTAGTACCGAAGAAGCTGCTGGTCCTTGATGAGCCCACGAGTTCGTTGGATGTATCGATCCAAGCGCAGGTCTTGAACACATTACGAAAGCTGAAGTCAGAATTGGCGCTCTCGTGCCTATTCATTACTCACGACATCAATGTTATCAAGTACATGAGCAACTCCCTTGGCATTCTCTATTATGGGAAGCTTGTAGAAGTAGGACCAACGTTTGAGGTCGTAACGAATCCTAAACATCCCTATACGATGAAGTTGATGGCTAACGTGCCGAGCCTTAAGCGGGCTGAGCATCAACAGGAGGAGGCTTTGACTGAGCAGGGCCCATCTGCCAGTGGTTGCATATACAGCAAGGTTTGTCCCAAAGTCTTCGAAAAATGTGTCAATATTCCGGCGTTGTTCAGCTTGGGTTCAGATCGGTTTGCCGCTTGCCATCTGTATGATGGAAATGGCCAGAAGGTTTCGTAGAATGTACGTTAGTAGTATCTTCGTGTCTCCGTGGAGTGTTCTTCCACTCTGATCTTTCTTTTTCCAATTTCAATGAAGAATGGTATTGGGTCAACGGCAGCTTCGGCCGGGAAAACGCCGGCTTCTTTGATTTTTCCGGTTGCTTGCCATTCTGACACTACAGACGGAGGTACCGCGGTGTCGCGTACTGAAGATATTCCTCTCTTGGGGTCGTTCCACGTGATTATTTGGTACGTCACCGTGGTTGGAGATTCCTTTCGAAGACCGAAAACATCTATCCTGAACGCATCATACTCGTACTCTGCGCGCGGGGGACGCTCGCGCCTTGATTTCGAGATAGCGTTCTGGTACATTGCAGTCAAGTAGTCCAGGGGAGAAACTCGCGCATCGCCAACCGTGATCGGCGCCGTGTCGGCGAAGCCTAGGTTCTTCAGCGTCTTGAAGGTAGAGAAATCCGTGCTTGGGAATCCGATCCGGAATGTGACGTTGCGGCAACCTTTTCCGACATATTTTCCAATGGTTGCGGGCTCGGAGTGTTTCACATAGTACGCGGTGATCTTGCCGATCGGATCCTGCATGGTCACAGTGGTTTCCCCTGACAGGACTGGTTGCTTCACGTGTTTGCCGTTAAGCCACATCACTGGTTCCTGTGTGAATTCGTCCATGACGGTTCGTATCGAGTAGCCAGGCCATCCCGCCTCCTTTGTTGCAAGGGTGTTCCCCCACGAGCAATAGATGTTGATAGTGTCAACCTTGTCGAGCTTGGCTGCGCCTGCGGCGGCAGCAATGTTCGTTAGCCCGGGAGTGCTGCCGAGGCCTATCGTCGCTTTAATTCCAGCGTTCTTCCACTTCTCATGCAGCCGTAATTGCTTCAGAGTGAAGTCAAAGAGTCCGCCTAGGTCGGTGTAGTGAACGCCGGCGCGTAAGCATGCTTCCATCACGGAGAGGTTGGTCTGATACCAGGCGCAGTTCACGATCGTGTCGACTCTCTCCGCTTGAGCCAGCTTGGCTACGTTCTCTGTGTTCCTTGCGTCGAGCTCCATCATTTTCACGCGCTTGGCGAGTCTTAGATCTGTCATGGCTCTCTTGACATTCGCCAGCTTTCGGCTGGATGCTATCACGTCCGCTTTGTAGAACTCAACCAAGTCTTGAACCGTGTACGCTCCAATTTGCCCAGATGCCCCAAGCACCAGAGTCTTCATGATTTAACCTCTCATCTCTTCTGCATTCAGTTTCTATTTGAGACTACCCGCTCGTAACAGTCGAAGTAGGGAGAATTACCTACAATCTTGTCGTCTCTGTCTGAACATGTATGTCGAAGTCTTTCGCTCTTTCAATGAAGCTCTGCGCGTTCAAGCACTCTGGAACAATTACGCCGCGGTTCTCAATGTGTCCCTCAGCCACCATGAGTGCACAGACTGCAGCTGGAGTTCCTGTCAGATAGGAAGTTGCGTTCGTATGGTATTTTGTGAACGCCTCGTCATGCGACATGCTAGCATAGAGCTTGTGCATATGTGGTGATCCCGCCACTTCGCCTCTGATCTCCACCAATATTCCCGCGTTCCCTCGTATCTTCCCGGCGATCAGAGCGGGCGGAGGCAAGAGATGCAAGAGAACACTCATTGGACTGACTTTCGCCTTTCCCACCTGCAGCGGTTTCTGTTCCAACAAACCAATCCCGTGGAATAGCTTGATGGCGGCTGCCCCATCGTCAGTAAGTGCGAGTTTGAAGTCCACGTAGTTGGGCTTCTTTGGCAGATAGAACGGAAGTGTGTGCACTTCTTCGTGGTCCATGCCGTATACAGGCGTATTCCCGAGCGGTTGTGGAAATGGGTAGATCTCTTTCGCAGACATTGGGGGAGCTGTCTTTGTCTCTCCTGCCTCAAAATACTGAGCAGGAGAGACAGCCTCTTCCAGAAAGACGTCAGGAGCGAACAGACAGACGAAGGGGTAGGTATCGCTCGTGGAAGTCTCTCCATCTCGTACTCGAACCTCGTTCACCCGATCAAGCATGTCTACGCCGCGTCTCGCCATGACGTTGGAGAGGCCAGGATCCTCCCCCATCGTCACTATCGCGACGAGCCCGCGTTTGCTCCATCTCGAGTCTTGAGCTAGCTGTTCGGCTAATGCGGCTGGCGTGAGGCTGGCCAAGTCCAGGTAGTTCACCTTCCTCCTGAACGCCTGCTGCATGATCAGCTTGTTGAACCGCGGATGAGATGCGTTGATGACTACATCTGATCCACTGATGAATCGACCCACTTGGCTAGGCTCACCGGCATCCAACCGGAGTACGGTAGCTCCAGGAGAAGATTTTGAGACTTCATGGAGTCTAGCGCGGTCAATGTCGCCGACCTTCACATGCGCCTCTTTCGTTCTAGCGAGATGACCAGCAATGACCTGACCGACTCCTCCTGCGCCGATGACTGATAACTTCAAGGCTAACGCTGTCGACTCGGTACTGCTTTAGGGGTAAATAACAAGTACGTCGATTCGACGAAGCACGTTTGTGTAGAAAACTGTGGTCCCCTAGGCATTCGCGATCTTGGAGATAATGTCGTGTATGATTCTGAATGACAGTCCCCAGATCGTGTGATCCAAGTACACATAGCATCCCATTGAGATCTCTCGATCACCGATTGGGACCGTGAGCGAAGAAACGCTCTTCGGGTTCAACAAGAATGATATCGGGACCCAAAGGATCTCTCTGGCCTCCGTACTCTCGTTGGGATGGACCTCCCTCAATAGGAGAAAGACGAATGGAGCTACCAACATCGGAGCATTTCTCGGCTCCAGATTGCGCAGGCACCCAAGGAACTCTTGGTCGCGTACATTGATTGCCACCTCTTCCAGGGTTTCCCTAGCGGCTGTGTCCATGAGATTACGATCTACCGGATCGGCGTGGCCTCCCGGGAAGGCCATCTGGCCCGACCAGGGATCACGCGGGTTCTCGCCCCTCTTGATCATGAGAAGCCATAGATTCTCTGCCTCTTCTTTGATGAGTACTGACACGGCGCCTCGGGGCTTCTTCGAGTCGGAGCGAAAGGGCTCCCGCTGGCCTCTCAAGGACAGTCTAAGCGCTTCAAGCATTTTTTGAGATGAGGGCGATGTTATGCCGGTTGACGTACGTGTCGCCAGCCTGAGTTGCAGACGCTTACCAAGGGCAACGAATAGAACCTTCGGTTGCCATTCCTAACTTGGGCACGATTAATCAAAGGAACTCACTGAGTCGAGCATCGGTTCTTGGTTTGAGCACCTGAAAGCACTTCTCAGGAGAGATCGCCTTGAAGTCGTATCCAAGCTTCGCGAGTATTACGGACGTTCCGGATCTGAGCTCTGGAGCAGCAAGAATCCCTCTCACAGGACGACTGACTCTCTTTCTCAAAGTCACCACGTAGCGATTGAGTTGGAGTGCAGCATCACGGCTGGCTGGGGTACGCTTGATCTCAATCACGACAAGTCGCCCTGAGGAGTCTTCTGCGTAGACATCAGTGAAGCCCGAGTCGCCCATCTTGGTCTCCTCAGAGATCAGCTTCAGCCCAGGCTCGACCAAGGATGGCTCCAGCAGGATGGCCTGTTTCATTTGTTCCTCTGTGACGTGCATTGCGAATTCACCTTCATCGTCCAGGGCTAGCGCCATAGCAACAGCGATATTGTCGAAGACGATCCTTAGAGATTCCTTGGGTTTCTGGCGAGTTGCCACCACACTCAGCAGTTTGCCGTCTTCGATGCTGACGCGAAACTGGCATCGTGGAGGCTGCCAGTTCACAGGCTCATACCCGGACCGACGGTGCAAAAGCACAGAACCATCGGCCTTGATCATCAGCACACGCTCGCCCGAAGTAAGTCTGGAAGCTGCCCTACCTTCATAGTCTACTGTGCAGTTCCCGGTTACGATCAGGACTTTCTGTTTGGCCAGTGCTTCGTTGATTAGATCTCTGCAATCGGTCAATTGCGGTGATACCGCTGAGATAACTTTCGGACTCACCTTGGACAATGGAGACCACTAGAACTCTATGGCGATTATCTGTCTTAAAGCTGTCAAACTGCCGTTCGTTCTTCACAAGCCGAACCTGATTCGACCTGGTCGTCATGTGGGACCCGTGACTCTTTTAGCTCCAATCATTTGTTTCTAGACTGGGTTAGAGGAATGGTCGAACTACAAGAAGTACGAGAGAACTACGGTAGGCTCAAACTGTTCATAGGCGGAAAATGGGTTGACTCACACTCCACTAGCGTCCAATCTGTCATGAACCCAGCAAAGGCTCAAAGCATCGCTGAAGTCCCATTCAGCACGAAGGAAGAAGTCAACGAAGCGGTCGAGTCAGCACGAGCCGCGTTCGAGAAGTGGCGTGAACTCCCGGTCACTACAAGGGCAGGATACGTCTTCAGGCTGAAGGAGAAACTTGACGAATACTTCGAGGATGTCTCAAGAATCACAACTCAGAACCACGGCAAGATAATTGATGAAGCAAGAGGCGAGACAAGACGGCTCGTCGAGAATGTGGAAGCCGGATGTGCCGCCGCGTACACGCTGGCGAAGGGTGAGCATCTTGACCAAGTCGCGTCCGGAGTGGACGAGACCCTCATTCGCGAACCGTTAGGCCCCTTCGCGGTGATAGGCCCCTTCAATTTTCCCTCTCTCGCGCCTTTCTGGTTCATTCCGATTGCGATCGCTGTCGGCTGCACATTGGTCGTGAAACCCAGCGAGATAACTCCGCTACCAATGCAGTGGTGCCTCAAGGCGGTCGAGGAAGTCGGGATACCTCCAGGAGTAGTGAACATGATACATGGAGGCAAAGAGGTCAACGAAGCACTCGTCACGCATCCCGACATCAAGGGCGTCTCGTTCGTTGGGTCAACCCCCGTAGCCAAGTCACTGTACAAGCTAGCAGGCGAACACGGCAAGAAAGCACTGTGCCAAGCTGGCGCGAAAAACTACATGATCGTGATGCCGGACACTGATTTGAATACAACGATTTCCGCGCTAATGCCATCCTTCTTCGGGAACACGGGACAACGCTGCTTGTCAGGAGCTAACCTAGTCGCTGTGGGTGACGTGTACGAACCTCTGAAGAAGAAGTTCGTGGAAGCAGCCGCGAAGATGAAGCTCGGATATGGACTCGATGAATCTGTCGAGATGGGGCCACTTGTGAGTCAGAGAGCCAAGGAACGGGTTCTGGGGTACGTAGAAAAAGGGATAGACGAAGGAGGCAAGCTGATACTCGATGGAAGAAAAGCCAGCGTGAAGGAATATCCTAAAGGGTACTTTGTGGGCGCTACATTCTTCGACCAAGTTACCCCAGACATGACGATCGCTAGAGACGAAATATTCGGACCAGTTGTTTCCATAATCAGAGCCGAGACGCTCGATCAAGCCATTGAGATGATCAATACGAAAACAAACTATGGGAACGAAGCCTGCATATTCACAAAAAGCGGAAAGACCGCGCGGGAATTCAGGCGAAGAGTGCAAGCTGGGAATATTGGAATAAACATAGGCATAGCTGCTCCCATGGCATTCTTCCCATTTGCAGGATTCAGGGACTCCTTCTTCGGCATCCTCCACGGGCAAATAGACTGCGTGGACTTCTTCACGGATAAGAAGGTCGTAGCAACCAGGTGGTAGGTGGCTTGGCTGATGAGGAAAGGTACACGTTCAGCTCTCTGATGAGCCTACTCAGCGAAGCTGAGAGCAAACTCAAGCAGCTCTACGAGACATTGACAAAGGAAACCAGCGAGCCCAAACTGAAATCCCTCCTCTCCGACTACGATACGAATAGCTCTAGAAGAATGGAGATGATGCGAAGGACTCGCGTCGAGAGCGTCGTCGAGTTCATGCTCGAAACTATCACAGGCCTCAAGTTGGCTGAACCATTTTCCGCCATCAAGACCACTATTGAGAAACAGTCTCTAAGTAGTCTTGAGAAAGCTGTCACCGTCGAGAGAATCATATCCGAACTCTACAGCAGCGCTTCGCCAAAGATTATGCCCACATCAGCGGACGCCGGCGAACTGCTGGCAAGGCTGTCTCGTGAGAGCATGGAAAGGGTCCATGAACTGGAACAGTACATCAAATCGCGCTAAGAGAACCAAGAGGCCCAGAAGCACACAGCCCGTTGTGGAACAGAGAGACATCAAACAGCTTCAAAAAACCTTAACTCGTGTCTACGTAGGTATCGCTGGATTTGGATGCAAATGCAGAAGAGAACATCAAGAGAAGTGATGAACGACTACGACAAGTATGTGATGCATTCGTTCGTGAAGTCCCTGCAGCCCATAGTCGTAGCGAGCGCAAAAGGGGCGACGGTTACCGATCTCGATGGGAAGACCTACATCGATTGCTTTTCAGGAATATCTGTTGTCAATGCCGGCCACTGCAATCCTAAGGTCGTAGAGGCTGTTAAGGAGCAAATCGAGAAACTAGTTCACTGTTGCACATACGTATACTACACTACTCCTGTGACAGACCTTGCGAAGAAGCTTGCTGAGATAACGCATGGAGGTTTGCATAAGACCTTCTTCTGCAACAGCGGCGCCGAGGCCGTCGAGACCGCCCTAAAGGTAGGTAGGAAGTTCTCCGGCAAACACGAGATCATAGCCCTGATGTGTTCATTCCATGGCCGAACCCTAGGAACACTAAGCGTGACAGGCCAAGCAGGCCGCAAGAACTATGCAATGGGCCCCTACTTGGGCGACGTAGCTTTCGCGCCGGCGCCCTACTGCTACAGGTGCAGCCTGGGGCTGGAATACCCCGAATGTGGCGTGCAATGTGCGAAGATGATAGATGATGTAGTAAACTACTCGACGACCGCGAACGTGGCTGAGTTCATTGCGGAACCAGTCATGGGAGAAGCTGGAATAGTTGTCCCGCCGGCGGAATACTTCTCCGAGGTGAAGAAAGTCCTAGACCGACATGGAATCCTCTTCATCGCAGACGAGGTCCAGACGGGATTCGGGAGGACAGGGAAGATGTTCGCATCTGAACACTACGGGGTCATTCCCGATATGGTCACGATGGCCAAGGGCATAGCTGACGGACTTCCATTAGGAGCCTGCACAACGCGAGGAGACATAGGTGACGCCTTTGAACCGGGAGACCACCTGTCAACATTCGGAGGCAACCCAGTCAGTTGTGCAGCCGCCTTGGCCAACATTGACTACCTGCTTGAGAATAGGCTGGCTGATGAAGCTGCTCGAAAGGGCGAATATCTTCTCCAGAGAGTGCAGGAGTTGCAACAGAAACACGAACTGATCGGAGACGTTAGGGGGTTAGGCCTAATGGTCGGCGTTGAGCTTGTTAAGAACCGGAAGCTGAAGACACCCGCCCCAGGCGAGGCGACAAAGATCAGGGAACTTGCACTCAGCAAGGGCGTTCTCCTCGGTCATGGAGGAGTGAAGGGAAATACCGTCCGAATCCAACCTCCCCTGGTGATCACGGAAGAGCAACTAGACAAGTCAGTTCAAGTGTTCGATGAATGCCTTAGAGAGATTCAATGATACCGAACCTACTGCCCCTCTTTCAAGCCATTTCGCGTGGCGTTGGCTCGATCCCAGACGCAGGAAGACGCAGTCTGAACGACCTGAAGCGTCCCCAACGGCACGAACCTGTTCAGAAACACCCCGCACGATGGCGTCCTATTGCCGCAAACGGCCTGCACAAGCTCTACTTTCACCTGTCTCTCGTGATTATATTCGCCGTTCGCGTCATGTGTGTTGCAGTTAACTTTGAAATAATGCGCGGTCGTTAGTCATGGGCGTAAGTGTTGTTTGGGATTATGGAGCTTCACAGCTGGCACGAGGACACGCAGCCCGCCTGGCTGTAGGTATATGGTGGGAAAACCTTGTCCGAGCCGGAAGAGAAGACGACGACTGAACCGCAGAAGAAATTTGAACTTATCGAGGACATCCCCGGCATCGGCCCCGCCACAGCAGAGAAACTTAGGGAACTTGGATTTCATACGGTTGAGTCGCTTGCCACAGCAACGGTGAAGGAACTCACTCAGGCCGGCGTGGGAGAAAAACAGGCCGCAAAGATCATCACGATAGCACGAGACAGTATCGCCACAAGTTTCGTCCGCGCAGACGAATTGATGAGGATGCGAAAGAACCTCCTCCGCCTCTCGATGACAAGCAAACAACTTGACGAGCTTGTGGGAGGAGGCCTCGAGAGCCAGACGATCACAGAATTCTACGGCGAATATGGCGTCGGGAAGAGCATACTCTGCCACCAGCTCGCCGTCAATGCTCAATTGCCAATCGAACAGGGTGGCCTCAACGGCGGCGCCTTGTACGTGGATACTGAGAATACTTTCAGACCAGAATGGATCGTGCGAATGGCTCCCCCTCTGGGACTGGACCCAGAGACCGTCGGGAAGAACATAATCTACTCCGAGGCTTTCAACTCGGATCATCAGATACTGATCCTAGAAAAGGCGGACAAGATCATTCAAGACAATAACATCAAGCTGATAATCGTCGACTCTTTGACAGCTCACTTTCGCAGCGAGTACCTAGGACGCGAAATGCTCGCGGAACGACAGCAGAAGCTCAACAGCCACATGCACAGACTCGTTAGGCTCGCAAGAGCCTTCAACGCAGTTGCCGTTGTCACTAACCAGGTCATGTCGAAACCAGACGCCTTCTTCGCGTCAGGAGTTGAGCCAGTCGGAGGTCACATCGTGGCCCACACGAGCCATACACGCATCTTCTTAAGACGAGCGACCGGTGGACCGGTCAGGATTGCACGACTGGTCTCTAGCCCGTACTTGCCTGAGGGTGAACGGATTTTCAAGATCACAGAGGAAGGAATAAAGGACGTAGCTGAAGAGGACGAAGTGAAGAGGCGAAGATAGATGGCTGGAACACTACCCGAATCGGACATAGACAAGTATCTTCAGCTTATCGTCGAACGCAAGATAGCCGACGCAGAAAAGGAACTTGAAGAAATCAGACCAAAATTCACAAACACAGAATGGAACAGAGGATACGTCAAGGCCCTAGAAGGACTCCTAATGACGAGGAAGGCGAACAGCGACAACTACCTTTTCTTCGCAAGGAGAGAGTTCGATAAGAAATCTCTCAAGACGCTAGAGAAGGAATTCGCCAAGAACGCCGAAAGCCCACTCTACGGGGACTATGACAGGGGATACTTCAGCGGATTGGCGCAATTGGCAAAGGTCATGGAGAAAGAAGAAGTCTACTCGCTCGCTAACAACACGCACAACCTCACCGGAGAAGCGAAGACCGTAGCTCAATGAAGACTAAGCAACGTGTAGATCACAGTCACCGAGGCCAACCAGGCAAAAATGTAAGTGCCGATCCCTAGAGTGATTGCCCGGTTCTTTGTCTTCAGCTCAGCCTCTCCGTAACGTAGCCCGTATCGATAGAACGCCACAGTCAATGCATAGACCAGAATCGCCACAGTCGTATAGACAAAAGTGGCCAACTCACCAGTAACCACATCCTTGAGCGCAAACACTGATCCGATCCCAGTAGCAATGGCTATGAAGAACCTTGACCAGTAAACGACCGAAGAAGGCTTCAGGCTAGTCACGCTCCGGACGGCGTTGAATGTGTGTTTCCGTCATGAAGACCGCGATGACCAATTTCGACATAGCAGCAATTCTTCCTGAACTGAGGCAGCACACAATCGGAGGTCACATACATAACGTTTATCAAATCACCGAGGACGCCTTCCTTCTCAAGCTACACCCAGGCAACCTGAACCTCGTAATCGAACCTGCAAGAAGGTTACACCTCACCAAGTTCGAGATCAAAACCCCCGCGAAACCGTCACAACTCTGCATGGCATTTCGCAAGCACATCAGGTCAGCAAAGATCACGAATATCGAACAACCAAACTTTGAGCGATTAGTCTTCGTCGACATCGAGCGACAAGGCAAGCCACAGAAGATCGTGGTCGAGCTCCTACCGCGAGGAAACATCATACTGATCGATGAGCAAGGAAAAGTCGTCGTTTCATCACACTACATTCGGATGAAAGACCGGAGCATCCTGAGAGGCCAGCCTCTCAAACTCCCGCCTCAGAGAGGAAAGAACGTCCTCGAAGCAACACCCGACGACGTTCAGAAACTGCGGAGCCTCAGCAACACCGATACTGTCAAAGCCCTTGCTCAGGTGTTCGGGGTAGGCGGCATATTCGCCGAAGAGATCCTGCAGCGGGCAGGCGTCGACAAATCCTTGCCCGCCAGTAGCCTATCCGACGAACAAATCGCGACTATCTCAGAAGCCATCTTGGAACTGAAGGACGCCATTTTAGCTGGGCCACGATCACCCATGATCGTGCTATCAGGCCCTCAGGCGATCGACGTGGTTCCATTTGAACTCGAACTCTACAAGGACTCGCAGAAGAAGACGTATCATGACTTCAACGACGCGGTGGATGAGTACTTCACAGTTCTATCCTCATCCAAGTTGAGCGATCGTCGCGAAACCGCTTACGCTGAAAAGCAAGAGCAGCTTCAGAGGAGACTGGACGCGCAGAAGAAACAGCTCGAAGAGATCACCGAGACAGTAAAGACGCTGAGGAGTAACGGGGATCTCATCTTTCGCCACATCCCCGAGATACAGACCGCCCTTGAGACAGTGATGAACGGCAAGCGTTCGAAACAACCGCTCGACGCGATCAGAGGCAGTCTCCTCAAAGAGAGAGAAGATGGCAGAAGAGTCTACCCGCACATTCGCAAACTTACCCCTCAGGTCGACGAGATAACATTCTCTTTCGAGGGCAAGGAAATCCAGATGGCAGTTAGAGTAAGAGCGCAGAATCAAGCCGCCGAATACTATGCGAAAGCGAAACGGCTCGAAGCGAAACTCTCAGGACTCGAGACATCTACTCAGGAGACTGAGCTTCTGCTCCAGAAGCTTGCGGATAAGGAGGTTGAACTTAGGCAGCCGGTCAATCCTGAGCATCGGCTCGAGAAGGAGTGGTTCGAGAAGTTCAGATGGTTCGACTCCTCTGAAGGGCTTCTTGTGATCGGAGGGCGAGACGCCACGTCAAATGAGACTCTTCTGAAACGCTACACTAGCCCGGAAGACTTGGTCATGCACGCAGAAGCCCACGGCGCACCATTCGTCGTCGTGAAGACCGGAGGCGCACAAGCTAGCCCTGAGACTCTTCAGGAAGCCGCTCAAGCGTGCGTATCATACAGCCGCCTATGGAAAGATGCGATTCGTTCAGGAGACGCATACTGGGTCAGACCAGAACAGGTAACAAAGAGCGCACCAGCCGGCGAGTACCTGACCAAGGGGGCGTTCATGATTCGAGGCACACGCAACTACATTCGAGGAGTAGAATTGGCGCTTGCAGTGGGCGTAACCCTGCGCGATGGCAAGACTCTCTTTATGGCGGGACCACCGAGCGCCGTGAAAAGCAGATGTCACGCCTATGTTGAGATACGGCAAGGAAGAGGAAGCCCCTCAGAAGCGGCCAAGAGAATCCTCGCAAAATTGACAGCCAAGACCAAGGAGAACACGCATGCGGAGCTGCCGCGAATCGTAATCGATGACGTAATACGCCTCTTGCCGCCCGGCGGCGTGGAGACAGTGAACTCGATAAGCCCTTAAGCATGATCGGTCGATTCGGTACTAGTGGTTCACATGTCAACCACTCGAAGCGGAACAGAAGTCACAGTCAAAGATGTGATGTCATCCCCGGTTGTCACGGTCAGGGAGGATGACAACGCGACGAAAGTCGCCAAGACGCTGGCGAGAAGGCGCATAGGCAGCGTCATAGTGGTGGACAAAAAGCGCAAACCACTCGGGATGATAACGGAGAAAGACGTTGTTCGCAGAGTAGTGGCCAAAGGCTTGCACCCGAGCAAGATCAAAGCCGCCAAGATCATGTCCAAGCCACTGCGAACAGTAGAGCCCAGCCTCGACGTGAAGGAAGCGGCGAGAAAGATGAAGCAGGCAAAGGTGAAACGCTTCGCCGTGATGGAGGCAGGGAAACTGGTCGGAGTTGTCACCGGGACTGACATCGTCGAGATCACCCCCGCCCTGATCGACGTGATGGAGGAAAAATCGAAGATCAGACCCCTCGTGGAACGAAGCGAGACAAGCGCACTAGCAGGATACTGCGACGAGTGCGGAGTATGGTCGGACAACCTGAAATCACATGACGGCTCATTCCTTTGCGCTGACTGCAGCTCCGATCTCCAGAAAGAAGAGTAGACCGCCATCCACAGCCCTTTTCTGCCCACAAGCTCTCACTCCCCCCTGGCGTACGAGCCACGCTGGGTGCTCAGGAGAAGCGTCGGGGATGTCCCTCTGCATAACTGACGTGAGACTCATCCTAGGACAGGAACTCGTTGAAGGCGGCATCTCAATCCGGGACGGACAAATCGAAAAACTCTCCAAGACCGCACATCTTCCAAAGTCTGACAAGACCATTGACGGCAAAGGCCTGATAGCGCTCCCCGGGCTCATTGACGCACATGTTCACCTCAGAGACATGGAGCTCTCCTACAAGGAGGACTTCTCAAGCGGAACACTCGCAGCGGCCGCCGGCGGATTCACAACAGTCCTCGACATGCCAAACACCAAGCCGCCCACCAACTCCGATGTCAGGCTCGTCGAGAAGATCGCAAAGGCGCAGACTGCAGTTCATGTGAATGTTGGGTTCCACGCTTCTCTAGCCGAATCAGGCACCGACCTTCGCAAGATGGTCAAGGCGGGCGCGATTGCATTCAAGCTCTACATGAACGAACCTGATCCACACGTATGGCATAGCGATCCCCGAAAACTGTTCTCCTCATTCAAGGAGTGTGGAACTCTTGGCACTCCGATCGCTGTCCATGCGGAGAATGGTCCCGCAATTGCGAGAAGCCAGACGAAATGCCGTGAAGCCGGAGATAATTCTGTGAAGGACTTTTTGCGAGCTCATGCACCGAGGTTCGAGCTCGAAGCTGTGCAAATGATCACAGATCTCGCTCGTCGGGCTCACTCAAAGGTGCATATCTGTCATCTGAGCACCCAGCGAAGCCTGAGGGAAATCTCTGCTGCACGTAAGAGAGGCTTGGGGATTACTTGCGAGGTTACCCCGCATCACTTGTTCCTTGACACGAAAGGCCTGAGGCGTGAGGGGGGATTCGCGCTGATGGTGCCGCCGCTTAGAAAGCATAGTGACACTAAAGCGCTTTGGAGAGCGATGCTTAGGTCGGAGATCGATATTGTGGCGAGCGATCATGCACCTCACACCCTAGGGGAGAAGACCTCGAAGGATGTGTGGTCGATCAGGCCCGGTTTGCCGGGACTTGAGACAACGCTCCCGTTATTGCTGACGAAAGTTCATCATGGTGAATTGACTTTGGCACGGCTTGTGCAATTGCTTGCAGAAAAGCCGGCGGACATATTCGGGCTTCATGGGAAGGGGCGCCTTCAGGTAGGGATGGATGGGGATCTCGTGCTTGTCGACCCTAAGGCGCGATTCAAGATCGATTCGTCCAAGTTTTACTCGAAGGCTCATTTCTCGCCATTCGACGGTTTCAGGTGTGTCGGGCAACCGGTGACGACTATAGTCGCAGGCCACGTTGTGTATGATCGAGGAGAGATCGACGAGAAGAATCACGGCAAGATAATAGCGCGCGTCGTGAGATCATGAGGTTCGTCCTCGACGGCATGCTTGGGAAGCTTACCAGATGGTTGTGGATGATGGGACACGATGCGCTCTATCTGAACGATACGAAGGACCGGGACCTCGTAGCCAACGCCATCAAAGAGAACAGAATTCTTCTAACCTCCGATGTGGCGCTCTATCGGCTTGCGACCGCGCGAGGAGCAGATGCCTATCTCGTGAAAGGCCGAACGGAGGCAGAGAGGCTCGCAAGCCTCGCCGGCAGATTCAAGCTGGATCTCTCTGTGGACACGGCGGACTCTAGATGCCCTGTCTGTGGATCCCCTCTCAAAGAAGCCTCCAAGGAGCAAGTGAAGGGGAAGATACCCGCGGCAACCTTTAATGCGTTCAACGAATTTTGGAGCTGCTCCAATTCGGAATGCGCAAAAGTGTATTGGCAAGGCAGTCACTGGGAGAACATCCACGCCGTGTTGGAGAAGGCACAGGAGATCCAAAGGAAAGCATCCCAGACAAGTGGAGATTGAAAAAGCATGGCTGCACCATTCTCGATTGACGACGGACGATTCCTTGTAAACCTCGTGAGAACCGCCATCGGCGAATACCTATCGAGGCGACGTGAAATAGACCCTCCGGCGGACACGCCAAAGCATCTTCTTGACAAGTCAGGGGTCTTTGTCACACTGAATTCGACGAAGCCCGCTCATCAGCTCAGAGGCTGTATTGGATATCCTTTCCCGACTGACCCGCTCGCCGTTGCGACGATCCGGTCGGCCATAGAGGCTGCCACTGGTGATCCACGCTTTGACCCCGTTGAACTGGCAGAGTTCAGAGAACGCGTTGTAGTGGAATTAAGCGTACTAACCGTTCCTGACGAACTGACTGCGAGGGAGCCTGTTGAGCGCGCGAAAGAGATCAAGATCGGCCAGGATGGACTGATAGTGGGGC
>Ga0208039_1000484_pt1 | contig 25721 bp, 26 predicted proteins | sample June2015DPH_20_1_2_FD_184722 | JGI IMG/M metagenome (GOLD analysis project Ga0208039, IMG submission 184722) | Peatland microbial communities from SPRUCE experiment site at the Marcell Experimental Forest, Minnesota, USA - June2015DPH_20_150... | ecosystem: Environmental > Terrestrial > Soil >... | reverse complement strand
CGTGAGCACGCTGCAATGCGTCCTTGTCGATCTGGCCGAACTTGTAATCGTCAGTGAAATAACCCATGGGTGACGAGATGAAGTCGCCGATGTTCCCGTACTGGTGAGGGTGCATAAGGCCGAATGCGTGTCCGACCTCGTGAATTACTGTGGACGTGAAACCCTCACCTTTGCCCGGTTGCGCTGGGTCTACGTGCTCACCTCGCGTGAACTCCCACTGGTTCAATGATATCATGATGGCGTCATTGAATGTGATTCCAAGAAGCGCCCCAGTCTCGTAGTCAACCTTTCCGATCAACCACTTGTATGCGTATGTGAAGTAGGTTTGATTGCTAAACGCGAAGGCATACACGGGTATCGTGACTGCATTCTCCGTCGAACTAACGTTCGACCCGAATTTCGCGGGATTATCCAGGATATACTTGTAGACAGGTCGTACGTCGATCACGCCGTAACGCTGAGGAGAGATGAATATGCTGCCCTCGATCCATGAATCAGTATACTTGTAGTGTGCCTTGATTAGTTCATGCAGTTCCTGGCTGACATCTTGGAAGCGGACGTTGACTTCAACCGTCGAGTAAGGAACCAAATCTCGCAGAGCCGCCGCTATCTTATCCCTGTTCACGGTTTCTTCTATTGCGATATCTTTCTTGTCAGTTGAGTTCCTGTCGTCCAGTACAAGAACTTCAACCTGATATTTCGGCGAATATCGAGGATAGTAGACGAAATTGGGTGCGATGAAGTTGTACGTTGCCTGATAAATATAGTCAGCCAAGTATCCGGTCAACCAGCTCCTCCCAAAGTCTGTTGAGAGGTCAATGTTGTTGTCGCCTAACGCCACTTGTAGTGGTAGATCCTCCCACTGAGAATTGAAAACTGGTCCGGCGCTGAGGTCGGCAAACCACATTCTATGATGCCCGCCCCACGCATTCATGAAATCCCGGTACCTCAGCGCGTATCCTAGATCTTCATCGGAAGGAGAAATACCGTAGTAGTGGGGTTTCGATTTAGGAAGCTCCCCCCCGTTGGTGCTCAAGAAAGATCGGACGTCTGAGAAGTCGATCGATGGTAGCTCCGGTAGATTTGCGAGAATGATCGTCCAGCCGTTCTCAGGGTAACCGCCAATGTCTTGACGGTGGTTCCACAACCAATCCTCAACGAGGTTCGCATCGTAGACCACGTAGTCAATAGCTACAGGCACAGAGTTGTAGTAACTTGGATTCTGAGTATCTACCTGATACTGCCCAAACCAAGGATTCTTACCATGAACACTTTTCTCGATTGATCGGAGGTAGCTCACGAAGCTGTCCCTGAATACGGAAGGGGCCAGACTGAATGTGTACTTGGGATAGAAAACTACTCCCGTGCTGTTCGCGTTGTCCAGGACCGAGTTGGTGATCGAGACAGGCAGGTTCGCTCCAGAGCCACTCCAAGCAAGATATGTAGTGTCTACCTGCTCTTGATCGAATCCGATCAAGATGACCTTGATTGGGATAGAAACCGCGCGGCCTAGACCCACTGCAGCTGATGCTTGTGCGCCACCCGTCATCCCCGGCACTATGAGAACCCAAAGCAGAACCAGCACCAGCACATAGTAACTTCTGCGAAGAGCCATGGCCGTTCAAACTCTCGCCAGCAGATATCCTACCTTCCATTAAGACTTGGTGATTAGCTCCCACCCATGAACGGGTGTGGGCTTCTCGGCTCGCAGGCTACTATTTCTCTTGCCTGTTCATTCCGAGCATAGGCCAAATCATCTGTGGCCCTTCGGGTCGTGGCTGTTGGCAAGAAACGCGACCCGATATTTATGCTGCTGTTGTAGTCCGCGTTGTAGATGAGTTCACAGTTCCAACAGTGGAAGATGCTTTGCGTGAGGCGTTCCGTATGGCGTGAGCCGCAGCGATGACATGTCCGGCTGGACCAACGTTCATCCGGAGCCTCGGACGGTATGCCTTGCTTCGCGCATTCTTCCCGAATGTAGCGGATTTCTCGCCCATACGTCCAGTGTACGAGCGTCCTGCGGAGTCTAGCTTTGCCGTTGCCCTTGAAGTTCTCGTACTTGATGCCTTTCGGGTACCCAACCACGACAAGAGCGTTCTGTGAAGTTGTGGCAACCTGTTTCGCTGCAAGCCGGTCATAGTATTCGCTGACGTGCAGTCGTCTGTGTCGGACCCGTTTCAGCGGCTCCCACTTCCTTGCCTGTTGCAGTTCCTCCTTGCGTTTCTCCAAACGGTTCAGTCGGTCCCACTTCAACCCATCTTGGAGAATTGAGAAGTCGCTTGACCTTAGAGGCTGATTCGGCCTTAACATCACGGATGCAATCGACCGTTTCACTCCAAGGTCGATACCATGCACCGCGTAGACGGGCTGATCTCGAACCTGGAACTCCATCTTCACGTGAACGTAGTACTTGCCGTCTCGCTTCACGAGTTGGAAACTCTTCAAGGTGCCTTGCTGCAAAAGGTCCACATGATGCTTTGCCGGGTTCAGCGGGATTGTGAGTTTGATGCCTCTCTGTAGCGTTGAGACGCGCGCCACGTAGGAGCAGAGTTTGATGCGTTTCGACTCTTCAATCGAGCCGAAACGATTATCGAACCATATGGGAATCTTACCATTCATTCCACGAGAGAACGGTTCTTGAGGCTCCCTCCGCAGAAGCTTACGAAGCCACTTCTTGTCGCCTTCTCTCCTAGCGATTGCAACCTCTCTGCTCCACATCTTCTGTGTTTCACGGTAACTACTCCACATCCAAGCAGCCGTATCGAAACAACATTGAGCCACCGTGCCGAGCTTCGCATCTCTCTTCACTTGCCCATAGAATAGCCGCCTGTCTCCGTAGGACCCTTTCAACTTGTGTTCCTTGAAGAGCCTAGACCAAAGCCAGACGCCATGAGTGGTTCGGGCGGTTAAGGAGTCGAGAATCGAAAGCTTACGCGTCGTGATGCCGTAGTGGACTGGAACCTTCACAGTCTTAACTACAAGCATCACGTTCCCTCCTGCACCATGACCCAGTGATCGGTTATAAACCGTGGAGGGTTGTGCTTGCAGAATCGTTGACTCTCTCCACGACTAAAGTCGGGAGCATGCGCTCGCCCCATTATGGCCATGGGTCAGCCTGAAAGTCGACATGCATTTCACCCCTAAAGGATGTGGGGTTGCATGCTCGATTCGTCTCTCAACGAATATCCACGCAGTAGAGGGATTCATGGGTCACACGTTTGCGTTGGATTCCGCATACCTGAGAATGAGCGACGAAGAACTAGCGAATGAATACGGCAAGGCCGCCGATAGGCTCACGTTTTTCACATCAGAAGCCAACGGCGCAACGAAGGATAGAATAACGCAGCTCGAAGCCGAAAACAGGGACCTGAAAACTAGACTTCAACGCCTCGAGGCGATCAGCGTCCAAAGACTCGTCCTGGCAGCCGCAACCAAGAAACAGGCTACCCCACACAAACGGAAGCGGTCCACACGGAACGAGTAAAACACTCAAGAAAGAATAGCCCGCGATCCAAGCCAAGAAACCCACTACAAAATGCAACCCGAAAGCGCCAAGTCCAATCCTATTCGCGTGAGAACAACTGTTTAGCTTGATTCCATTCCGTTGTTGAAGGCTCTGCGTTCTGAACCGTTATTGTCCAACCGTGGAAATCCTCTGTTTTGGACATTGTAGAAGAGTACAGCAAGGCCGCTGATAGACTCAGGAAGCCAAAGAGGGGAAATAGCGAAGATGTGCCACACTATGCTGTGAACTACTGTATGGCCCGTCCCTCAAGAGAGAATGGCAACGACATCTCCTTCACGGGAGACGCGAAGACTCCACCCGCCGCCGCATAGAGCTTACACTGAGTGAGGAGATCATCGAAGACCGCTCGATCTTCCGGTCTGAGGAACTGCTTGAACCTACTCAATTCTGCCAACTTCTGTTCGACGATTGGGCTGCATGACGGAATCGTTCTCCCCATCATCACTAGACACACGAGGCATAGTCTGGCGGGGAATATGGGGAATAATGGGATTATGAGGGGATCACTGAGACCTGAAGACTTGCTCAACTACCCGAAAGGCGTCAAGTGCGAGGAATATCGGGGCAACGGAGAAGGGAGACCGCGCCGAACGCCCCAGCGACACGTCCCCTACAGGCCGAGAATCCAATACACAGTTGAGGCCCAGTGGCCTTGTACGATGGAACTGTCAGCTTCTCCACGACTAACCTCGAGAGCCTGCGCTGGCCCCATTATGTGCTCTGTTAACTTAGCGAGTGGTTTCAACTATGTCTGAGAGGAAGAAGCGTCTTGAGGTCTCTGCCGTAACGCTGACGCCCAACAGATTTTCTATAGCCATTCATCAGACCTCTCGTGCCCTTAGGCCAGAGTCGAGTTGGAACAAGGCAGACATGCGGAGACGTACCGCGACCAGTTCGATGTGAGACAACTTGAACAGGCGATGGGTTCTCAGATTTCAGAAGTTCAAATGCTTCCTTGACTAGATGTCGGTACTTCAGAGGGTATCCTTTGGGCAATAACTCGACGGGAAGGTGCCTATGCCCAATGCGATTATCATCAAAAAGCTTGTTGATGATGAATCCCTTAGCATGCAGCATAGTGCCCACCTTAAATACCATTGAAAATCATTCCAGTATCTGTGGAATCCTATACAATACTACTTAATATACCACCGTCGTCATGATGATGTCGTGTCGTCATGATGACGACATGTATGAGGATGTGAAAGTTGAAAGACGTGAAAGGGGGACCATTCACCCAAGTATTTGGAGGCCCAGTCGCACGCGTCCTAGACCAAGCGCGAATAGTTGGCAACATGGAGCAAACCGTACCAATGCTAGCTGAATCCACCGGCTTGACATTTAAGACTGTGCAAAAAGCAACGGCAAAATTAGTCAAGTATGGTTTCGTTAAGCGGTCGAGGAAAATTAGCAACGCACAGACCTACCGATTTGATGTCGAACACGACCTTCACGAACTGCTAGCATGGGCAGACCACGTAAACCTAAAGCAAATGCGCCGGTAAGTCCATCAGTTTTCTGACCTCTTTCTCATCTCTTGTCTCTTGCTGCCTGTCGAATGAGGTCAAGCCATCGGTTTGTACCTAGCTGTATTGGTATTGCGGCTTCTTGTGTGGGTGTGTGTCCGTCTAGTGCCATGTGTGGGCGTACGTAGTCGTAGTAGGCTCTGAAGCCCTTCAGGATCTTCTCTGCTGAGTCAGCTTTGACATTCTGGAACATCACATCGAAAGGATTGAGGCCTGTTTCGCAGCGATTGAATCGTCGCTTTCTCACAATCCCATAGAACCGGCGCCTAGCAACAACGCGATAAGTTAACACCGTACCCATTATGGCCGGCAACTGTGAATAGGGAACAGCCTCAACGCTGATCATTCGGTTCCCAAAGAAAAGAAAGGGAAAGGTTCGCTGTGGGGCTATTGTGATTTCGGACGGAGCACTAGTAGGGCGACGATTGTTGGCGCTGCTATGATGCAGGTCAAGACGATCGCTGAGCTTGCGATCGCAAGGATCAGGAACGAGCCTGCTAGTTCGCCAGCCGCAAGTAATCCCAAGGCCGTCACGAGTACCAGTAGTGACGCTTTCGTTATGCTGATCGTATTGATTCTCTTTCTGCGTGTTAGTGATCTCATGCCCACGAGCGTGAACGGTGTCAGGTAGACGAGGCCTATCAGAGAACTCGCTATCAGCCCAGCTATGAGGACCCCGAACTCTGGGGTCCAGCTGAATATCGAGTATGCCATGGTGCTGACGCTCAGTATTCCTAGTAGCGGGTACAGGATCACCTTGATGGGTGCGCGTATCGGGTCGTGGGTTGAGATGAAGTTGGCAACGGTTGGGCTGAATGAGTAGTACCAAGCGTTGAAGACGTTCATGAAAGCTGAGCCTGCTCTTGTGTGGAGGACTAGGCCGTCCCTGAAGTTGCGGAGGAGCTGCACAGCCGGAGCGGCCTCCGAACCGAAGGTTGCGGTTGCGATTATGCACATCGGAGTCGTAGCCTTCGTAACAGAGAACACAGCTGAGGTTGTGTCACTCGAAACGTCAGTCGTAACTGTCACCGTATAGCCGCCAACAGCCGCGCCTACGGCAACTGTGAATCCTCCAGTAAGCCTACCACCCGAGATCGCGCATGCCGCAGAACCGAAGAGCCCAGACGCGGATAGAGTACAAGTCGTACCGAAGTAACCCGTACCTGAAGCACTGATAGCGGTTCCGGCGGCGCCCGAGGTTGGACTCAGAGTAAGCGTCGTATGTCCCGATGACGTCGGAACAGTGAACGACGCTGACTTTGATTCGCTCGCGTCCGTGTTAACCGTCACCGTATACAACGTGCCAGGAGACGCGCCTGAACCAACCGTGAAGCTTCCAGCCAGCGCGCCACCAGAGATCGAGCATGACTGCGAAGTGAAGAGGCCTGACGGATCAGCCGACAGCGTACATGAGACGCCGGCATAGTTCGAGCCTGAAGCAGTGACCATCGTCCCTACAATGCCCGACGTCGGAGTCAAATTGAAGGTCAGGGCACCCAGCGCGGTGAACGTCGCCGACGGCGTCTCGCCCGCGTTCGTCGTAACCGTCACCGTATAGCTACGAGGAGACGCGCCTGAGGTTACCGTGAAGCCTCCCGACAGCGCCCCAGCGGAGATCGAGCATGACGACGAAGTGAACAGGCCTGACGGAGCAGAGGATAGACTGCACGTTGTACCCGCGTAATTCGTACCAGAAACGGTGACAGACGTCCCAACGGCGCCTGACGTCGGACTCAAATCAAACGTCGGCGCACCGACCGGTGTAACAGTGAACGGCGCCGTCTTCACCTCGCCCGCCACGTTCGTCGTAACCGTCACCGTGTACCCTCCAAGAGCCGCAGCCGAGGCGACCGTGAAGCCTCCACTCAATGCCCCACTTGAGATTGTACATGTCGATGAAGTGAAGAGACCTGACGGGGCAGATGAGAGACTACAAGTGGTACCCTCATAGTTCGACCCGGAAGCGGTGACAGCAGTTCCTACCGCACCTGATGCTGGACTCGCAGCAAAGGTCGGGGCCGGAATGGTGAACGGCGCCGTGTTGGTGTCGCTCGATACGTTCGTCGTCACGGTCACCGTATAGCCGCCAACAGCCGCGCCTACGGCAACAGTGAAGTGACCAGTCAATGTACCGCCCGAGATTGAACATGTTGGAGTAGATGAGAAGAGACCTGACGGAGCAGAGGATAGACTGCACGTTGTACCGGCATAGTTCGCCCCGGAAACAGCTACAGTAGTCCCTGCCAAACCTGATGCTGGATTCAAGAAGAACGCTGTGGCAGGTCCGGCCCCAGTATCAGTGAACGTAGCTGTAGCAGTGTCGCCTCCCGGGCTGCCAGTCACGATCACCGTGTAGGAACCAGATGCGGACCCCGAAGCAACGGTGAATGATGCGGTTATTGTCCCCATGAGTACGGTGCACGTTGGGGCTTGCAATAGGGCCGCTGGAGTTGCTGAAATCGCGCAGGTTGTATCACTCGTGGCGAAGTTGGCTCCGGAGACCGAAACCACTGTCCCAAAAGCGCCCGAGCTGGGGGTTAACGTGATCGACGGTAGTGGCGGCAAGGTGAACTTCGCGCTGGAGATAACGCCGCTCGGTGTGCTCGTAATCTGCACAGCGTATACTCCTCCAGCTGCCGTTGGTGAGATAACGAACATTCCAGCAAGCGAGCCTCCAGAGACAGTACACGTCTGAGAAGACACGAGGTCTGAAGGCGACGAGCCGATTGAGCAGCCTGTGTCGGAAGCGGGGAAGTTCGTTCCTGTGACCGAAACGGTTGTTCCTCTGGGGCCAGAAGTGGGCGTCAGCACCAAGCCGCCCGTCACGACAAAAGTCGCTGAACCGTAAGAAACGAGTGGAACGGGCCCTGTGCTGACTTGGACCTGGTATGGGCCCGCCAGCGCTGCTGCATCAACTGTGAATGTGCTTGATACTGACCCAAGGGATATTGTGCAAGCCGGAACAGGCAAGAACAGCGTGGCCGGATTGAAGGTGACTGCGCACGCTGTCGCTGCAGGATCGAATTGCGATCCCGTCACGGTCACGACGGTACCACGTGGTCCTGATGAGGGAGAGAGCGTCACTATTCTTGGGAGCACTGTGAAGGACGTTGAGGAGGTGTCAGCTACACCGCTTGCACCATTCACCGTTATTACATAGCTGCCGGCCGATGCTGTGTCGGAAACTTTGAACGACCCTGGTCCTAGTTGGCCTGTCCCAGCCCCAACGAAAGTCAACGATGGTGATGTCACGATGTTCACGGGGGTAGCGCTAATGCATGCAGGAGTTGCACATACTCCAGCGTCAGCCGTGTTGAAGCTCACTCCTGTCACCGTAATTGTCTCCCCTACCACGCCGCTCGACTTTGAAAGAGTGATCTTGGGTATGACCACCAGGGTAACGGGTATCAGGTTCTCATCTCCAAGATTACCCGCAACCGTGACATCGTATGTACCTTGCATTGCCGTGGACTTCAGGACAAATGATCCCGTGACCTGCCCGGCCGATATTGTACATGTTGGGGCCGTGACGATCCCCCCCGTCGCGGAAATCACACAGCTTGTGTCTGCCGTATTGAAACCAGACCCGGTGATACTGATCGTGTCTCCAGCGCTGCCGATTGATGGGGACAGTATAATTGAGGGAGGAAGCGCGACAGTGAATGTTGCCGAAGCGGACAAAGCACTGACACCACCTGATATCGTAATACTGTAGGGTCCCGAAGGCGGCGCACCAGGCGCAAACTTTACCGTGAACGACGCGGTGAGGATGCCGCCGGCTGAGATAGTGCATGGCGCGATACCCGCCGCCGAGGGGTCGGAGGGAGAAAGGACGATGGGACCACAGGCGCCTGAATCCGCGGCCGCGTAGCCTGCACCCGAGATAGCGACTACAAGGTGGCTTGAGCCGGAAGTTGGATTCAGGCTAATCTTTGGAACCACGCTGAAGAACGCTCCGGCAAAGTCCCCGCTTGAACCGATCGCGCTTATAGTATAGGGGGCGCCGAGCGCCGTTGGGGAAACGTTGATAGTCCCCGTAAGCGTCCCGCCAGAGACAGTGCAGGTTGAGGACTGTATTATCGCAACCGGCCCGGACGAGAATGAGCACGACGTGTCAGAACCTGCGAAGCCAGATCCGGTGACCGCGATCTGTGACCCAGGGCTACCCGATGCTGGATTCAGATGGAGAACTGGGGGCGATCCTACGCTGAAAAGGGCTGACGCAGTATCGGTTGACGGGGCCGCTGTGACAATTACGCCGTATACTCCAACAGTGGCCGTGTTTGCAACCGTGAACCCTCCGAGAAGCGAGCCCGTCGCGGAGATTGCGCATGAGACACTGCCGAACGCGAATAGAGCTGGGGGGGCGCCGGGAACTTGGCTCAGTGAGCATGGCCCAGCGTCGCTAGTTCTGAATCCGACACCAGAAATAGTCACCACAGTGCCTTGGTTGCCGGAGCTCGGGGTGAGCGTTATCTGTGCTATAACAACAAAGATCGTGGGGATAACATAGCTGTCCGAGGCTTGGTTCCCCTTTACCGTGACCGAAACGGCAGTAGGTCTGGTAGCCGTGGAGAGCACGGTGAAAGATCCGGTAACGCTACCGCCTGAGATTGTGCAGGTGTAGCCAGGCGTTATTATGTTTGTTCCGGAGTTTGTTATGGAACATGTGGTGTCAGATGAAGAAAACCCAGAACCGGATACTGTTATTGTCTGACCTGGAAATCCCGTGAAAGATGATAGTGTTGCTACTGGATTGACCGTAAATGACGCAGAAGCAGAATCGCCCCCGGGATTTCCAGTCACTTTGACTGTGTAGACCTGACCTGAGGCTGAAGAGGACACGACAAACGAGCCTGTTGCGAATCCGGCAGCTATGCTGCATGAAGGGCTGCTGAGGAGGGAAGAGGGGCTAGCGCTGATGGTGCATGACGTGTCAGAGGCAGAGAACAAGCTAGCTGTCGTGATGGTGATTGTGGCTCCCGCTATTCCGGACGCCGAGGAGAGCGTGATCGCTGCGGGAGCTGTAACGGTGAATACCGCAGATGCGAAATCATTCGTAGGTGTCCCGGTGAGCGAAATTGGGATAAAGATGGAGGGAGTTGAGATCGAGACCTTGACCGAGGCCGTCAACGCTCCGCCCGAAGCCGAACATGACAATTGGCTGATGTATCCCGCGAAGGGTGGCGTCGTAGCTATCGTGCATCCTGTATCTGACGTGGAAAATCCGAACCCCAGCGCTGTCACCGTGATGCCCGGCGGGCCGACCCCAGGAGTCAACGTGATGGTGGGCACCGAGGTTACCGTGAAGCTTGCCGTTGTCGCATCGGCTGGAAAGACGTCAGGAGTCGCAGTAATAGTATAACCAAATGGTGCTGGGTTCGTTGATGCCGCAATCCTGAATTGGCCATTCAAGTTCCCGCCAGAAATCGTGCATGAAGTGCTTGATATCGTAAGACCTGCTGGCGCTGAAGTGAAAGTGCACGTCGTATCGGCTGGGTTGAATCCATTTCCGGAAACAGTTACGACGGTCCCCACCGGACCGGATGAGGGAGTCAAGGTGATTTTGGACTTTACGATGAAACTGGCAGTTGGTGCTTCGGAGCCTGCGGTGACTGTAACCGTGTAGGTGACCCCGGCTATCGCAGATGCTGCCACTGTAAACTGACCGCTCATAGATCCTCCACCTACCGAACAAGCCGAGGAAGAGAAGAGTGAGGGAGGTGCTGCGGTTATCGTGCAGGTAGTAGTAGCCGTGTTGAATCCTGAACCTGTCACAACCACGACAGTCCCAATCGGCGCTAAGGTGGTACTCAGATTGATCGCGGGCGCAGCGGAAACTGGAGCCACAAAGTACACTGATAAGAAAATACTCGAAAGAAGAACCACGACTAAGGAAATAGAACAAGCTCTAGGAGCAAACAATTCTGAAGCACGCAAAGCTCTTTTTGGGGGTTTGGCCTATTTAACCCTACATTGTTGGACGATTTCGACGTAACGTACAAAACCCTTGGTCATTCACCCATAGGATCACGATTGCGCCCTTGAAACGACCCAAACTTGTCATTATCCTGTCAACATGGCCGCCCGGATTTCAAAACGGATTAGTATTCTGGAAGGGCCTGTTATCTTTCGTATGGGCACAAAGGGAGCATATGTAAACGTGCACCTCATGTTTCCCAATCTGAGCGGTCAATGATTGACTTGGCGGTCAGCGTGGGCGCTCTAGCGAAATGAACATCTCCTTGTCTCGAACGGAGCGCATTTTCCGGTAGCAATCGAGTCATTTTGTCAAGGAGTTGATAATAAGGACGGACCGCCTCACAGAACTAGGGGCTGAAACAACGGGGCGAGTCATGGTAATCGCGGGCACCCGGCCCGAGTTCATCAAACTCGCACCGGTCATCGATGGGCTCCGTCAAACTCGTACCGTCGATCTGGTCTTCATAAGTTCCGGTCAACACTTCGACGCCAAAATGTCCGAGACATTCATCAAGGAACTGGGATTACCTGAGCCCACAGAGAACTTCAAAGCAGGAGGTAGATCCGATGCTCAGCAAATCGCGAAGATAATTGGCGCGTCTGAATCAGCCATTCGCCGATACGAGCCACAGATAGTCCTGGCAGAGGGAGACACGAATACGGTGGTTGCAGTTGCATTGGCGGCAGCCAAAGTCGGTGTACCGTTTTGGCACGTCGAAGCTGGACTGCGAAGCTTCGACCGCACAATGCCCGAAGAGATCAACAGGATCCTCAGCGATGGTTGCTCAGAATTGTGTCTTTGCCCTACAGAGATCTCAGCGTTGAACCTCTCCAGGGAAGGCATTCTACCTCACCGAGTCCGGATAACAGGAAACACGGTCGTTGATGCATGCCAGAAATACGTTGCCAAGTCTTTTTCCAGATCGAACATTTTGAGTGAGCTTGGCCTGAAGGACAGATTCGGCCTAGTGACCATTCACAGGAAGGAGAACGTCGATAATTTCGAGAGGCTCTCTCGAGTCGTTGAAGCCCTGTGTGGATTGGATCAGATTGACCTAGTATTCCCCATTCATCCGAGAACTAAGAGGCGATTGGCCAAGTCTATGTTGTGGCAACGGATGGTCAGGTCGCCGCATATTGTTCTCTGCGAACCCCTTGGCTACTTTGATTTCCTCAGGCTGCTAGCATCTTCGGTTGTGGTCCTAACTGACTCTGGAGGTGTTCAGGAAGAGGCGCTTACCCTCCGAGTGCCATGCTTGACTATCAGAGAGAACACGGAGAGACCTGAGACGGTGATGGCAGGAGGGAATACACTCGTCGGCACGCGAAAAGAGGCGATAGCGTCGGCCCTCAACGACGTGCTCTACGACCCAACAAGGGCCATCGCAAGGATAGCCCGAGAAAATCCACTCGGCGACGGAAGGGCAGGTGCCAGAATCGCAACGATTTGCTCCGAATACTGTGAAGGAATCGTTTCGACTGCTGACAGTTTCTCATCGGACTTCAAGTACGACGGGTTGACCATCCTGACTGTTCGAGCAGAAGATCACGGAGTGACAGTCGAGGAGTTCTGCGATCGAATCGGACAGGTAATGTCCACAACGGTCTATGACAGAGCAGGGAATCCAATCATTCCAAAAGCAGACCTGACTCTGCAGAAGGGATGGATTGTCTGTCTGCATGGGCATCGGACAGATTTGCCGATATCAACAACGATTCGAAGAGACAACCGGCTACCTTTGGGGAAGGTGAGCCATAGAAGATGATACTAGAGATACTGTTGTTGATATTCTCCGTGGTCTTTGCGGCCTACACGTTCAGACACCTTGTTTTCGTAGGAGCAGTTGCTCTTCAAAGGGACAACCGCGCAGATTTTCAAGGTCATTCCGGTCTCTTCCTTCCGGCAGTCACCATTATCATAGCCGCAAGGAATGAGGAACGCGTTATCGGGAGACTCCTCCAAAGGATAGCATGCTTCACCTACCCGAAGGAGAAACTCGATATCATCATAGTTGATGACAAATCCACAGATTCAACCGGACGGATAGCAGATGACTTTGTACAACAATACCCGTATTTCTCTACTATTCACCGATTTGAAGGAGGACGCGGAAAGTCAAACTGCCTCAATGTTGCGTTTCCTAATGCGTCGGGTGACATAATAGTCGTATTCGACGCTGATTACTATCCCCAGCTCGACTTGCTGGAGAAACTCGTGTGCTACTTTGTAGATCCACAGGTCGCGATCGCACAGGGAAGAGTGACCGTACTTAACGAAAAGGAATCGATTGTTACTCGACTCGTGGCGCTTGAGAGGACCTCAGGATATATGATCGATCAGGTTGCACGCGATAGATTGGATCTAACACCGCAATATGCGGGGACAGTCGCCGCCATCCGGAGGACTTTCCTGCAGGCTACTGGCGGATGGGATGAGAGTATACTGGCCGAGGACACCGACCTGACACTGGAAGCGGTGACAATGGGATGGAAGGTCCGATACACAACTGCGGCCGAATCCTATGAGGAAGCTGTATCGACTTGGCGAGCGTACAGGAGGCAAAGACGAAGATGGGCCTACGGCCACACGCAGTGCGCACTCAAACATCTAGTTCCTGTGCTGAGCACACGGCACCTCGGTATCTGGCAGAAGGTTGATGCCCTTCTCATGATGGGTGTGTACATGGTACCATTTCTTGTAGGCTTAGGGTGGGTTCTCGGCGTCGCCATGTTGCTAGTCGGTTCATCGTTGTTTCCATCGATTTTTCTTGCCGCACAGGCGATCTTTCTTTTCGGCACGGTTGGCAACTTTGCTCCGTTTTTCGAGGTCGTTTGCTCAATGAGACTCGATAGAAGAAGCATGCGCCTAAGAGATCTGATCGTACTGGCAATCGGTTTTGTGTTCAATGTTGCTATATCGGTGGATGCGTTGATCTCATTATTCAAAGACTGGTTGGTCGGAGAACGTTTGGTTTGGGTCCCAACTGTGCACACCGGAGGAGCATGATGTCGGGTATGGAGAACCTTGGAGTTAGTGAGGACAGATGAATCTGACCTACCTGCTATATTCGTACATCGCTGCAGTCGCGGCTAGCCTCGGTTTGATTATCGTCGCGAGACAGGGTATTCATGATAGTGAAAGGAGAACCTTCCCAGAAGTGACTCTGAACTATTGGCCTGGAAAACTGGGTCCACAGGGAAGACCTGAAAGCAGAAGGACATCTGATAAGCATCGTCTCGGCAATGCGATGGTTTTTGAAGGAGACTATGTGCTGCCCTCGAAGGCTGAGCTCTCCAGTGACCTTGTCATCAAGGGCGCCCTGACGCTGGGTAGCGAGGCGAGACTGCATGGGAGCGCCAAAGCGTCCCGGTCCATCAACTTAGGGCCACATGCCTTGGTTGTAGGACACCTTGTTACTGAGGCGAACATCTTCGTCGGCGTCGGCGCTGAGGTTGTTGGTTTCGTACACGCAAAAGACGATGTTTGGTTGATGCCCAAGTCGAACGTGGTCATGTCTGTCGTCTCAGCAGGTACGGTTTACTTATGCGAAGACGCCAAAGTTGGAAGACAGATCTATGCTAGTCGCGGCATAGTCCACAAAACTTCTCAAAACATTCCTCAATCGGCTCCACAACAACCAGCAAATTATGTGGCGAACTCTCGTGAGTCCTTACAGCCCGTATGTTACAGATGCCGAAGCATTCTCTTGGAACTGGATATTCTCAGGCACCAGTGGCGTTGTCTCAATTGTGGCAGCTATCAGTGGCCAGCAAACGGCATCTCTCAACACTCTTGGAATCCAAATACAACGTAGAATGAGACCCAAGGCTTTCACAATGGGCTGCACCATTCAAACAATACAGACAAACCCTCATCTCTCTCACGGGGTTTTTGGTCATTCACTTCACCATCACTTTTGCCGCGCTGAAATGCCCTAGAATTGGGTTTTCCATATCAACAACGTGGCCAGATTTCAAAATGGGCTGCAATAATTGACAGTCGTCGCATCCACGTTAGGCCCAGTTGCACTCTTCCCATAGAACGCGTTTGGTGCTGGGCGAGAAGTATTACTATTAAATAACAATTGGACGAATCTTATCTGGGATGGGTGAGAGAGTTTGCCGGGGCGACGCTACTCGCGATTGGAAAGAAAGGTACAGGTCTTCGCTAGCGTGCCCGTCGGCCTTCTCAACCAGCTGGACGACCTCATCGAGAAGGGCACCTTCAGGTCACGCTCCGCCGCGATAGCACAGGCAGTTGAAGCCCTCGTCTCCAAGACGGCTAGACGTGAAGCATTGAAACGGGGATAGCAAGTCCGGGTGGAAGGCAAGAAGAACTTATCCTTGATAGTTCAAGCCGGAAACAGAGACTGAGTTGCCCGCGTTTCCTGATGTCGGACTCATCGTGAAGGTTGTCGAGAACCGGACGGCGAACAGGCTTGCCGCAGTTTCACCCACATCCGTCGTCAGTATTACCATGTGAGTACAAACGATTCAGTACAAACGATTCCCCGACAAGACATTCTGCAAATCCCTGATTTGTGGACGCGAAATGGTCACCACAAAACTTGTTTCATCCAAGACCGTGACTCTCCCGCCCGACACCACACGTCAGGAAAGTAATTCCAGACGGCGATGAGGTGAGCCTATGAGCCCACTTCCAACACCTGTGAACTGTGAACATACTCGCCTTGTCAGGCTGGTCAAATTCAAGGGCGAGCATGTGGTTTACTATCGTTGTGAACAATGCGGTGCACACGTCGCAATCTCGGAGTAGTCTTACATGAGGGAGCAAGAGGATGAACTGGCTTGGCGTGTAAGAATGCTCGACGAGAAGGTGGAAATGCGCCGCTGGGGCGATAGGATGTCTGATAGGTGAGAACTAGGATTAGCCATGATTGTCTGAGTTTTGAGGGTTGCGAACTTCACAAGTTGACAGATTTCGTCATTCCCCATGAATGGAAAGCGCTTTGAAATCTCACTTCGTTATTGAAAGCGATCCCGCATTGCCCTTCAAAGAAGTCTACTATCCAGATAGGAAGAAGAGAGATGATGCCTAGATAGGCAATACTTCGATCTGGCCTGTAGTCGAGCGAGCAAAGAAGGCTGGTGTTCCGTCAGTCCAAGATTGGCGTAGGAACAAGACCGTAGCGAGCGCCGCTGACGAACTGCGCTGTTTCAACAGTGTGAACGCGATCATAGACAAGCTATCGGATTTGATCCGCGACAGAAAACGGACATAATATGTTTGGATCAAGAGACAGGAGATCATATCACAGCATACCGATCAGGCGACGCTTAAGGTCCTTGTTCTCGGCCGAGGTTTTTTCTGGTTGGACTATGGTATCGCATTTCTCCTTGTCCATATCGACCCCAACAAGGCCGACGCCGAGTTTTTCCAAGAGCTCCCGGAAATGAAACTTACCCTCGTGAGTCGCAACCCATCTTGGGGTTGCTAGGAAAACACGGTCGAATGCTTTCTGGTACTTGGAAGCGTGGTGGTAGAAGTCGTGCAGCGCAGATAGTCTAGATTTCGCATCGATGGCAGTCAGCGTATCTGCACGACCCCAGTTCTTCTTGATTCCCACAAAATCGGGATTACCAACAAGAAGGTCCTTTCTATCATAAGTCGGGATGATCCTATCGTATTCCCCTTGATTCTTCAGTTGCCTGAGATACTTCTCGATTATCGGGTATAAATCGCGCTCAGTCTCTGTATGGCCGAATATGCGGTCTCTTACGTTTGGGTGAGATTTCATTGAGTGAACCAGCTCTTCAATCACTATCTCGATCGTTTCTCTCCCCGAATACAACGGCAATGTCCGACTCTTTCGGAGCCTTCTTGCTTGTTCTTCGAGCATCTTCCAGCGCTGCTGCTTGATTCGAGTGGATTTGTACAGATCTCCAAGTCGCTTTACGTCACTCTCTAGAAGACCGAACCTGACAAACTTGTCGAAGATGGGATAGTCATATCCACTTTGGAGCATTCTATCGATCAATACGCTATCATTGAACGTTGACAACCGGGCCACCCATCAGACGTGCTGAGGAGAAGATGCGGCCAATATAACCTCCAAAACCGCAACCGCGAGAAGCCTGATCGAGCGCATAATCTACAACCCACAAGGCGCTATGCTGCGCTCTCGCCGAACTATATCTTGCTTGCCATATTGGTACGGCTTTGCGCCGCTACGGACGACGCTTCTTGGCGACGACAATAGGGGCCACCAGTCACCGTACCAGAGATTAGGACGACTTCGCTAGGCGAATAGATGCTTTTGTCTGTTGAGACGGTGATTCCCCAGAGGTAACTTGTGACGGTGGCAAGGCAGGTGACGGTTGTCATGGTGGCTTGGTTAGGGCGGCTATACTCGTTTACTTGAGTGGAGACTGGTCGTCAGACAGCCCAGTGACACAATTAGCAGTAAGGCAGATACGGCAAGGTTGTCCTTCAAAGAACCCTCGACTGTTGCATAGGGCTTGCGTGCGAATTAAGCAAAGCCACAGTGGAGTACAGGACGTGTATATTCAAGGAGCCGATGTAGGACGCATGTCTTTCCGCGTACAAGACGGACCTCAAAGGGTAGGGTGCTGCTTCCCCCCAGAAGCCTTAACTAGAAACTCCAGCCCAGCCATGCCTCAACTAACCAAATGTCCGGTATGTGGCCGACTCCCCTGTTCATCATGCTCATAAGAGACTCGTAGAGCTCGAAAAACGGCTCAACGAGACTCTGAAGTGATATTCCCCACAGTGAGCATTGGAGGTAAGATCCTTACCTTCTTCCCTTTGGTAGTAGTAGGACAAGGCATCCAGGACCTGCTTTGCCTTCCTGTCGAGCATTACGGTGGTTGATTCAAAGGCTATAGAGTCCACCTTCCTTCTGACTTGCTTAGGCTCTTTTCCAGGGCTTCCTCGGTGACTGAGGAGTAGGTTGCAGTCTTACCCAGGACCTTCTCCTGCTTGACTAGGGTCCTAAGCTTGCTCCTTGCCTTGGGAGTGACAGGTATTGTGACAAACTTCCTTTCCAAGGCTCAGTCACCTAATTTCCCATAGTGATCCATAGTGTAGTACACTACTAACACTGTGAATTAGTAACCTAATACTCAGTATCTTAGTTAAGATAGTACTGGATACTACTCTACTCAATACCTTGACCTTTGCCAGATGTTTGACAAGGTTTGATCCAAGGTTCATCCTTCTAGGTCCTCCTTACTCCAGTGAATACTATCTTCCCTTCAAAGATCTCACAGCCACCTTGCTCTATGGCTCCTTCCATATCTTCTCCAGGGAAGGATGTTTCGAACTGAGGTTCAAAGTCCTTTAGAGGCTTTTCTATGAGGCCACAGATCTTAGCGAACTTCTTTGCCCCTTCAGAAGGCTCCTTCAGAAGAGGCTTCTTTGAAGCTTTCCCAGGAATCCTTACAGAATGAACTATAGTGACAGGAACCCTTGGAGGAGTACTCGGAGAAGCTGAAGGATACCATTGCTTGTAGCTAGCAACTATGGCTGCTATAGCCTCTTCAAAGGTTGGAGCATAGAGTTCTTCGTACTCGACTTCTTCGTACTCCAAAACCTTTGGATTAAGGTTAACAAGGAAGCCATTGCTAAGCTCCCTTAGGCTTGCTTTGAAGGTCATTCTCTTAGCCTCCTACGAAGACTACCTTGTTGTCAACGACTGCACAGTGAGCTGCTTCTATAGCCTTGAGCATGTCATCCTTGGGGAAGTTCACTTCAAAGTGAAGCTTGAACTCCTGAAGAGGCTTGGCTATGAGACCACAGACCTTTGCGAACTTGATTGAGCCTTCACTAGCACCCTCAACAGCTTTGATCTCCTCTTTCACTGCTTCCTTAGGGGGTTGAGGGGTAGTTTGATCAGGGGGTTGAGGGGTAGTTTGATCAGGTGATTGAACTTGAGTGGTAGCAAGTAAGCTATCAGTAACCACCTTTGATGGTTGTTCAGGTGTTTGATCACTCTTTTCACCAGTTTCACTGGGCAGCACTGCTTGTTGAGGGCTAGCAACGAGACTGATAGGGCTGGAATCAGGTTCAGTGGGGGCTGTAGAAGTGGGCTGAGAGGGCTGAGTGACTGGTGAAAGTGGTGAAACTGGTGAAATTGGGGTGGAAGGGGTCAATGTTACAGTAACAGGAGTCAATGTTGCAGTAGTAGGAGGTGAAACTGGGGTGTAACCTCCTACTCCAGGCTTCTTCAGTCTCTTACCTGTCTTCTTAGGACCATGAGCACCAGTCTTGTGTCCTTGTAATGCTAATGGATTAGCAAAGGGTCCTGCATTACATTGATCACACATGAGACTAGTACTAGGTGCAGAAGTGCTTGGAGTACTAGTGACTTGTGGTGAACTGGTCGTAGGAGCACTAGGAGTAGGAGTAGCACTAGTGATAGGAGTAGCACTAGTAGTAGTAGGGGGTGCAGAAGGCTTGAAGAAGCTTTGCAAGGGTGTCTCAGGGCTAGCTCCTGGCTTAGTATCAGAGGGTAGGCTCCACCTGTAGACTAGGAACTCCTCATTCTCGCCTAGTAAGCCTTGAGCTACTATGATCATGCCTTCAGTAGGCCTGTTCATGATTGAGGGTGGAAAAGAGGCTATGATCTCATCAGTAGCATCACCTACAAGGAATAGAGCCCATTGCAGTATCTTTGGCTTGACTATGTTACCACACTTGGGGCATACTGCTTCCTTACCTTCCATAGCATCAGGTATCTTCTTTGAGTCGTTAGGGCAGCCTATGTAGCTTCGTGTAGACAGTTCCTGTAATACAACTAGTGTAAAGATCGATCCTTTGGCCTGGTTTGATCCTTGGATCAAACTCAGTCAAACTTACCTGACTTTGACCTGCCATCCTTACTATCTCAACATGTTCAGGCGCAAAGCGTAGTTCAGGAGCAGCCTCAACTACCCTTCGAATGATCTTTGCTGTAGACTCTCCAGGGTAACGAGCAGCCTCTTTGACTATGTCCCTGTTACAGCTTGTTAGACTCCTTCTTGACCCATAGGCTTGGCAAGAGCAAGTTGTCTTCCAGGATAGAAGCAATGCTTTGCCCTATAGGATACGGTACAAGTGTCCGCTAGCGGACACTTAGATGAAAGAATCGAGAGTATGGTAAGCTTTCTTGAAGGTTAGCCCTGTGGTCCTTGTGATGATGGGTGCAACAACCTTGTTCCAGTAGTAGTCGTAGTCTATGCCTTTGACCCCAGCATGGAGGGGCTCTACTCCACCTTTAGTGTGAAGGAACTGGATCTTGTCCCCTACCTCATAGTGGTTTCCCAGGAGATCAGCCTTGTTAGCTGCAAGGACGTGCTGGGGGATCGTCTTGTACTCATCCCTTGGCTTGGTCAAGGTCTTGCTTATGGCAAGCTGCTCAGGGGTGATGAAGCCACTGAAGAGAGCCTCCCTGAAGTCCATTGCTGTCCCTAGAATGCTCTTTTGGTCTCTTCCTAAGGACAAGATCTCTCTCGCTTGACTGCTACTACTTAGCTAGCTCTTAGAAAGTGAAGCGGGTAGAACGCCCACAAGCTCCAGGGGCTTTCTGCGCCTCCTATTAGGTGTAGGCGGTGAAGGGCGTGAAGGGGGCACCGCAGTGTTGTTTGCAGTCTCACCTCCTGTTACTGTTACTGAGTTACTGAGTTTACCAAGCTCTGGCATGCTCGCACTGCCTCTTTGGGCCTCTGCAAGGTTCGTGTTAGGTTCAGACTTAGCCAGGAGGGGGACGGTTGGCTGGCCATCTCTACCTTCAGACTTGGTACTCTCGGTAACTTAGTAACAGCCATATCGTTTGGCTACTCTTGCTAGCTTCTCCCTGTTCAGTGTGCATATTCGGGTAGGTTTGCCCTGTTTCGACCGTATGACGCCTCTCTTGCCTCCAAGCACCTCTCTTATTCTGCAGCCTACCTTGTTCTTGCTGATCTCGCCCAACTCGGACGTCTGCATGATGTTAGGCTTGATTTTGTCAATCGTTCCTTCCAGCTCGTCCTTTAGCTTGGTCCAGATGTCCTCGAACGCCACGGTCGTCTTGTCAGTGCTGCCGATGAGCTGCCAAACGACCTTGACTATATTGCCTTCGAGGGTGTCTTCCAGCTCCTCAGAACGATCTTTGGCAATCTGCTGAACGTAGTTCACTAGGATGTCGTAGTCAGGCAGGCCGTATAGGACTTGGAGCAGAGGCTCGTATATTTCTCGCAGTCGTCCCCTGATTCCTATTGCAGCTAGGTCCAACTCTGGGAGCTTCTTGTCGTGGTTGTAGAGACGCCATGCAAGTAGCTCATTTCGTAGTTCATTTTGTCGTTTCTTACGTTCCTCTGGCTGGTCAGCCTGTTCTTGCGGTGGCTGGCCAGGAGTCATCTGCTGCTGAACAAGTCGTGAGGTCAATCCCTTGCTTCGGAAACCAGCAGGAAGGACTTCACTCGTCGCAATCTTTAGGCAGAATGTAGGAAAATACACGATCTTCTGCCCCTGAGCGGTGTCTCTGTAGCGTGTCACCTTGGCCCCTGGCTTGTATCCTGTCTTGAAGATCTTTGTTTTCAGAGGATCTCTCTCGATTCCATCGATCTCATCCTCTAGTATGGTGCAGGCGCCTTCTCCATGCTGCTCCAGGAAGCCGTAGATGTCTGCGGCGTTGTTCGCGACAGAATATAGAGGCCTGTAGATGAGCGCATGGTGAACTTGGAGAACGACGGTCTTGCCTGTCTCGATGTCCCCGATGATGAAGTGAATGTGGATGCTTTGGAGTTTATGCTGAACACATGATACTAACTCATCCGCCGCGTTTATGATATGATAGATGGGATCTGAGTCCTCATAGCGTTCATGTTCTCGTTTGATCTTGTCGTAGAGCTCCTGCTTGGAGGGGGGAGGGCCGTCATGCCATCCGTAAGAAGGGTAGGGTAGATCGTCCCTGTTTGGAGCGACATACTCTACACCTTCAACTACGACTCTCTCCTTGACTGTGAGCTTGTCAGGCGTTTCCCTGACGAGGAACATCGGCTTGTCCTGATGGTAGATTGCTTCGAAAGGTATGCCGTCTTGTGTGACACCTGAGATTTTCGTACTCTCTACTTTCTTACTCACCCTTGCTACCTCCAGTAACGTTGTCTTCTCGAATTACACGAATTGAACCATCTCGTAGTACCTGCAACAAGATCGCAGATGGATTCCCAAGTAGCTCAACTATCCGTCTGGCCTGTGTTACCTCAGGCCTCAACTCTTCAACTGGATCTGTTCTCTTCTGACTGAGTCGTTGGTTCATCTCGCTTCACCCTCCGTCCCCGATCTTTCCTTCGGCAAAGTCTCCTTCTCTCCTTCATCTATCAAGCACCTTGCATCTAGACGTAACGCGAAAAATAGTCACGTTTTCGGTACAAAATGCACAAAAAGCAGATTTCTGAGAATTCTCAGATCTGTAGGAACGACTATAACTCCAGCAAATCCACTACTTCTCAGACTTACTGGAGCACTAGGAAATGCAAAGGTATTTCGAGACCAGGTTCACCGTAGGCGATCGTAAGGACGCCGAGTTTCTTCAAAGCCAGAACAACTGGGAGATAGTCAACGCGATAATGGACGCCGGAGTCGGAGGGATAACCTCCAAACAGCTAGCCAAGGATCTAAGTATCAACTACAAGGTCGTGGCAGACACCGCGAAACATCTTGCGCAAATGGGATGGATATCCAGTGAACGTCCCAAACAGAAAGTTGGACGGCCGCCTAGGGGGCTTCAAAGACGCGATTTCAGAAAACCTTCAAACATACATGTTTGGAGCGCCATCGACTCATTCGAACCTGTTCTGAGTGAGGATTTTGAAGATCGGTGCAAGGAAGTGTTTGACAAGTATGGTCATGACTTTGAGCAGTTCATCGACATCACCAGTCAGGTAATCGCAGAAATGCAGGTGTTCCCTGAATTCCATCCGAGAGAACCTGTGCACGACTGTGGATGGAGTCATGATGGACATGAATTCATGAAAGGAGTCCTGTACGCCTTCTTGAGTTGGCTTGAATCGAACCCGCACTTCCAAGAGGTCTTGAAGAAACACAAACTTGCCACAGACAAGGCATTTGAGGATTTGCCGAAGACGCAACGACCCGGGGAGAAAACGAACCCCTGAGAGAGAGAAGCCCACACACACAAAACCACTCCTGACGACGCACTTCATAACCCACAACCGACCAAACCGTCGTCCGTCGCCGTCCAGAGCATGCCTGCTACTGTTAAGAGATCGTTTAAGCCTCCAAGCGAAGAGGATCAGAGTGGAAGCATGAATCTCCCGACTTCAGTCACGGAGAGAGTCAAGAAGAAGCGTCTTGTCGAAACTAACTCGATGAACCTCGACGGATAGCCTAATGTATTACTTCCAATACGTGTAATACAGGCGTGTAGGAATGCAGAGCCTCAACGAGAGAGAGGCCGTAGTGGCTGTTCGCTTCTCAGCAAATGAGATTGAGGCATTGGATGCAGCGGTGACGAAACTGGGCGCAAGATCCCGCAGCGCACTCATCAGGAATGCAACTGAAAAGTACATTCAAGACATGGGCGGCCTCAAAGTGATCGAAATACGCAGTAACCTCACAGTCAAAGAGGCCACAAGAGAAATCCTCACCTACCTACGGAAGCATAAACAGGCCGAAACGTTCGACATCGCAAACGACCTCAGGCTTGACTTGAATCTTACCGTCAGGGCACTAAGACAACTCTGGGAAGAAGGCAAAGTCGCATGATCGGCAAGGAAGTCGGAGACAAGCTCGTTGCAGAACAGATCATCTGCGAATGCCGCAGACTCAAAGGCCCCGTATTGATACACAAAGGCAGCCACAGAGCCCAACGATACGTCCTCTACGGATTACCAGCAGACGCCATCATAACAAAAACATGGAGACTGCTCGAGTCAGCTACCAACGATTGAAATCGTTGGCTTGCAACTTTGAGGTGCCGGATGTTGCCAACATGCCTCTTCATCTTGCCTGACAGGCACGCTGACAGGTGCCCCAGTCGGAAGAATCTGACCCATCGCCACTGGGTAGGTAGCTTGGATCGCCTTCCGACAGATGTTCACACTTGATAGAGAGAGTCTATAGCAAAGCTAGCTCTTGGAAACTGAAGTGGGTGGAACAGCCTCAAGCTCGAGGGGCTTTCTGCGCCTCCTAGTAGGTGTAGGTGGTACCACAGTGTTGTCTGTAGGTTCACCTGCTGCTACCGAGTTTTTTTACCGAGTTTACGAAGTTCCGAGGATTGTCCTCCGAAGAAGTGGTTAGAATACTGGTACGGCAGTTGGCCAAGTCCAATTCATCCTCGCATCCGTTTGTTCCTGTCAATGTTCCGTTGAGTGACATGAATCCAGCACAATCCAAATCGCTGACATTCTGATCGGCGCATTCAAGGAACTCCGGAAGGGCAGTCAGCAGCTTCATCCGTTTGCCGGACTGAACTTTGACAAACGCAAAATACGTCGGTTTGGGTCAGTTGCAAGGGTTTCCTATTTCTTGAGAGGACAAGTTGTAGATCAGGTGCAGCCAACCGTTAGTTAGGCCCGGACGTTGCTTCCTCTGGAGGCCCCGTTCCCCGGTGGGTTGGCTGTCTTTGGTACCTTCATCTCTGCAGCAAGAGGTGTTTTTCCTGCTTGTAGGAGAATATCTGGATGTTAGTTCCAGATGAGCCTAGAAGATAACCCGAAAAACCTTCACAAGGGGAATGGTTGGGTGCCGCTGAGATCTCGGATGCCGACATGAAGGCGCTGCTTGAGGTCGACAGGTCAGCTTGGCTTGAGGATGTCGTTGATCAGAAGAAGTTCTTCGAGCAGTTCGGAGATCGCCTTCCTCGCGGGATTCTTGCCGAGATGGAGGCTCTCGAGTACCGTTTGAAGCGCTTCTAGACGTGACGACGTCGACCATCACTGGCGGTGTCTCTTTTACGGAAGGATTCGTCATTAGCCTGCCCCTACCCCCTTCTTTGCTCTAGATCAACCGCCGCTTGCCCCTTCACATGTGGACTTCCACGTCCCCCTCAGGCCATCCACGTGGCCACCCAAAGATCAGTCCTTATGTAATATCTCCAGCACTAGCCTACTCGTACACACAAATCGCCAATGATGCCTAACGACGGTTCAGATCTTGATTGCAGGAGACCCGACGACGAGATTGCCAAGATGATTAGACTGGAGATGGACGAAGACCTCACCGACAAAATCACTACCACGATTGTCGCGCTTGCTTCAGGGCGTCCAGTAGTCAATTGCGCGCGCCAAGCTAGACGAAGACAGTGCCTTATCATCACTGGCTTGGTGCTGATCGTTGCTTGAGCTTCTTCTCGATTCCTGGAATTATCTTGTAGTCGCCTGTTATGGCCCAGAACACAAGCACAGGCCAGTACCAGTTCGGAATCCAGATCTGGAATCCTGTTCGCCATGGGTCGAGAATCCACACGCCTTCGAGAATCCAGTTCGTCCATCGGTCGCTCGTGAGACGCCATTCGGGTGAGAACCAGAAGAACGCGAAGTCTTCAACAAGCCATGAGAACGGAAAATTGCCTGCGAAAGTGAACAGGAAGTAGCGTTTGCCTTTCGTGAACATTGAACGAGCCTTGAGGAGTCCAAAGCCGGTGATGCAGGCGAAGAGGAAGGCCATCGCGAGCGAGTAGGTAGAGAAGAGGCCGAGGATCCACCGGACCTGAGTCGCCTCA
>Ga0208039_1000483_pt1 | contig 25739 bp, 21 predicted proteins | sample June2015DPH_20_1_2_FD_184722 | JGI IMG/M metagenome (GOLD analysis project Ga0208039, IMG submission 184722) | Peatland microbial communities from SPRUCE experiment site at the Marcell Experimental Forest, Minnesota, USA - June2015DPH_20_150... | ecosystem: Environmental > Terrestrial > Soil >... | reverse complement strand
CGGTTTTGCCTCCGGCTTCCTCCGGACCCCGCCTCACGGCGACGCCTTTGCCTTTGGCTACGGTTGGCGCCATCACCTCCGGGAAGGACTTTCACCTTCCAAGTCAGTGTTCATGCTGGGCGTACAAAGAAGGCCCCTCGCACGAAAGGCGCGAGGGGCCCTTTGCTTCTTCTCTTCAGGCGGCTCCCGACGGAGACCTAGGCCGCAAGTCTCTGGATGGACTGCATTAGCTCGTCGGAGTCGAGTTGCTTGAGCAGGTAATCGCACGCCCCCGCGCGCTTCGCCGCCGTCCGCTCCCACGAACTCTCGTAGGTGGTCAGCACAACGACCCTGGGAGACCAGGGGAGGTTTGCGACCTCTCGCACAATCTCCAGCCCCATGCCGTCGCCGCGCTTGATTTCCACCAGGACCACGTCGGGGTGGCTCTTGCGCACCTCCTCCAGAGCCTTCTCAGCCTCACCGGCCTCCCCCACCAAGGTGATTCCTGCCGACGTGCGCAGCCGGTCCGCAAGGGCCTGGCGGACTTTCTCGTGTTCCTCGATGAGGAACACGCGCGTCGCGGTGAGCTGAGGATTCAAATACACGACCTTGCCCGATCGGGCCAATCCTTTGGGAGAAAAACGCATTTCCTGCTTATGGGGGAGTATAGCGGCCCAACCCAAGCCGGCTCCAGTGATTATCGTCTCGAGCCGATGGGCAACCTGTCACGCCGGCCTTTCTCATCGGCCTTGGGCCGGATCTCCCGCCCAACCTTTCAAGCGGGCCCGGCAGGGATGACGACGGCCGGGATCCGCACCCTCACAACCGTGCCTTTTCCCCGTTCCGAGTGGATCGTCGCCTCACCACCCGCCGCCCGGGCTCTCTCCTCGATGTTGGTGAGCCCATGTCCGAGCAGCTTGCGCTGGCCCTCCGTGCTGAATCCTTTGCCGTTGTCATTGACCGTGAGCTCAATCCATTCCTCGTTGCGGCGCAGGTTAACCACCACGTGAGTCGCCTCGGAGTGCTTGGCCACATTGGCCAAGGCCTCTTGGGTCACATGAAAGAGACTGGTCATGGAAGCGGCGGAGAGACCCTCCGCCGCTCCATTCAAGATGTGCAGGTCCACCTCGGTCAGGGTTTGAGCCCGGAACTCGCGCACCAGTTGCCGCAGGCCCGCAGCCAGATTCTCCGTGGCCATCCGCCGGGGCTGCAGGTCGAGAATGTAAGAGCGAATGTCGCGAATGACACCATTGAGGCCCTCAACCGACTTGGCCATTTTCTCTCGAGCCGATCGGGGATCTTCGTGCAAAGATAGGCTGGCGTCTTCCAGCATCAATCCGACCGCGTAGATGGACTGGATGATGCCGTCGTGCAGGTCCATTCCGATCCGCTCCCGTTCTTCCAGGACGGCTAGCCGCTGCGACTTGCGATGCAAGAGACCATTTTCCACCGCCTCGCCCATGGTCAGGCCAACCGCCCGATAAAGATCTCGCAGACGAGGGGTCAGCTCGATCGGCCGCAGGGCCGCAAGTCCCATCACGCCAAGCACGCGATCCTTGGAGACCAGGGGGATGCACAAGTACGTGCCGAACCCGGCCTGCGCCGCGTGGCGCGGCAGCCTCGGTTCCGAGGAAAGGCTTGAGGAGAAGATCAATTCCTTTTGCTTGGCGGCACTGCCGACCAGATCCTCTCCCAGCCGGAAGTGGTCATGCCCCAAGAAGGCTGGGGCCTGGGTCCCCTTACGGAGCACGACCGAGAACTCGTTTGTCCCCTCTTCGTCAAGGAAGATTTCACCGACCTCGGCCTCAAACAGCCCCATGACCCGCGAAAGGGTTTTCTCCAGGATGACCTCCGGATCAAGGCTCGTCCCAACCACGTGAGCGATTTCATTCAGGATCGCCAGCTCACGGTTGCGGTCCTCGAGCTGGGCCTCGTCCTGGCTCAGCCGCTGGTAGTAGCGGGCGTTCTCAATGGCCACCGCCGCATAGGCGGCGAGCATCTCAACCAGCTGCTGGTCCCGATCGCCAAAGCCGGCGCCCTCCCGCTTGTTGGTCAAGTAGATGTGGCCAATCCCTCGGTCTTGCGACAGGATGGGGACGCCCAGGAAGCTCTTCATGTAGGGGTGGTGCGCAGGGAAACCGACCGAACGAGGGTCTGAGACGATATCCTCCAGCCGGATCGCCCGTCCCCCCCGGACGATGGCGCCCAAGAGCCCATGCCCGCGAGGCGGAGCCCCGATCGCAGCCGCCTCAGCCGCAGAAACTCCAGAGGTAACAAAGCGTTCAAGGGTCCCGTCGCTGCCCGGGACCCCGATTGCCGCATATTGTGCTTCGACGAGCTCGCGCGCGCCGTCTGCTATGTGTTGCAGGACCCCTTGCAGGGACCTTTCGCGAACGAGCTCCAAGCTTATCCGATGCAGGGTGTTCAGCTGCAGATCGTTGGCTCGCGCGATCTCCGCCACATCTCCTATAATCATTGTCACTATTGTAGCATTTATCCCGTAAGCCTGCAGAAGACGGTGGAAAGCGCTTCCACCCAACGGTTTTCGATAGCCTCCAATTACCCTACTCGCCGGGGACCTCTCGACCCCCGAGGACCCTCCTCAGACGACCAGGTTAATCAGCCGGTCTGGGACAAAAATGCTCTGGCGCAGCGCCTTCCCTCCCAGCCACTTGGCCACGCTTTCCAGCCGCAATGCCGCCTCAAGCGCTTCCGCCTGATCGATTCCTGCGGGCACCTGCAAGCGGTCGCGCACCCGACCATTGACCTGGACAACCAGGGTGATGATCTCGTCCTCTGCCAGTTGCGGGTCGAATTCCGGCCACGGTTGCTGGTGGATCGAGTATTTTCTCCCCAAGCGAGACCAGACCTCCTCGGACAGGAAGGGAGCAATCGGGGCGAGAAGGAGCAGCAATCCGTCTTGGGCCTCTTGGAAGGCCTCCTCGCTCACGGGTTGCGATTGCGCCTCGTAGAGCGCGTTGGTAAGCTCCATCAGCGCGGAGATGACCGTGTTGAACCGGAACCCCTCGATATCCGCGGACACTTTGCGAATGGTCTTGTGCAGCTTACGCCGCAGGCTTCGATCGGCCAGCCCGGTCGGGTCGGCCGCCTTCGGCCGCGGGCTCGGACGCAGCAGCAAATCCCACGCTCGCCGCAGCCAGCGGTGCGTCCCCGACAGCCCGTTGGTGTTCCAGGGTGTCGTCTGCTCAAAGTCGCTGATAAACATCTCATAGGCGCGCAGCGCGTCGCCTCCGTAGTCCTTCACCACCTCGTCCGGAGTGATCACGTTGCCCTTGCTCTTGGACATCCGCTCCTTGCCATCCGGCGCCAGGATCATGCCCTGATTGCGCAGCCGGCGAAAGGGCTCGAGGAAAGGGAGATGCCCCAGGTCGTGAAGCGCCTTCGTCCAAAAGCGAGCGTAGAGCAAGTGCATGACGGCGTGTTCGGCCCCGCCCACGTACATGTCCACCGGCAACCAGTACGAAACCAGCTTTTTCCCGAATGCGGCCCCCTCGTTGCGAGGGTCGGCAAAGCGCAGGTAATACCAGGAGGAGCAGGCGAACGTGCCCATGGTATCCGTCTCGCGCGCGCCCTTCGTCCCGTCCGGCATGCGCACGTTCACGAACCGAGGGATGCCTGCCAGCGGAGATTCCCCCGTCCCAGTCGGTTCGTAGCTTTCGACCTCGGGCAGCCGCACGGGAAGGTCTGCCTCCGCCACCGGTACTTCCCCCTCCCGCGTGTGGACAATGGGGATGGGCGTCCCCCAATAGCGTTGCCGGCTGATTCCCCAATCCCGAAGCTTGTAGTTCACCTTGCGCCTGCCCTTGCCCGTGGCCTCCAGCCATTCGGTGACCTTGGCAGCGGCCATCTCGCCCGGGGTCCCCGTGAATCGGTCCGAGTTGATCATCGCGCCGTATTCCGCGTGGAAAAGAACATCGCGGTAGAACTCCACGGCATAGAGCATCTCCATCACGGTTCGCTTGCCACGCACATCGGGTTCGAGTTCGTGACACCGTCTCAGAAGGCGCCCTTCGCTTTCGGCCGTGCCCCAGTCTTGGATCCCATCCGCGAAAATGAACAACCAGTGGGTCCCCACAACCTCATTCCAAGAGTCGGGCCGAACAAACCGGCGCGCAATCTCGACATAGCCATTGGCCTTCTCGGGCGGGATGGTCACGTAGAGGGACCCCATGCGCTCCTCGAAGGGGATCCCTTCGTCACGGAGCGCCTGCGCGAAACCCTCCTTCATGGTTCCCCCCAGGACGAACGACTTCGTCCGCTGATCCGGACGATCGATCACCGGCAGGATGGGAAGCCCGTACTTCAGGGCGAATTGGAAGTCCCTTTCATCGTGTCCGGGCACCGCCATGATGGCCCCGGTGCCGTAGGTCAGGAGTACATAGTCCGCCACCCAGACCGGGATGCGTTGACCGTTAACCGGATTGAGGGCGAAGGCTCCTGTGAACACCCCCGTCTTCTCCTTCTCCGCCGCTATTCGATCCACCTCGGATTTCCCCCGAGCCTGCCGGACGTACGCCTGCACTTCGGCCTTCTGGCCTGGGGTGGTCAACGGGTCAACCAGAGGATGCTCGGGGGAGAGAACCATGAACGTGGCTCCCCACAGCGTGTCGGGGCGGGTCGTGAAGACACGCAGCCTGCCCGCCGCGGTCTCGAAATCCACCTCGGCTCCCTGGCTGCGACCAATCCAGTTCCGCTGCATGATCTTGATATGTTCGGGCCAATCGATACCATCCAGGTCGGCCAGCAGCCTCTCGGCATAGGCCGTGATTCGGAAAAACCATTGCATCAGGACTTTCTTCTCGACCAGCGCCCCGCTCCGCCAACCGCGGCCATCGATCACCTCCTCATTGGCCAGCACGGTCTTGTCCACCGGATCCCAGTTGACGAGTGCGGGTGCGCGGTAAGCCAGACGAAAGTGGCTGAGGAACTCCGAGTGCTCCTTTGGCCCCATGGCTTTCCACTGTCGGGCGGTCAAGAGCTCGGCGCCGGGGATGTCTTGCGTCCCGTTGCGAGCCAGTTCCCCCTCAAGCTTGCGGATCGGCACGGCCCGGTCCAGGCGCGGGTCATACCAGGCCTTGTAGAGTTGAAGGAAAATCCATTGGGTCCAGCGGTAGTATTCGGGTTTGGAGGAGTTGATCTCGCGGCTCCAGTCATAGGAGATGCCGATCAAGCCAAACTGCCGCCTGTAATTGGCCGAATACTGGGCGATCAACCTCGCTGGGTTCGTCTTCATCTTGATGGCCGCGTTCTCTGCGGGTAGGCCAAAGGCGTCCCAACCCATCGGGTGTAGGACGTTGTACCCTCGCATCCGGTGATAGCGGCTGAGGACGTCCGTGGGGACGTAGTTGCGGCAGTGGCCGACGCTCAACCCGTCCCCGGAGGGATAGGGGAAGAAATCGAGGATGTACGCCTTCGGCCGCTCATCGGGGCCGCCGGTGCGGTAGAGAGCATCGCGTCCCCACTGCTCCATCCACCTGGCTTCGAATTCCTGAGGCCGGTATTCCAGTGAGGCCGAAAACGGGCCGATTCGGTCGGCTTTTGCACGGGCAACGCTCCTCTTCGCCCGCGGCCCCCCAGCCGCGCGAGGGGTGACGCGGGCCGACGAAGACGACCGGACCGCTATGCGGCCTGGCTCCTTCGGGTTCGACCTGTGTGGATGAGCGGGCTTGGAGGAATGTCCCCGTGATCTGACCTTGCCCCCCGCCACCTTGCCTTGGCTCGCCCTACGCGGCTTTCTCCGGTCGATTCCTGCCATGTCGCCCCTCCTGGACTTCTCAGACCTTGTCGTGGTCGAGCCGCCGTGCCGACGCTGCAAAAGGAAAAGCCTCCCATCGCTCAGGGGCGAAGGGAGGCTCCGCGGTACCACCCTGATACCCCTCCCGGCATTGCACCCGGAGGGGCACTCATCGCGATAACGGGCGCGCCCGCTGCAGGCTCACCGCCCCTTGTGCAGGTGCGGTTCACTTGCAGTTGCCGGCCTGGTCTTCCCACCCAGGCCTGGACCGGCGAGTTCGGCCTCGCTGCGCTCCGCAGGCGCAATGTGGGGCTCTCATCCGGATTGACCGCCCCCTCTCCCCACTTGCTGGCGGATGGCCTACCACCTCTCTTGGAGGTTATTCCGGTTCGGCTTTGACCATTCTCGATTGTTAAGGGTCGTGCTCAGTGGACCCAGAGGGATTCGAACCCTCGACCTTCTCAATGCCATTGAGACGCGCTCCCAACTGCGCTATGGGCCCGGTCCTCGCAACTTGCTGATTCTACCCGTCCGGGGGCGATGCGTCAACGAGTGGACCTGGAGGGATTCGAACCCTCGACCTCTTCAGTGCGATTGAAGCGCGCTCCCAACTGCGCTACAGGCCCATGAGGCTCAGGGGATTCCAGCTTCGACGGACATTCTACCCCGCGGCCGAAACGGATGTCAAGCGATTGGGCTCGCTGGTAGAATTGTGTCCATTCCAGAGCTGCCCGGAGAGAATATGGGGAACCGCTCAATTGCCTCCGATTTTTCAATCGCCCCTCCTCGGGATCTGCGCGATTGTCCCTGGTGGAAGCCCAAGACTGTCTCCCTGGTGGGATCTGTCCCCGCCCACGACCGCATCCTGCAACGCTTCGTACCTCAACTCCTTCAGTCTTTCCGGGAACAAGGGCACGAGGTTCTCCCCAAGTCCGACGGAGGGGTAAATCTCTTGCTCTCTTTCGGCGATATCCCCGACGGCCCCTCCCCAGCGGCCGAGCGCGTCCCGGAGCGGGACCTTCCCCTAGCATTGACCCTGATGCGCGAATTCGGCCTGAAACGCCGCCCGGACAACCTCGTCCTGCTCGTGTCGATCCCCGAACGCTTGAGCGCTCGCCCGCACCTGGAGGTGGCGGAGCTCGCCCGGCTGGCCATGGCTCGAATGGGATCTCCAAAAATGGTCTTCCTCAGCGGGGACCGGGAAACGGGAAACCTCTTCGAGACAACCTTCTGCACACTCGAGGGAGGACATCCATCCGACACGCAGCAGCTTGCCGAGCGGCTGCGCGATCGCCTCGTCACTTCCGCCTCGGCCAAGGAGATCGGGGCCGACTACGAAGTGCGCGAGGGAGCCGTGACGCGTGAGCGGTGGGAGGGCTCTGCGATCCCCGGCGTTCTGGTGGAGGCGGGGAAACGCATGGACCGGCTCCAGCTCCTCCCCGCTCCCAAGCGAATTGGGGAATATTGTTCCGGGAAAATGGCCAGGATTTACGAGCACTACCTCGGCATGAAGGGCTTCAGCGAGGGGATGCTCTTCGCCTATGACCCGGGAACCGAGACTATGATGGTTACCGCCTCCGGGAGCTGGGACGTGGACAAGCGCGCCTTGCAGCGCGATGAAGTGGTGATGGTTGGCGGCCTGGAGGGCGGAAGACTGCAGGTCCTTGCTCCGCCCGGCGTGCGCACCAAGGGGCCCTCGGTCGAGGCCCTGGAGATGTTCAGCTTGCTCCAGTCCGTCCCGCGCCTGCGCGTCAGGGAGGCGGCTCCTGGCATGTGGCGAGTGGATCCCGCCGGGACCGTCGAGGTGCCGCTCATCCGTGCGGGGATCCATGTGCACATCGGGGTGAATTCCGCGGATGAGTTCTGGATTGAGAGCATCCCCGCCAACCGCAAGCTTTACCCATACGGGTTTGGGTGCGGCACGGACCTCATGTGCGGCCTGGCGCAGGATGCCGCGCGGCGCTCGCGAGCCATCTACGACCCGGCCGACCCTCGGGCCTACGTGCGCTGGCCGATGCTGTATCACGGAGACACGGCGATTGAGCTCTGGAAGCCAGGCGTTCCCGACACCCCCTTGGAAGGACTTCTTGACCTTTATGACCCCACCAAGGTCCGAGCCATCGCCTATTCGCCGGACCAGATCGATCAGCCAGTCTGACCCAAACTCCGCTCAGAGCGGATTCCGCCCTCTGCCAAACAGCCCGTGACCTCACGGCCAGGCTCGCCTGGAGGCGACCGGCCGCGAGGGGGATTTCCTCTGCTTTCTCTTCAGCCCAGCTGCGGCATCAGATCACTCGCCATCAGCTCGATGGTTTCCTGATCGTTGTTGGGCCCGCGGAAAATGCAGAGCTGGATCCCCGCCTGCGCATATCCGGCCAGGAGCTCCGCGGCACGGGAGGTGGTCATCAATTCCGGCGCCGTCGGCGGGATTCCCATCCGCTCGGCCTTAAGCTTAAGCGCCTGCTCGTCACGCCCCAGGACCAGGCTGGTTAGGCAAGTCCGCTCGATTTGGTCATAGTCGCGTCCTTCCGCCTCGCAATGTCGGCGGAGAACATCAAGCTTGTGACGTACCTGAGCAGGACTCCCAAACAGATTGCAGGCGTCGGCCTGTCGCGCTACAACGCGCAGAGTCAGCTGTTCACCGCCACCGCCAATCATCACCGGTGGGTGGGGTTTCTGCACCGGCTTGGGCTCAAGGATGGCTTCTTGGATATGAAAATAGCGGCCATCGAACGTGGCCCTTGGCTCGGTCCACATGGCCTTGATCAAGCGTACGGCCTCTTCCAGCTGGCGAATGCGAGTGGCCGGCCGCGGAGGGAACTCCCAGCCGTATTGCTTGTATTCCTTCTCATGCCAGCCGGCGCCAATGCCCAGGGTGAGGCGACCTCGGCTGATGATGTCCACGGTGGAAGCCATCTTGGCCAGCAGGGCCGGATTGCGATAGGCAACCGAGGTCACGAGCACGCCAAGTCGAGTCTTCTGGGTAACGGAGGCAAGGGCCGCCAGAGTCGTCCAGCCCTCCATGAAGGGCTCGTCCGACTCGCCGACGTTGGGAATCTGAATCAAGTGGTCCATCACGCTGAACCAGGTGAACCCGTGATTCTCCGCCCACTGGGCCTTGCGCTTGAGAGCCTCGAACGAGTCGTAGGGGCCCCCCGGGTATTGCCAGGAAGGGTTGTGAATTCCAAGCCGCATAGAATCCTCCTTGTCAGGATCTTGCCCACCCAAAGGCCGGACTGACCGTCCCACGGCGCTGGGGATCAGGCAGTCACAGGCCTGCGGCCCGGCTCCGATCCACTGGAGCCACCGGGCTCGCGAACGAGTCTTCCCTCCGAGGCCTGCCTGATGAAAGCTGTCGCGGCCCTTGTCTCCACCGTGGGGCAATCCCCCAAGGTCTCCTTGCCCCGCCCGGCCGCTCCCGGCCGGGGGAAGGGAACTTCGCTTGCATTGACCCGTACTTGCCCTCCAGGTGCCGACCCTTCCGCGGTCATGCGTCGCCCCGCTCCTGCGCCTCAAGCCGGGCAAAGCCTCGCTGGAAGACCTCGTAGGGCTGCGCTCCGACCACGGCGAAGCGCTCGTTCAAGATGTAGGTGGGCACAGCCTCAACCTCAAGAGCCCGCGCCTGGGTGATCAGCTGTTCCACCAGGGGGGTGAATTTCCCGCTCTCGACCTGCCGCCGCATTTCGTCTGCCTCAAGCCCGGCCTCTTCCGCGGCAGATCCCAGAACCTCCCAGCGGCTGAGGTCCTCCCCTTCGGCAAAGTACTTGTGAAAGACGAGGCGGTGGAATTCCTCCAATTTGCCTTGCGCCCTCGCATACTCCGTGGCTTCATGGGCCAGGCGCGTATTTGCGATTCGGGATGGAAACACCAGGCTCAGGCCGCTGTCCTGGGCCATCTGTCTCAGCCGCTCTTGCGTGCCGGCCATGCGCGACCGCACGTGGTCGGGCAACTCCAACCCTTCCGGAGGTGTGTCCGGTCTCAGGTAGAACGGGCGCCAATCTACTAGTACCTCTCGTTCTCGTTTCACCCGCTCGACCACACCCTGGCCGACGTAGCACCACGGTCAGACGTAGTCGGAGTATATGACCAATCGAATCGCAATCATGGCAACTCCTCAAAGCCGGACCCTGGTGCTGCAGGAGACCCGGACCCGATAGTTGAGCCAGCTTCGTGGGAAGAGGTGATCCCCGGCGAGAGCAGCGCCGCCCTCCCCTCCAATTCTGGCGCATTCATCCAGGCCTTTTCGCTGGCCAGGCGGGTCATACAAATCACTGCGATCCCCGGGAAAGGCGCCGGCCCGGCAGGCGGCCATTGGCCGCGCCCTGAGAGAGGGCCTTTGCGGGACATCACCTCCGTTGGAGGTTTTGCAAAGAGTTGAGTCATCTGGTGATCCATCACCCACAAGAGTTGCCCGCTCTCTCTTCTCAAGGTGAGGCGACGGCGTCTCGCAGCCGGTCGACTTGATCCAGGGCTGGTATGGTAGGCCAGAAGATAAGCTCATCCGCGCCGATGCCCTCGAAACCTCGGACTGTAGATTGCACCGCGCTCTCCGAAGCGGGGAACGACTTGGCAATCATCTGAGCATTCGGGCCCAGGAAGCCATAGTAGTCGAGCAGATTCGGTGAGCCGCGCTCGGCCGCAGCGGGACCCAGGGCATAGTAGACGGCGCAAACGAGCCTCGGCTTGCCTTTCCTTCCCGCCTCCCGCCAGGCTGCTTCTACCAGGCTGTAGCTTTCGCGAACCCGGTCGGGACTGCCGCCGCCGCCGGAGATGTAGCCGTCGGCCAGCCGCCCAGCTCGACGCAAGGCATTTGGCTGGTTACCGCCGATGAGGATCTGAGGCCCGCCCAGCTGAACCGGTTGCGGCCCGACCGGATGAATGCCCTCATCGGGGGGCTGCCCAGCCCAAATCCGCTTCATCCAAGCCAGCTGTTCCTCAAATCGCTTTCCTCGATTCTTGTATGCCGCTGGCGCAGTTCGAAAGTCATCCTCGCGACTCCCGATCCCCATTCCCAGCGTCAGGCGGCCTCCGGAAAGTGCATCCAGCGTTGCGGCCTGCTTGGCCAGAACGCCCGCATTGCGCAGCGGCGCAATCAGGATCGTGGTCATCAGGCGCACTCGACGAGTCACCGCCGCAACAGCCGCCAGGGTGATGAGGGACTCATAGTTGCCGTAGGCCAGCCGGTCGATGACACCCAGGCTGGAGAAAGTCGCCGTCTCCGCCCGCCGCGCCCACTCCAGGATCAGGTCCCCTTTTGCGTCGAGCAGAGTTGTAGGTAGGCCAATACCGATGTCCATGTTTTCCTCCCAAACCCTGAGACTGCCATGAGCTCAAGCTGTGGGTTGCCCCCCCGAATCCGACCCGGTCGAATGTCTGACTCCGCTCCACTTCGCCCGACCGAGAGGCAGATCTTTCGTTGAGAAGTCCCCCACTGATTCATGCCGGGCGGAGATTAAGACAGCATGACGGCCGCCCACGCCACGAACCATGGTTTCCCTGTTTCTCCTCTCCGCTCCAGAAGGCAGCGGTGATCCCAAGCTGTGGCCTCAGCTCGGATGTGTTTCAGAGGAGGGTCCTCTTGAGTGACCTTCCCTTCTTCCACGGGTCTTTCCCTGAAAAAAGTGCTCCGCCCCGCCCAAGGACCGTCGAGTTGACCCACAGGGCGAGTCTCCCGCCTTGCCTAGACGGATGAAGCCGGCGTTCAGGCAAAGGGGAGATCGTTTTCCCGATCTGCGATGTAGTCGCGCAGTTGCTCAAGGGCGCGAGCCGCGAGGGCTGAGCCTCGCTCGAGCTTTGCCCGCGGTGGATGCTCAAGCGGCGGGAGCAGACCAAAGTTGGCCTTCATCGGCTGGAAGTGCTTCTCTTCCGCAGAAGTGATGTACCGGCAGAGGGCGCCGATCATCGTGGTTGCCGGGAGTTCGAGCAGAGGATCCCCGGCCAGGAGACGGGCAGCGTTCAATCCCGCGAGAAGGCCCGTAGCCACGTTTCCCATATAGCCTTCCACGCCTGTCAACTGGCCAGCCAAGAAGAGATCGGGGCGCGTCTTCAATTGAAGCGTCGGATGAAGCAAGCGCGGGCTGTTGACAAAGGTGTTCCGGTGCATCTGGCCGTAGCGCATGAACTCGGCCTTCTCCAGTCCCGGGATCAACCCGAACACCCTCTTCTGCTCTGCGTACTTGAGGTTGGTCTGAAACCCGACCAGGTTGTACAGGCTCCCCGCGCGATCATCCTGGCGCAGCTGTACCACCGCGAAGGGCCGTTTCCGGGTGCGAGGATCCTGGAGCCCCACCGGCCTCATCGGGCCAAAAGCGAGCGTGTCCGCCCCCCGCTCAGCCAGAATCTCCACTGGCAGACAGCCCTCGAAATATTCGTCAGCCCCGGCCCGCACGCCGGAGTGCAACGCTTCCTCGAATTCACGCAGAGGGATGCGTTCCGCCTCCTTCAATTCAGCAACAAAGTGATAGTACTGCTCTCGATCCAAGGGACAATTCAGATAGTCAAAGGATGGGCTTCGCCGGGAATCCCGAAAGGCGACCTGGGTATCGATGCTCTGCGCTGAGACCATGGGGGCAACCGCGTCAAAGAAGTAGAGGTGGGCGCTGCCCGTGAAGCGCGCGACGGCGTCGGAGAGAGCAGGCGAGGTCAAGGGGCCGGAGGCGAGGATTGCCGGTGTGTCAGGGATTTCCGTGGCCTCTTCCCGGACAACCCTAATTCTGGGATGACCCAGGATGCGTGCGGTGACGCCCTCCGCGAATGCGACCCGATCCACAGCCAGCGCCCCGCCAGCTGGGACAGAGGTGTCGCGGGCTACCTGCAGCAACAAGGAGCCCATCATCTCCAGCTCCGCCTTTAACAGTCCTCCCGCGCGATTCGGGAGTGCGGAGCCGAGCGAGTTTGAGCAAACAAGCTCCGCCAGGCGGTCCGTCCGGTGCGCCGCGGTCATCTGCAGCGGTCGCATCTCGTGGAGTCGAACCCGCAGGCCACGTTCTGCGGCCTGCCAAGCCGCCTCACAGCCCGCCAGACCGCCGCCTACCACGATCACATCGGATGAGGGCATCCCGCTCATTCTACCAATTTGCCGCGCCGATCCAAGACGATTGGGGAGGCAACGGAAGATGCCGGGCCATCATGTGAGGGATCGGGCATTGTGGCGGGAGCTCCGCTGCAACCCGTGTCTAGAATTGCTCCCTGATCCAGCTGAAGTCCGGCGTCAATTCGGCCCTACGCATTCGGGGCGCAGTCAAGCTCTCGCGCTCTCGGCAGGATGTCTGGGGCTCACCCACGTCGACAAAGGTCTTGATTCTCTTGCCCCCCAGCTTGATCGGAATCCGAGGGCTGAGCGTCCAAGGGTTTGGACTGCAGGTCCGAGGGGGATAACCCTTGATCCGCATGCGCGAAGGCACGCTGAAGAGGCCGCGTCCTGCGCCAGCTCTGCCCATCTTGTCCTCGGGCAGAGCCTACCAGCGAGACCGTCCGATTCCCCATCAAGTCCGTAACCGTCGAGAGGACGGGAGAACCCGTCCTGCAACCCTTCCGTTAGACCGAGGAGCCCTGGGCACCTGGGACCGCACCCGGATGTACACACCGATCCGGACACGTCTCTCAACGTCTCCTGGCGGACCTGCGTATAGCAATGGCCAACATGCTGTCTCCCCCCTCCAAGGCGAGGCGCCTCGCTGGTCCTTTTGGGCGGGATCGCGCTGCCCACTGGCTTGGGTGACCATTCGATTCCCCGGGTCCCATTGGTGGCTTTCTTCGCCGCGGGGTTCCAAAGCCTGGGGCGGCGATTCTCCAGCGGCTGTGAATTACAATGGCCAGGGTCTTCAATCGGAGAGATCCATCCATAAGTCGAAGATTCGGTCCCAATCCCCACGGTTGTGCTCGCGGGGACAAACCCAAAGAGCTGTGCCAAACATGGTCCCCTACATCGCCCATGCGCTGAATTGGCTCCTGATGATTGGGTTGCCCGTCGGCCTGGCGATCGGCCTGACCCGCCGGTTCCATCTCGGTTGGCGCCTTTGGTTGGTTGGGGCTGCGGGATTCGTCCTTTCCCAAGTCGGGCACATTCCCTTCAATCTCCTTCTGACGCCTCTCGTTTCGCGAGGAATCTTGGCGCGCCTTCCCGCTGGCGAGCGGCTGCTGGTGTCTGCAGCGGGTCTGGGCCTTTCCGCAGGCCTGTTCGAGGAGATAACCCGATTCCTGGTCATGCTCCTCTGGGCCAAAGATGCCCGATCGTGGCGAAAGGGTGTTCTCCTGGGCGCTGGGCATGGAGGAGCCGAGGCGATTATCCTCGGCGGGCTGGCCCTGTATGCCTTCCTGCAGCTGGTCGCCTTGCGCGGGGCCGACCTCAGCCGGTTCGTGCCCGCCAGCCAGCTGGCCCTGGCCCGGCAACAGGTCGCGGCCTACTGGTCCGCTCCTTGGTACGAGGACCTCTTGGGCGCCGTCGAGCGCCTCTTCACTATCCCGGTTCAGATCTGTCTCAGCGTCATCGTTTTGCAGGCCCTCACTCGCAATCACCTTGGGTGGCTTGGTCTGGCAATTGGATGGCATGCTATCATCGACGGGATCGCGGTGATCTTGAGTAGCCAGGTGAGCGGCTTTCCTTGGGGAGTGTATGCGATTGAGGGTGTGCTGGGGGTCATTTCCCTCATTTCCATGGCCGTACTCCTTGCGCTTCGTCAGCTAGAGCCCCCGGAAGGTGAGGCGGTGCCCGTCGCCCCTCTTCCGCCAATTCCACTGGCGCTGCGGGAGGTTGAGGAAAGCGCGGAAAGGCTGGAACACACGCGTTACGACTGACCCGGAGATGAAAGGAGGAATCTGGCAAGGTGCGAAGAGGTAATGACTGTGAGATCTAGACTTGTGCCCGAGCGCCCTGGGCGCTCTGCCGGCATTGGGCCTGTCCGCCCGGATGATCAGGAATGATCCACACCGACAATCTCACCAAGCGGTTCAACTCCACCGTGGCTGTCGACCGGCTGTCCATTGACGTGCGTGACGGCGAGGTGTTCGGCTTTCTCGGACCGAACGGGGCCGGGAAGACCACCACCGTGCGTATGCTCACCAGCCTGATCGGGCCCAGCAGCGGCAGCGCGGTGGTCAACGGCTTCACCCTGGGTAAGGACGACACCGCCATCCGCAGGACGGTGGGCATCCTCACCGAGACCCCGGGGCTCTACGATAACCTGAGTGCCGAGTACAACCTTCGCATCTTTGCCAATCTCTACGAGGTCAAGGATTCCCGGGGCCAAGTCGAAAAGTATCTGCGCATGCTCGGGCTCTGGGAGCGCCGCTTTGAGGAAGTGGGCACCTTCTCGAAGGGCATGAAGCAGAAGTTGGCGATCGCTCGCGCACTGCTCCACGAACCGCGCCTGCTCTTCCTGGATGAGCCGACTGCAGCTTTGGATCCTGAATCGGCTCACTTGGTCCGCGATTTCATCGCCGAACTGCGCAAGGAGGGACGCACCATCTTCCTGTGCACACACAACTTGGATGAGGCGGATCGGCTGTGCGACCGCATCGGGGTCTTCAAGACCCATTTGCTGGTTCTGGACACACCCGATCGACTGCGCTCGCAACTCTTCGGCCGCAGGGTCGTGTTCCACCTTGGGCGTGCGGACGATAAGCTGCTGGCTGCGGCCCGCCGTCTGCCCTTCGTGCAGGAGGCCAAGATCTTGGAGAACAAGCTGGTGGTGCGTGTCGAGAACCCCGAGGCGCAGAACCCCGATCTCGTGCGGGCTCTGGTTGGGGCCGGAGCGGAGATCCAGTTCGTAGGCGAGCTGCGCCATTCCCTGGAGGACGTATACCTGGAACTGGTAAGGCAGGCATGAAGAAGATCGAGACGATCGTCGCGAAGGAATGGGCTGAGGTGTTCAAGAACCGCATGGTCCTGTTCACGGTCGCATTTCTGCCGCTGCTGATGGCGGCCCTTCCCCTCGTGATCCTTCATGCCACCCAAAGCAGCGGCGCGGGGAATCCGATCGAAAACAACCTGCCTCAACAGTACAACGCCATCTGTCCGGCCAATCTGAGCGGCTCAGATTGCCTGCAGGTGGCGCTGGTGAGTGAGTTCATGCTGCTCTTCATGATCATCCCGGTGGCCGTCCCCGTCACGATCTCCGCCTATTCGATCGTCGGGGAAAAGGCAACCCACAGCCTGGAACCACTTCTGGCAACCCCTATCACGACCGGTGAGCTTCTGGCCGGAAAATGCCTCGCCGCTCTGATCCCCGCGGTGCTGGCGACCGATGGCGCCTTCCTGATCTATGCGGCCGGGGCGGCGGTGATGATCCGTAGCGGAATCCTTCTCAGCGCCGTCCTCAACGTCCGTTGGCTGATCGCCGTGTTCGTCGTCGGCCCATTGATGGCCTTCTTGGCCATCATGGTCAGCATCATCGTGTCTTCCCGGGTGAACGACCCGCGGGTCGCCGAACAGCTGTCGATGGTGGTGATCGTGCCCGTCTTGGGACTTTTCTTCGCTCAGGTGTCCGGGCTGTTGCTCATCAACCGGCAGCTCATTCTCCTGATTGCGATTCTGCTGGCAGCCCTTGACATCCTGATCGGGCGCCTGGGCGTTGGCCTCTTTCAGAGAGAGGTCATCCTCACCCGCTGGAAGTAGTGCCATGCACCCCCGTGCCCGATTCTTCCCCCTGGCTCTGCTGGCTGCGGCCCTCACCGCACTTGGCCTCGTCTTCCCCGCGCGGGCAGACGGAAATGGCACCCTGATCCTGAGCCTGTCCCGAGACTTCGGCTACTCCTCCGGCTCCGGGCAAATCCAGGGCACGTTTACCTTGCACGCGACCGGTCCGGGCGATCTGTCCCTTGTGGACTTCATGATCGACGGCGTCACCATCGCGGAGGTAACCCACGCGCCCTTCCAATTGCAATTCAACACGGATGGCTTTGCACCTGGAAAACACTCCCTGAGCGCGGTGGGGTACACCAGCGGGGGGCAGGAGCTGCAGTCCGCCGAGATCCAAGCCGAGTTCGTGACGGCCAGCCAGGCCTCGAGAGGGACCCTGCAGGTCGTGATCCCTATTCTGGCGGTGATCCTGCTGGCGGTCCTGGGGTCCGCCTTGATCTCGGTTCTGGCCAGCGGGGGAAGAAAGGCCTCCCTGCCAGCCGGCGCGGAGCGTAACTACGGTCTGCGGGGCGGTGCCATTTGTCCCCGTTGCGGGCGGCCTTTCGTTCTCGGCCTCCTCTCGCCTCATCTACTCTTTTTCAAACTCGCCCGCTGTCCTTATTGCGGCCGCTTCGGCCTGGTTCGCCGCGCCTCGCCCAACGAATTGCGCCAGGCCGAATCCGCCGAGCTGGATAGCGGCAAATCCTCCCCCCCAATCCCAGATGAGGGTGAAGAGGAGAAACTGCGCAGGGAGTTGGACGAGTCACGCTACCGGGAGTCATGACCTTCCCTATTCTGCGTTGGCGTCCGAGATGCCTGAAACAAATGAGGGATCGCCCGTGAGGCCCGCAACCAAGTCCTTTCCCAGAAGGAGGGGGGCAAATGGAAGGCGGCCGGGTTTCGTGCGCCCCCCAGGCGCTAACCGGGCGTGCGCCGCTTTGGAGGACAGGACACCCGGCGCACCATTCCGGGCTGCCGAGCTGGAGGGTTGGGGTCGAACCTCGTCTTCTGTTATCCCCTGGTTTTCAGGAGCAACCCCGCCGGGATGGGCCAATTCCAGGAGCGCCTGTGCCCAAAAGCCTATCAAATGCCCTGCGTGCGGGGCGCCACCACTCCCCCTGGCGAACAATGAGGCGAGCGTCCGATGCATCTACGGCTTCAACACCGTCATGGTTCCGGAGGATATGCGCCTGACCAATCCGGCAGGGGTCGAGCTGCCCAGTCCGTTCCTCCCGAGCGGTGCGGACCCGCCCGAGGTCCTCAGGGCGATGGCCAGAAGGCTGAAGAAGTTGGCGCACGCCGAAAGGAGATCCGCGAACGGCAAGAAAGGATTCCACCATGCGGCTCTACCTTTCCGAGGGATTCATCCTCAAGAAAACCATAGAGTGCTACGAGAAGGACGTTCGAGACGCCCACGATTGCGTTTGATCTTTGGCCGTCGGCCTCGGGCCGGGGGAGCCGAGGTCATGGCTGTGGCGCGCCATTTCGCCAGGGGACCGGTCTTGCCGCGTTGGTCATGGGTCCGGGAGGTTGGAGGCATGAAGACCCGATTGGGTAGGACATGGGCAGTTGTCGCCATGTTCGTGCTGAGTGGCTGTGGCACGATCCGCCCGCCCTGGCAACGATCCGCGACGGTCACCGTGATGTTTGACCTTGCTGGGGGTGGGTCCGGCTTCTCCCTCTCGGTCTATGCTCAGGAGGTGCGCACGGGCAAGACGTATTATGAACTCTACTCTTCAGGTGCCCATGGAGGGGTTATCCTTCCCACCTCCGGGCCGCTCACGTTCTCGGTCGATGCCCCGGGCACCTACATTTTCTACGCCAACATGATCAATGCGCCCGAGGACTACCATTTCGGGGCCACGGGGTGCGGGCCCGGGCCCGAGTGCGCCTCCTCCGACCTGAAAGCAATCGATGTCTTGCCAGGACACAGTTACGAGGTCTACTTCAGCGATCGGTCGGGCGAGCGGGAGGCACCCGTCCCAACCCCTCATGCGCCCGTTACCGTGCCCTGGCAGAGATGAGGGTCTCCACCTTGAAGGGTCGAGACGGGCGCGCGACCTGCTCTTCTGATCCCAGGCCGAGGGACCTCCAGAAAGTGGCCCCTGCCCTGCTGGGGCGAGGCCAAGACGCATCCGAGCGTCCGGGCCCGGCCCCGCTTGGCCACAGCCACTCTCTGAGGCGGTGACCGAGGTCATCTTGATTTGGATGCAGCCTGGTCCTGCACTGAAAAGAAGCCGGGTTCGACCCCAGGGAACTCAGCGGGTGGGCCGGTGGGATGGGCCATTCGGCGAATGGCCCCGGGGATGGAGCCGCGCTCGGGCCGATCCCTTGCGAGACGGGTCAGCGTCGTTGGAGATTGAGCGTGTGAGGAGATGTGCCAGGAGGTAATGAAAACCATGAGCATAGCAAGCCCCCCCACCCCGCAGCGGATCGCCAATGCGGTCAAGGCAATCGAGAGCCGGGGAGTGACTGTAATTCCCGCCCAGACCAAACAGGCCGCGCTGTCTGCAATCGTCAATCTGATCCCGGCCGGATCCACCGTGATGACCGGGGCCTCCCTCACTCTTCGAGAGATCGGCTTGGATGAGCTGCTCAAATCCGGGAAACACCCCTGGCGCAATCTGAAGGCTGAAATCGTCGCCGAGAAGGATCCCTCCAAGCAAGCGCGATTGCGGAAGGAGGGCACTCTCGCGGACTACTTCCTGGGCAGCGTTCACGCCATCGCCGAAACGGGGGAGATCGTCGTTGCCAGTGCAACCGGGAGCCAAATTGCTCCCTACGCCTTCTCCAGCAGCCACGTCTTGTGGGTCGCGGGAGTCCAAAAGATCGTGCCCACGCTCCAGGATGCGCTGCAACGGGTACGCGAGCAAGTCCTGCCCCATGAGGACCAACGGATGAAGAAGGCCTTTGGCGAGAATTCCGGCAGTTTCATTGGGAAACTTCTGATCTTCGAGCGCGAGGCGCCCTACCTGCAGCGAAGCGTGACGCTCGTCCTCGTCCAAGAAGCGGTAGGAGACTAGGTCAGCCCACCGCGGGCGGGCAACTCGCACCAGGCAATCTGGGAATGGGCGTTTCGCGAACCGGGCGTGTCCTTCACCGGGTCGCACACGCCGTGACGATCGGACCAAGACATCGACGCGCCCAAACCTGGCAGGCTCAGGATGCGTGACCACCCTCGCAACCCTGTTCCCCCAGCTTGGAACGCCGCAAAGCCACTTGTTCCATGGGGAGTCTATCCGGCGGCCTGATCTTCGCCTGGCAGGATGCCTTCCTCAACGAAAACCCGATGGCGCGGCGATCTGGTGAGCCCGATCTGTCCCTGGCGCGGAGGCGGCTCACCATGACTGCAGCCGCTGCGATCTGTTTCCCATATGGGATCGCCACGTCTCGCATATTCTTGCCCCTGCGTCGGGACCTTCCGGGCAACTCAGTGGTCGGAAGGCAATCTTCTTCGTGCTCCTGGAATGGTTTTTCCGCGTCCAAATGGCTGCACTCTTCCTGGGGATCTCCTTTGAACTTCCCCTTCCGACACGGCTCCATTCGACGGCGGCAAGGCTGCCCGACTTGCTGGCCCTTGGGCCTTTCTCGGCCTCGGCCTTTGTGTCCTTATCCTGAGAACCAAACCCGATCGCCGGCGGGGGTCCACCGCCCTTGATTGCAATCGGTTCACGCGAGGCGAGCGAAGAGTATAATCAGCCGTAGGACACAATTGAATAGTCTGCAGCTCTGGCGCCCGATCCCCCGGATGGGCGGGCTTAACGGCGAAGCCGGTAACAGTCCGGCACTGTCGCGCAACTGTGGGCACGGTTCTCGTGTAAAGCCGTGCAAGTCAGGTCGACCACCAGGCTGCGGTTCCGCAACGCCTCGCAGGAAGGGGAAGGGACCATGGGCAAGTCGACCCTCGCAACCCAGATCCCCTGTCCGCTGACAGGGGATCTCATTTGGTGTCACCCTTCTGCCTGTGAGCCGTGTTCAGCCCAAAAGGAGACTCTTATGTTCAAGGCGCGATACCTGCTCCAGGCAGTTATCCTGGCGCTGTTTCTTGGCGCTTGCACCGCAGCAGGCACGGCCCCAATTCCCTCTCCTCCGACCCCTGCTCCTCCCGCCAGTTCGCTGCCGCCGACCCCCACGCTGCCCCCCACCCCGATCGTCGTGCAGGATGGCTCAGGTCAGACCGTTCGGCTTACCCACCCGGCGACACGGATCGTTTCGCTGGCTCCTTCCACCACCGAGATCCTCTATGCGATCGGGGCCGGCAGCCAGATGGTTGGCCGGGATGAGTTCTCCGACTACCCTGCCGAGGCCAAGTCGCTGCCCAGCATCTCGACCTCGATGGGTACCCTGAACACGGAAGCGGTGGTTACCCTCCAACCGGATCTGGTTCTCGCGGCACCGATCCTGGCCCCCGAGCAGATCCAGACTCTACGCAACCTAGGTCTCACGGTCTTCCTGGTTCCCAACCCAACGGACTTTGAAGGGCTGTATCTGAATCTCGCGAATGTTGGCGCTCTCACGGGCCGGGGAGCTGAGGCGCAGGCCTTGGCGAGCCGGTCCCGTGAGCGGGTCGCGGCCGTCGAAAAGGTGATTTCCAAGGCGACCTCGAAGCCGAAGGTCTTCTACGAGTTGGACGGATCGGACCCGGCCAAGCCCTGGACGGCTGGGCCCGGCAACTTCATCGACCTGCTTATTCAGATGGCCGGCGGCCAGAACGCCGCCGCGGGGCTTAAGGAGCCTTATGCCCAGATCAGTGTCGAAGAGCTGGTGAGCCAAAACCCGGATGTGATCATCCTGGGGGACACCGCCTATGGAATCACGGTGGCGTCTGTGGAAGCGCGCCCCGGCTGGAACGTTATGAATGCGATCAAGAACAACGCGGTGGAGCCCTTCGATGACAATCTGGCAAGCCGATACGGGCCGCGCCTGACCGACGGGCTTGAGGCGATGGCCAAGCAGGTCCACCCGGAGCTGTTCAGGTAACCCGGGCAGAGCCCATTCCCCGGATGAGACCACCGGGTTGGCAGTTCCTGCAGAAGTTGGTGATCCGCTGATTGGCGGTAATGGAGGAAATCGGGGTTCCGCAGAGCGGGCAGGGCTGCCCTGCGCGCATGTGGACCGAGAAAAAGTCGCGGGGCTTCAGATGGATGTCCTCGCCCATTTCGGCTCGCACTTTATCCACCGACTCCAAGAGCGTCGTCCGCATCGCCCGGTGAAGGCGCTCGACTTCGTCAGCCTGCAGGCTCGCGCGCTTGCGATATGGGTGAATCCCCGCGGCCCAGAGGATCTCGTCGGCATAGGCATTGCCGATCCCCGCGACGAAATCGGCCCGGATCAGGATGCCCTTGACCTCGCCGCGGTAGCGGCCAATCCTCGCTTTGAAGTCATCCCAGGGGATCTGAAGCGCATCCGGGCCCATCTCGCCAAAGGTTGGGATCGCCTCAAGGTCCTGCGTCAGGTAGAGCTGCCCCATTTGCTTGGCGTCCACGTAGCGCAGTTCCTGCTCCGGCTGACCAAACCGGAGGACGACCAGGACCGGTCCGGCTTTCTTCGCCTCTGGCAGGCATAGCTGAAAGCGACCCATCAGTTTCGGGTTTACGGCCAGCCACAACCCCCCTGCCAAGTCAAAGATCAAAAACTTGCCGCGCCGGGTGACAGCCCGGATCTCTTTGCCGCCGAGGGTTTCAGCAAAGCCCTGTCCGGTCAGGTCGCGGATCACGATGGATCCGCCCTTGGGCGCAATTCCGACAGCCTGGATGACGCGCCCAACCAGCCGTCGGTTGAGGACCTCTCGCACGACCTCCAGTTCGGGTAGCTCAGGCATCAGGAGAGAACCAAACGATTGCCGGCAGGCGATATCAACTCGCGCCGGGCGCTTGCCTAGCCGTTACAGAAGATGGGGAAGTTGGGTGGGCGCTCAGCTCTCTGCCGTGATGCGGAAGACAGCATCACCGGGTCGCACTTTTTGCTTGACCTGCACTGCGACCTCCTGCCCCGCTTTCACCTCGGTCACAGGCTGATGCTCGATTTGCATCGAAGTAATCGCTTGCTCGAAATCGGAGTTCTTGCCCAGGAAGTGGAGCTCCTCGCCGAGCTTCAGATCCCGGGTCAGCTTGAGCACCGCCACGCTTGCCCGATCGTAGAAATGGGTTACCTCTCCGATCCGCTCTCCGCTTGGCATCTTCTCCTCCCCGGCCGCCCTTCTTTCCGGCCTCCCTGTTCGAACTGTCGATCGCCAGCCCTTTGACATTGTACAACCGTCCCGGAGACTGAGGTGTGGAAACGGTCCTCCTGCCAAAACCCCCGGGGGGTGGCGCCGAAGTCCCGCCAATCTGATCCCACGGGCCTCGTGCCCAGCGCTCCTGGCTACAAAGCCGATGGGAACGCCGCGAGTTGGATATGGCAATTCGCCAGCCTCCGCCGCCCTCCTGCGTTCTAGCCCCAAGACGGAGTCGCCGTAGGAATGGGCGATTCACATCCGCGCTCCAAGGATCCGAGGAACCCCTGGATTTGTCGGTTCCCACGGCGAGCAGAGCGCTACTCACTACGGTCGGCGCATCCGCCAGCGGAGACCTGGATGCGCACGCTGAGGCAGTTGCGCCGGTCACCGAGGGTCAGAAGGTATGCTGTGGCCGAGAGCGCGGCTGAACGACAACAGTTCTGAGGCCACAATCGAGCTTCTCCGCAGGTTGGTTGTTCTCGTCCGGCGTCCAAATCGGCTTGACACGGTTGGGCTTCGAATGTATTAAGCATCCTCTCAGAAGCCCCAGCACAAGGCACTTCACAAGCCGAAGTTCAGATTCAGTTGAGCTCTCCCGTCCGCCCCCGGCTGGAACCCAACGTGAGCGGGGCAAGCAGAATCGAGTGCTGAACGCGGCGATTTCGAACCGCCCAACTCTCGGAGGTCTTCATGAAAAATGCCAAACAGCGTTCCTTCGCTCCAAGGTCCCCTCATGGGAACCTCGGCTCCTTCGCTCCGATCGGGGCCAGTCTTCTGCTCGCCCTGGTCCTGATCTCTTTGGCCTGCAATCTGCCGACCGCCTTGGGCCTGAAACTTCCCGGGAGTGCCACCGCATCTCCGCCCATGTCCCTCCAGGAGGCTCTGGCCATCACCCCGCGCGACGACCGGCCGGATATCCTCAAGCAGATGGGCCATCCGGACGCGTTTCGGATCATCTTCGAAGACCTGGACTCCCAGACCGTTCGAAGGGAGGAATGGTCCTATTTCGACGAGCAGACCCGCTTCGACTTCATTGATGGAACGCTGGTCGACACCGCTCGCATTGTTCCCACCCCGAACGGAACGATTTTCGCCAGCTACTACGATCCCTCGGCCTTCCAGGCTTACATGTCCCTCGACCAGGTCCAGGCCCTCTTCCCCGACCAGAAACTGCTTCAAGTCGACGCCTCCGAGGCCGGCGTGTCCGGCGGCCTGGTCGTGGCCGGCAACCAGATCCTCATGGGTTTTGATCAGGGCCAGCTCGTCTATGTCGAAACCCTGGTCCTCACCCCGGGGGGAAAATCATGAAACTCTCGCCGTTCTCCCGAATGGTCGTTTGTCTCTTGATCGCCGTACTTGTTTCCGGACCCGCCCTGCCCGTCCTGGCCCAGCCCCCGCTCCTGCCCCCCGAGCGCGGCCTCTCTTCCATGATCCCCCTCCTGGGCCTCGTCAGCGCCTGGATGCACCGCAACCGGACATATCGCAACGCCAACGACTTCGAAACCGACCAAAACGACGAGTATAAGCAGAAGCTGGCGACACTGGAGCAGCAGCATGCCCAAGGGAAAGTGCTAGAGAATCCCAACGCTACTCCCGAGGAGCAGGAGGCTGCGTACCTCAAGAACAAGGCCGCGCTCGAACAGGAAAACCAAATGGCGATGGACTTCGCCGAATCCATCAAGAGAGGGGCCCGGCACGACTTCAACCAGGCGCTGAAGGAGGAGATCATCAATGCGGTCCTGGCCACCGGGGTGGTCCAAAACATCTTCGGAGCCCTCGGCAACGGCCTCGGTCAGGCGCAGGACCTGGTCAACAGCGCCCTGTCCGACCTTCAATCGAACGGGGATATCGGCAGTCAAGTCCAACAGCTCAACAACAAGGTCCAGCTGCTTCAGCTGGCGGCAGGCCTGATTGGCGGCGATGATGGGGATACCCTCAACCAGACGGCCCAGGACATTACGGACAAGGTCAACAGCACGGAGAAAGTTACCGAGGACACCTTGACGGGGATCAAGCAGGAACTGGACAACGCCCAAGGCATCCTGCAGGGACTCCAGAACACGGACTATGTCCCCACCTCAAGCGAGCTGACCAGCACCCTGGCTCTCCAACTGGTCGGGCTGGGCCAGGGCACCCCCGAGACCAACGCCCTCCTCAACGTGCTCGGGTTTAAGACCGGCTCCAGCCCGGAAAGCCTCCGCCAACGCTGGGAGCAACTCCAAAATGAGGGATTCAAGGTGAGATGCCGGGCCTGGGCCAAAGACTTGGTCACCCAGCTCAAGGCCTACGCCGAGCAACTGTCAGTGGAGGAGTCGCCGACGGAGGAGGAAGTCGCCTGCAAGGAGGTCTCTCCCGACGATCTCACCCAAACCGGGCCCGAAGTTGTCGCAAAGCCCTCGGCCACCACCAAGCGGGGCCCGGCCTCAGGGGCCACCGGCCGGCTGGGCCACTTCCAGAAGACGGACTGCGAGGTGGAGGGGCTGGATATCACCAAAGCCCTGGTGGATTACTACACCACCGACCCAAATCGAGGTCCCTATCTTGTCTGCAGGACCGACCTGAACGACGGTTTCTCGATCACCACCTGGTCCGACCCGGCTCAGCTCAATGCAGATTTCCAGAAAGCCAAGGCGGTCGACCAGGGTTTCGTGGACCAGGCCAACCAATGGAACTCGGACTTGATGGACAAGAGTCTTGCCGCACACGTGGCCTTCCTGCGCAACGACGCGAATCGCTACGTGATTGCGATTACCAGTTACTCCAATGTCCAAAACTGCGAAGAGGGCAATGGCATGGGTGAGGAAATGGTCGATGGAGTATTCAGCGTCCGCCTGAACTACCACTTGGATGCAAATTGCGGCCCTTCCGATCCCGGTGCGTATTCCGCGATGATGCAGGAACTGGAGGCCCGCGCGCTGGCCGCGATTGCGCGCGTGGAAGGGAAGCCCAGCCCGTAGGCCAGCCCGGAAGGGTCCTCTCCCCGGGGCCCGTTGCGGCACGCCCCGGTATCGGATGAGGACCGTGTTCGGGGTGGGCCTTGCGGAATCGAGTAGGGAGGATGGGTCGCCCATCCTCCCTCTCACACCACCGGACATGCGGGTCCGCATCCGGCGGTTCGTCGGGGAACATGCAGTTGGTGATAATACCCGGTGAGTGAACACAGACCCTGA
>Ga0208039_1000480_pt1 | contig 25892 bp, 35 predicted proteins | sample June2015DPH_20_1_2_FD_184722 | JGI IMG/M metagenome (GOLD analysis project Ga0208039, IMG submission 184722) | Peatland microbial communities from SPRUCE experiment site at the Marcell Experimental Forest, Minnesota, USA - June2015DPH_20_150... | ecosystem: Environmental > Terrestrial > Soil >... | reverse complement strand
GATGTATCCGCGTTCTGCCCAGTTGTTCGCGATCTCGCGTAGCTTAGGCAAGTCCTCTTCCGGGAACCTGAACGTCGCCTTGACTTCATGTAAGCCAACGGTGATGGTGGAGCCCTTTAGTTCATACTTCTCGCTTAACGACATGAGTAGCTTGACGAGCATCGCCTTCTCGGTAGGGATCGGGATCTCTTTCGTGACTATCCTCTGCGTGTGGCATCTGTCGCAGTTCCACCGTTCCTCCTTCCGGTAAGCGTCGTTGATCTCGGATTTTCCGTAACTCATCCAGAAGCAGGTGTGGTCTCGGGTTTGTTTGCATGTGACGCAGTACTTCTGGCCGTGGATCTCGATGTATTTACCGCTACTTGTGATCATGCTTGCGACGGTTCTTGCCGCGAACTATAATGAGAGATGGGGATTGGCGAGGCGGGAGTGAGGGTCGCGGGTGAAACAGATGCCACTGAGAGACTATCAAGCAAACCGTATTATAATTCCTAGACGATATGCGAGATCGTTAGGTGATGGGGTTGGCTAGTTGCAAGGGGATCTCGATAGTATTGCTCATAGTTGTAGTCGCGTTGGCAGGCGGTTTACCGGTCTTCGCCCAACCTGATGGAGCGGTTATCAGTTTCACACCCGCGGCAGCCTGCCCGGGAGCGACCGTCACTTTTACTCTCTCCGCACTTACTGACATCGTTGGTGGTGGAATAAGCGTCGCCGCCATGTCACCACTCGGCAATATCCCGGTCGTCCTGTCATCAAATCCAGATGGACTCACGACAGACACGGCAAGTTGCGTCAGTGAGGATTTTGGCGCGTCGTTTTCTCGGAGCTGCACTTTCGTGGTCAGCGAGTCCGCGAGTTGCGGTCACTACACTGTCACTATAGGAGAGAACATAGGAGGTCAGTTCAATACAGTGCTCGGTTCGGGCACATTTGATGTTGCCGGTTCATGCTGCGCGGTTGGCGGCTGCGTCCAACCAGTGAACACTTTTGGGATACTTTCGCCTTGGCTCGCGGTAATTGGTCTAGTTGGTTGCATTGGAACCGTAGTCGTGGTCGCTAAGAAGCGTCACCCTTAGACCGCAACTCACCTAACCCCCGAATCTCGTCGTGGAGTCTGCCGGTTTTCGTGGTCTACTACGTTTCGGGGCATAACGCTATATGCAGTCAGGCCAAGACCGTTGGTGGTGTTCCTGATGCGGACCGTCCCGTTGGCTGTGTTACTAGTGGCTTTGTTCATTCTAGGTTCCGTGGTTTCGTTTCCGACAGCGCATGCTGCTCCTCCTCCTACTTGGAATGGCGCAGCGCTTGACGGGAAATGGGAGACGCCTAGCAACTGGGACTGTACACCAGGACCCCACTGTGTGCCAGGACCCGGAGATCTTGCTGTTATTCCACCCGGGGCTTTCGTGATCACGATAAGCACAACTCAATCCATTACTGCTCTCATTGTGGGGCCGGGCGATACCGTCACATGCGAAAGTACTTGCACTCTAACCTTAACCAGCTTGAGCAATGCTGGCACCTTCACCAACTTTGGCACCATCACCTCGAATGGCCTTGACAATCTTGGCACCTTCACCAACTTTGGCACTGTCGCCATCGGTACGTTTGTGAATGATGGCACATTCACCAACCGATGTCACGGAACCGTCAACATGACTCCGACCGGCTCGGGTACGTTTACGACGGACCCAACATGCCCCCCGGCTGTGGGCGGCGTAGTCACGACCGTGAACGCATTTGCCATCCTTGCGCCCTGGATCGCCGCTCTTGGCTTGGTGGGCTGCATCGGCACCGCAGTCGTCGTCGGTAAGAAACGCGATAAGTAGAGATTCAGCAGGCCCCTTCTCCACAGTCTAGCCTCGCTTGAACGCTTCCTTTCTCGGGCTTTTTGGACCTCGAGATCATCCTCCGCTGTGCCGGCAGCTACTTTGTCTTGTTGCGCGTGTAGGCAACTCCCTGCAAATTGGGTTCTCCTTATTGGTCCGGAACTGTGAGGTGTGAGCCGCAATCTTCGCAACGATAGTAGACGACATGCTCGCCCTTGAACTTGACCAGCTTGACGAGTCGCGGATGTTCACAGTTCACGGGTGTCGGAAATGCTGTCAGCGTATCTTGACCCCTATTTGTGAAGTGAAAAAGGGAAGGTCTAATCGGTGAAAGCGATGTTCATCTTGTTCGCCTGCGTCGAAGGAAGACCACAGCAACAATGATTATTGCCGCTGCCACGACTGCACCGATAGCTATCGCGGTCATCCAGTTCTGCCCCACTGTGACAACTACTGATTGACTTGTAGTGGGTTGATGAGTCTGGTCGCCTTGGTACTGAGCCGAAATGGTGTAAATTCCGGGTTTTGTCGGCGTGAGCGAGTCCCCGAAGATGCCGCCTGGACCAACGACGACGGGCTTAAAACTGTTACCGGAGGGCGTCGAATAGCTCAGGAGCACGCTCGCTCCAGCAACTTGAGGACTCAGAGTTCCGGTAATCGTTATCGTTCCAGTGCTTCCTGTCAGGGCGTCTATATCAGTGCTGGTTGGAGACGCGGACAACGTTAAAGTGGTTTGCATCAGTTGCACTGTTATACTTGTGGGCACGCTCTCCGATTGAGAATAGATCTTGTTTGCTGCAGTGTCCGTATACCCTGAGAATGTGGCTTTGAAGTTGTACGTTCCGGGTCCTGGTGGCGACCAACTTACTGAGACAGTTCCAGTCGAGGCCTGAGCTGAGTTGAGTACCTCCCGCCACTGAGTTGAGTACTGCCCGCCACTCTCGCTGACAGATAAGCTTAGGGTTCCACCCGTGGGAGCCGGTGAGACCGAGGCACTAACGACGACCTGCTGGCCTGGGTTGACCTGAGATTGCGACAAGGAAACTTGTAGCGAGGTCGAAAGCGTCAGTGTTGGTTCACGGTTCACGAAATACAGGTTGAGTTCCGGCGAAATGGTCATGTTCGCTTCGTACGCTCTCGAGAACCATGCATCATTCATCCACGACGTGAAACCAGCCATCAGAGCGAATGAACTTACACCGTCGCTCTGTATATCACTGATAACGTCGCTGGTCACGTTCCATTGGTACCATCGGTTCGTTCCATGAACGAGGTTCACGTCATAATGACTCGTGTCGATTGCAGGCATATTATTCCAAGTCAACGTGTTTTCACCCCAACCGTTACTAGGAACATGATAGGCCCGAACGCTCGCGTTGTTGAATGCGCTCACATATTCCGCGAACAACCACAGAGACGCGTTCAATGGGCGAGCATGAGAGGCGAGGATCGCATGAGGCAAAACGCTTGTCATGTCAAACTTAAGGAATGCAATGTCCTGCATGTTCTGTAAGGGTACGTCTTTAACCATAAGGACGAGAGGTCTGGTTGCGAAACTTGGGTTAGTCTGCGTCGGGCTGGGAAGGGATAGCATGTTCTGTGAGGGTGATGATCTATCTGCGAATACTGAATCACTCGGGAAAATTGCGCATCCTAGGATTACCGGCGTCTGCTGGATGCAACTTCCTAGTTTGCTTTCCGATTCGTCGTGCTGAGTTGGCAGCACGAGAGCTGTTGCTGATGCAGGATTCGCCTCCGTAACAAACGAGCCAGCGGCCCACGTCAGCGCTGGATTTGTTAGCACTAGAATAGTCAAGACGACAGTTGAGGCCAGCAGGAATCTAGATCTCAATGAACCTCACGGACTTGTCCGTATCCGAGGGCTTAACACTTGCTGCCTATAGTCTAGCTTCGATGCCACGCAAGTTCGCATAGTCGCAACGTATCAGTTCTGGTCGCACATTGAAGATGAATCGAACGTCTTGTATCTCACCTGCTTTCTTTGTACTCGTACCGCATTATGTATCTCTCCACCCTTTCCATCAGGACCTGTGTTGGTTTGTCAGTGATTACGACGTTCAATGCAAGCCGAGAGTTCAACTCATCATAGAGATTACGATGTTTCTCGGGCACATAAACCCCCTCAGAGAATGCAACTGGCATTTCGATAGCTTGTGCCGTATCAAACCCTTTCCTTGTGATGAATGTCGCGACTAGCGCAGGTCTTACGTCCAACATCCAGCGCGACTTCGCAAAGTTCGTTGTTTCTAGAATAGTCGCCAGATCGTTGTCTTTCACCGTGTCTCGCCTATTCTTGACTTCAATATTCTGATAGTACCCAAGCGTCGGATGCCTTGCCCATACGTCGATGTCACGCTTCGAAATGCCTAGATCTTCTCTGCCATGCTTCTCTTTTCTGATTTCTACTTCAGAATATCCAAGCCTCGTGCAAACCTCTGCTACGAGAGTTTCGCCATGACGGCCAACCGTATCAGAAAGATTGCAGTGCTTAGCCATCAACCCTGCCTTCTCGCCAATTATCCGTTCAACGACATCTAGCGCATGTTTCTTGGCATAGACAAACGAGATCGCGGTTTTCGTGATGCTTCTGGAAGGCACCTTCTTCCCTGCCACCAACCCTTGGCGAAAGAGAATCACATATGCTGAGCTAACTGTGTCGAATGGGATGCGGAACTCCCCATATGCACGGTTTCCTAGTTCAGGCCAGTGGCACGCAACCTCGCGCTCCAGAATTGAGTAGACAGAATCCACCTCGGAAAGAGAGGCCAACCGGCAGCCCCATTACCAAACTCATGCCCTTGACCTTTCACGTTTGCCCCTCCGATCCGCTCGACACGCTAGTCCGTCATATATTTCCCCATAACCCCAATAATCCAATTAATTAACCAATGAGCCTAGAAACACGACAGCACAACCCAAAAAACCTGAAACCTGCACGATCGACACGACTAACCTACATCCGTCGCGACAGCCACCACATCAAAAAGACGCAATATAGGTTGCAGTTTCACCCAGGGCCTTCTTCTGCTTGACTATGGTCCTGAGCTTGTTCCTTGCCCTAGGAGTGACAGGTATTGTGACGAACTTCTTCTCCAAAGCTAGTTCCCCATAGTGTAGCTGTAGTGATCACCATACCTGCTGTGAATTAGTAACCTAATAGTAAAGAGTAGTATTATGATAGTACTCAGTATAGTACTCCTTACTAGTACTCTGAGACCTAGCCAGAGTTTGCTAAGGTTTGATTCGGGTTTCATTCCTTCAGGCTCCTACGAAGACCACTTGGCCATCAACGAGCTTGCAGTTGGCTGCTGCCAAAGCTTCCTGGGCATTCTCTCCTGGGAAGCTGGCTAAGAACTGGGTTGGGAAGTCAGTATAGTTCTTGAGCATGATACCACATAGCTTGGTGTACCTGATTGCTGCTTCAGAAGGCTCCTTCAGAGAAGGCTTCTTTGGAGCTTTCTCAGGAACCTTTAGAGGAGTAGCTAGAGTGACTGAGGGGTGTGATTCTGCATACTTGGCAGTGATTAGCCCAATGCAGCTATCCAAGGTTGAAAGATAGAGTTCGTGGTACTCGAAAGGCTTGGGAGTAACCTCAACAATGAAGCCATTGTCGATCTCTTTGATGGTTGCTTTGAAGGTCATGCTTTAGCCTCCAGTGAACACTACCTTGTTGTCTACTATGGTGCAGTGAGCTGCTTCTATCGCCTTGGCCATGTCATCCTTTGGGAATGAGGCTTCAAACTGGAGCTTGAAGTCCTGTAGTGACTTAGCTATCAGCCCTGACAGCTTGGTGTACTTGACTGAAGCTAGAGTAGCACCATCAACAGCCTTCAGTTCCTCCTTTGTTCCTGATTGAGTTCCCTGAGTAACTGTAGTAGCTGGAGTAGTAACTGGTTGTGTTACTGGAACCACTGGTTGCTGTGCTTGGGTCGCTTGTTCAACTACTGGAACCACTGGAACTACTGGAACTACTGGTAAGCTCACTTGCTCAGCTGCTTTCATAGCCCCAGAATCAGGTTCAATTACAGGTGTACTGGGAGGCTGAGCCACAGTGGTATTTGGCTGAACTGCTGTTCCCACTGTTCCCTGAGTACTTGTTTCAGTGGTTTGAGTTCCTGGAGTAGTGATTTGAGTTCCTGGACCAGTGGTTTGAGTTCCTGGAGTAGTAACTGGTCCTTGCACAGGAGTAGCGGGAGGTGTTCCTGTAGTAGTTGGAGCCTTGACTGGTGTGTAACTAGCTATTCCAGGCTTCTTGAATCTCTTGACTGGCTTCTTTACATGAGTAATAGCCTTGTGACCCACTAGTGCCAACTGGCTCTCAAAGGGACCTGCACTGCATTGATCACACATCAAAGGTGTAGTGGTCGGTGTTCCACTAGTCACAGGAGTAGTAGGTAAGGGAGTAGTGGGAGTAGCTGGAGGGGTTACACTAGTAGCTGGAGGGGTAACTAGTGGTGTAACAGGAGTAGCTGAAGGGATAACTGGTGGGGAACTGGTAGTAGCAGGAGTAGTAGGAGTAGTAGCAGGCTTGAAGAAGCTTTGCAAAGGTGTCTCAGGAGTAGTTCCTGCCTTAGCATCAGCAGGTAAGGTCCATCGATAGACTAGGAACTCCTCATTCTCACCCAGTAGTCCTTGAGCTACTATGATCATGCCTTCAGTAGGCCTGTTCATGATCGATGGTGGAAAGGATGCTATGATCTCATCAGTAGTGTCACCTACTAGGAACAGGGCCCATTGCAATGACTTCGGTTTGACTATTTGCCCACACTTGGGGCAGACAGCCTCTTTGCCTTCAATGGCATCAGGGATCTTCTTTGAGTCGTTAGGGCAACCAATGTAGCTTCGTGTAGACAGTTCCTGTAATACAACTAGTGTAAAGATCGATCCTTTGGCCTGGTTTGATCCTTGGATCAAACTCAGTCAAACTTACCTGACTTTGGTCTCCCATCCTGACTATCTCAGCATGTTCAGGCGTAAACCTGAGTTCAGGGGCAGTCTCAACTACCCTCTTGATGGTCTTTGCTATGGCTTCTCCAGGGTAACGAGCAGCCTCTTTGATTATGTTCCTTGCTACAGCCTGGGAGACTCCTTCTTGGCCCATAGGCTTGGCAAGAGCAACCTGTCTTTCAGAATAGAAGTAATACTTTGCCCTATAGGATACCGTATGAATGCTCGACATCGAGCATTCCGTTGTGCTTAAACTACGCGCGTGGTTTGAACCTAAATGAAGGAATCCAGGGTATGATAGCCCTTCTTGAAGGCTAAGCCTGTGGTCCTTGTGATGATGGGTGCAGCTACCTTAGCCCAGTAGTACTCGTAATCTATGTCTTTGACCCCAGGATGGAGGGATTCTACTCCACCTTTGGTATGAAGGAACTGGATCTTGTCCCCTCATAGTGGTTTCCCAGAAGATCAGCCTTGTTAGCTGCCTGGACATGCTGGGGGATCGTCTTGTACTCCTCTCTTGGCTTAGTCAAGGTTTTACTTATGGCAAGCTGCTCAGGAGGGATGAAACCATTGAAGAGAGCCTCCCTGAATGCCATCGATGCTTCCAGGATCTGCTCCATTGGTCTCTTCCTAAGGAAAAGATCTCTCTCGCTTGACTGCTACTACTTAGCTAGCTAAGTGAAGTGGGTAGAACACCCACAAGCTCCAAGGGCTTTCTCCGGTAGGTGTATTTGCAGGTAAGGCTGAGGGTCCGCTCATCCTAGCCGACTTCCTCTCCATTTTCACTTATCCACAGCTTTTTCTGATACGAACCCAGGAGGCACAATAGGTACGAGTCTATCCACCAGTCTCTCTCTTCTCTTGACACTAGGTGGAGTTGTGGACTGCCTTGGTGGGTCTCTTGCAGGTTGTTCAGAAGGTTGCGTGGGGGGGAGAATGGGCAGTACTAGTGGGCCTCTTCTCCTGGTAGCAGGTATAGTGGGGGGTTCGGAGTGTTCAGTGATCGGAGGCGTGGAACTCCCTCTTGAGGAATCGGGTAGCATGACATCTCCTCCTTCAAGAATAGGACTCTTCTTGTCTAGCGAGTCTATCGTGTCTAGTGGTTGAATAGGAGACGTCTTGGTACCTTCAGGCATTGCTCCAGCTTCACTCTTAACTTCAGGTGGGTACTCCCCTAGTGTGTGCTGCTTGCTAGACTCGCTGGACTTGCTAGACGTGTACCCATACTTTTCAGCGATCCTCTCTACCTTGGTGAGGTCAAATTGATAGATCTGGATGGAACGTCTGTCATTCGTCTTACTGATATGCTTCCTGGTAGCGAATATCTCACGGAGCCTATGTCCAACCCTATACTTCGTCACTCTTCCAAAGTGGTCAGTTAGCAGGCTTCGGTTGTCCCTGGGGTCGATCGATGCACCTGTAATTTCCTTAAGCTCTTCCCATATCTGTTCGAAGGAAAGCTCGTTGCCTTTGTTCTGATCCAGTGACTCCTTGACTGCCCTTACCAGATGACCATCGAAACTCTCTTGCAGCTCATCGATGCGTTGTTGTCTCACGCTGTTGATGTGCTGGAGTAACCTATCATAGACAGGTAGGCCATACGTCACTTGTAGCAATGGCTTGTAGTGTTCTTTGACTCTTCCTCTCAGCTCTACGTAATGAACCTCCTTCTCGTGGAGCTTGTCTTGTCTTTGCTTGTTGATCATTCTCTTCTTCAGGAGTATGTTTCTCAATTCATCAAGTCGTCTGTCTCTTTCCTCTGGATCATCATCCCACTCCATCGGAGGATAACCCTGGCTCATTTGTATGATTTCGAAACGCTGTAGCAGTCCTTTGTCTCTTGGTAGCTTCTCACTGGCAGCTGCTTTGAACGCGAAAACGTTGTAATAGTTGATGATGCGTATTCCATCCTTGTTAAAGGTGGTTCTGGGTACTACGGCACCTTTCTTGTAGCCTGACTTCCAGATCTTGAGCTTGTCAGGATTCTGCTCTATGCCTTGAGCTTCGTCTTCTATGATGCAGCCTCCATTTTCTCCCTGTCCCAGGAACCCGTAGATGTCAGCTGCTGGGATGCTGACTCCCAGGAGGGGTCTGTAGCAGAGGTGACCCAGTAGAGACGTGAATGTGCTTTTCCCTACTTCATTATCTCCAATGGCAATTAGATATGGGATCGTTTCAAGCTGCTCTTGGTTGTAGGTTGCAAAGACGCTCGCTGCAGAGATGTCTTTGTCTATCGGTTCGTTATCCAGGTAGTTGACGAACTCCTTTAGAATCATGTCGAAAATTACTTTGTCTTCTGGTAGAGGTCCTTCATAGTACCCATACGGTCGATACGGATAAGAGTCCTTAGTTGGGGCACGATACTTCTGGCCATCGATTGTCACCCATTCACGGATAACAAACTCGGCACCATCATAAACTAGGAATCTCGGATGACCATCATGGTAGATTGCCTCAAAGATGCCTTCGATACTTGACCCTTGAGTCCTCAATGGGAGCCTACGCTCACTCATTGCCACTACCTCCACGTTTCCTTTCCTTTGCTTCAGGCATTGAAGTCTTGTTAGATTGGAACGCTGACCTACAGCCCTGACACTGGAAAAGACTCCCTGCTGAAACTTGAGGTGTTTTTCCTTCACTGGTTCTCTCATCCCTGTCACTCAACCCTTGCTACCTCCAGTAACGTTGTCTTCTCGAATCACACGAACTGAACCATCTCGTAGTACCTGCAACAAGATCGCAGAGGGATTCCCAAGTAGCTCAACTATCCGTCTGGCCAGTGTTACCTCAGGCCTCAACTCTTCAACTGGATCTGCTCTCTTCTGAGAGAGTCGTTGGTTCATCTCGCTTCACCCTCCGTTCCCGATCTTTCCTTCGGCAAATTCTCCTTCTCTTCATGTATCAATCACCTTGCATCTAGACGTAACGGGAAAAATAGTCATGTTTTCGGTACAAAATGCGCAAAGAAGCAGATTTCCGAGAATTCTCAGATCTGTAGGAACGACTATAACTTCAGCAAATCCACTATTTCTCAGACTTACTGGAGCACTAGGAATTGCAAAGGTATTTCGAGACTAGGTTCGCCGTAGGCGATCGTGGGATTGCCGAGTTTCTTCAAAACCGCAACAATTGGGAGATAGTGAATGCAATAATGGATGCAGGCGTCCGAGGGACAACCTCGAAACAGCTCGCCGAACAATTGGACATTAACTGCAAAGTCGTAACAGAGATCACAAGACATCTTGCTCAAATGGAATGGACAACTAGCGAATCTCCTAAACGGAAGTTGGGAAGACCGCGCAAGGAAACCCAGAGGCCAAAGCTCTTAGACTTCAGAAAGCCATCCCTCGTGCACGTCTGGGCCTCCTTGGACAGTTTTGAACCTCAGCTGGACGAAGAGTTCAGGGACTATTGTGCCAAAATACTCGACAATCATGTGGATGCGTTCGGAGAATTTCTGGCTGCCCTAGACCGGATAGTGGCCGAAATGAAGCAATCCAAGTTCTATCCGAGAGAGCCAGTACATGATTGCGGCTGGAGCCACGACGGCTATGAGTTCATTAAGGCACTGCTCTACGAGGTCGTGGCCTGGCTCGAATCGAATGCCCGGTTCCAGGCAGTAATGAAGAAGTATGAACTCGCCACCGATGCCGCATTTGAGGATCTAAGACGCACATGAGTCAAGGACAAGAAGACCAGACTCGACAGTCCAAAACAACCAAGCCGAAGTCATCCGCCGAGCACACAAAGACAAACTCTACATTTCCAAACGGAAGGCGGCTGCCAATAGGACACGCACTCTTGAGTGAAACAGAATGAGCCATCTCTTTCACTAGACTCACAGTCATCTATTCACCCACGTCTTCCATTATCTCAGTCCGGTTCCGTCAGGATGGCGGGCTTGGAAGGGAGAGAGCCTAGGGTCGTGAGTCGCCTTTTGCGAGCCACCGACCACCCCCCCAAGAAATACCCTGCAAGCGCGTGGACAGGTGTCACAAAAGATTGCGACTTGCTGAAGCCGCCGGAGTGCCTGCGATTCGCTCCACATCTACTCCTCGTTGAAGACTGAGGGCTCAAGTAACTTCGACCACTGAATGGGAATGCTATAGGGCCCACGGATTGGAGAAAGGTAGGGCTCAGCCAGACGATACTGCTTCTCAAGAAAACGCATCTGATGCAACCTCACGTAGCGACAAGAGACCCGATCAATTCATAGCGACGCTAATCAAACTGAAACCTAAATGAGCTGATAGACTGCTTGGTCGTTGTGTAGCCAATACGTAACTTTGCAGAAGAGATAGTCAGGGTCTGGAAGATTGATTTGTCGGAGCTGACCGTGACCGCCGTTGAATCGTCGACCTGCAACACTGTGCCGACACTGGGAGCCGGAGGACGGTTTCATGCTCTCGAGCTCAGAGATGTCAAGCGCCTGCTCGTCTAGCAGGTTAATGTCACGGTCTCTGGTTCGACACTTCTCCCCGTGTTACTCGTTCTATGTAGACTGCTTCTGTTTGTGTGGGGTAGCCTGTTTCTTGGTTGCGGCTGCCAGGACGAGCCTTTCAACGCTGATCGCTTCGAGTCGTTCAAGCCTCGCCCTCAAATCCTTGTTTTCGATCTCCACCTGTTCGATCTTGGCATCCCGACTTGTTAGAGCGTCCTCAGTGACGGCTGCGGGGCCGTGAATCTTGCTTATCTCGCCCCAAACCCACTGATCATCATTACTTGCCTTATTGTAGCCCAGCCGGTCTATCACGTGACCCATGACGAAATTCGCAGCGCTTTCAGCACAGCCGACTTGAATGGCACGCGTGAAGAATACGTCGCGTAATTCATGAGCGCCCGGTGTTCCCTGAACGTCTGTTACCGGGGCTCGTTTTAGTGCTGTCCGAAATGCAGATTCAATGTATGTTCTCGCGGAGAAGACGTGCGCGTGATCAAGCGGAGTCCCCGGTGTTCCATTTCGACCTCTGCCAGACATCGGGAGATTTAGGCCCTTCTTAGCTTCGAGTGCAACGCATTCTCTGAGTGTCTTCATTGGCACTAGCGAATAGAACGGTCGATCATTCTTCTTCCGTCCTGAGAAATCGAATCGGAAACATTCCGCTGTCGGCTCATTCGCGAGTTTCGCTTTTACGCGTGCCCAAGTCTCAGGGGTGTTGAACTTGAGGAATTCACCTATTCCCCAGCCCGTCTGAAGCATGATTCTAAAGATCATGTTGTAGGGTGAGGCGGCAGCGTCGGCAATCGTGTTTGCATCATCCCATTTGAGGTAGACCGGCGGCTTGACTTTCTGAATCTTCAACTTGGCTGCTGGCAGCATCATGTATTCGTCGTGGTCTAACAGGAACTTTCGACCTGCATAGAGCGCCGTTATTGAAACTGACCTCTTCGGAAAGCCCTTGGCAGCTTCTTTCATCGCGATCCAAGTCTTCTTGGGGTCACGTTGTGCGCGTCTAAGCAAGGTCTTAGAATCTATCTTCATCAAACCGAGAAGTCTGGAAAGTCCAGCACCATAACCCCTCGCGGTCTGTGGACTATCCTTCCAAAGCTGAGCTAGCCAAGTCTCTAAGAGCCCATCTTCACCCTTCTTGCGCACCTTTGCCAAGGCCCTAAACCTAGGCTAATAGTATAACGAGAGATATAAAAACGTCTTGAACTCTAAGCTTACCACAACGGGTAGCGGCCACAAGATCACTTCGCTTTCATGCGGGGTCGTGTTGGTGGAGTATCTCGTGGATTCTGGACATGAGCTCTGCGCACGTGCTCTCTACGGAGCGGCTTCCGGTGTCGATCACGATATTGTACAAGGCAAGGTCGTCTATGTTGATCCCGTAGTATCGTTGGTACCTTTCGCGTTGTATCCGTTCACGTTCTAGGGTCTGTCGGCGGGCCGCCTCATAGTTCAGGTGATCCCTGTTCGCGATTCTTGCTACTCTCTCTTCGTCTGGTGCTTTTAGGTAGATGCGAACTTGCGCTAGGTCTTTAGCCATCCAAGCGGCAAGTTGGCCCTCGATAACGGCGTCTCCCTTCTTGGCTTCTGTCGCGCTTCGTTCGTCGATCATGCGGTCAATCTCAGGAGAGCTGGCCGCCTGCTTGCTTAGTTCTTCTAGGCTGACGCCTTTCTCCTTTGCAAGGTCTCTGAATAATTGACCTGCCGAGACGTATCTGAGCTTGAATTGCCGCGCAATCATCTTAGCGTAGGTGGATTTTCCTGTTCCGTGGGGGCCTCCAATTGTGACGACTAGGCCCATCTATGCGGAGCCCCGAGCTCTTTGCCTAAGCAGGCTCTTCAAGCATGAGGCACAGATACTTCCACCAAACGGACGCGAGGGAGCCCTGCCGCTTCCCGGAACACGGTGAATCTTTGTGAAAGCGGTTCCATGAAGGACCTCACCGCATATCCTGCACCGCGCCATTCCTTCACGTCGTCTGCGGTATGCGATAGACCTCCTTCCTCCTGGAAGTCGGAAAGAGGTTCGTTTAGTGGATCTTGATCTCTTCGACCGAACTGGCAAACTAGACATCCTCCGGATTGATCCCGAATGCTCTCGATAGTGGAAGACTGATCGTAAATGAGCATATCAAATACCAGTAGAAGAACGACAGATTGGCGCCGGCAAATGGAATCTGGATCGGTGAATGTGCGACGACTGTCTGGCCAAAAGAACCGCTTAGCACGAGCCATACCGCCCAGAAGGGCGCGAGGAAGATGAAACTTACCTTCATTCGATCGAATGCTACTTCACTCTGGAGCTTCATCATTGCCTGCTGCTTCTTTGTGAGCTGCGCTACGAGTTTCTTATCGTTGCTCTTGCGAGCCTTGTCGAATTCCTTCCTCCAGGCATTGACCTGCTTCGTGACGGCTGCAGCACGCTTCACGTCGACTAGAAACCTGTTCGAAGCGGTGGTTATCAAGGCAAGACATCCTGCGATCGTGAGTGTGAGCAGCGTGGACTTGGGAATCGAATGATAGGGTAGGAGGGCCGCCATCAGTATGTTCCAGATCGTGTCAATGGGTTCCAATATCTATTCCCCTAGCAAGGCTCTTGCTCCAGGATAGAGCTCCGTAATTCTCTCTTGAACGAGGATCTGGTAGTACTGCTCGATGATGCCGACGGTCAGTAGTATTCCAGTTCCGGAGCCGAAGGCTCCGAGGAAATCTGCTGATGCGGCAATAACGCCGATGATTATGGCTCCAATTATGGTAACCACCGGGATGTATCTTTGAAGAAGCTGACGGATGGGTGCCTGTGATCGCCTGAACCCTTCAATCTGCATGCCAGAGTCCAGCAGCTGCTTCGCAACAGTGTTTGCATCCATTCCGCCCACTTCAACCCATGTGACAGCGAAGAAGATGCAGAAGACCACGAGAAGGACAGCGTAGACGCCTGCTCTAATGGGGTCGGCTAAGACTCCGGCTAGGTTGTGAGGAGGCACCACATAATAGACCAGCCCTCCGGTTGGTGTATACTGTTGGCTTGAAGTTGTGAACTGTCCTATTAGGTTAAGCCAGAAGTTCGCGTTCCCTTGATTGTATCGCGACCAGATTATCTGCGAAATGAAGTAGATGTTCCCAAAGAGCGCAGCTGCGAATATCACCGGAATGTTCGACACGTAGAGCAGCTTGAGCGGGAATTTCCCCTTGAATCCTCGGTACTTCGCATACGAGACAGGCACTTCTACTCTCATGCCGTTGAAGTAGATCATGATGGCAAAGACTACGAGGGTCGTGAAGAATGCGACCATGTCCGGAAGACCTTGCGATCGATAGAAGATATTGAGTAACGCGTCGCCTCTCGTTATTCCTTGCACGAGGGCTATTACGGCACCGTATAATTTCCCATCGGCCATTGGCCCCATCGGAGATATTGCGTCCCACCAGATTGATTGAGCGACCCCAGCAGCGATGAAGAGACTTATGCCGCTTCCGAGACCCCACCCCTTCTGAAGCAGCTCGTCAAGCAACATGATGATGGTGCCGGCTACAACTAGCTGAACAAGTATGATGATCTGGGTCTGCAGCGTGATGTTCCCGTAAGTGCCCCCCAGAAGGTAGGCTGATGCCTCAAAGACCACCATCACGACCGATAAGATCTTGCTCGCGCTGGTGAACATGGACCGATCTTCGGGGTTTGTCATGTCAATGTTGACCATTCGTGAGCCGGCTAGGACTTGCAGTATGAGGCCTGCAGTGACGATTGGACCGATGCCTAGCTCCATTAGTGTGCCACGGTTGGAGGCAAAGATTACTCTGAGTGCTCCCAGAGGGTCCTGCTGTGACATCCCCTGGGTCCCATACAATGGGGTGTGCGACATGACGAAGTAGATTATCAGTGCCATCGCGGTCCAGAATACTTTCTCATTGAAGTTGACTTTACGATCCGGCGCGGAAATGTTGGGGAAGAAACGTGCAAGCGGTTTGAATAGTTCTATGAATCGTACCATGAAGCCGTGCTCCTATGTCGAGGTCTTCTCGATTCGTCCTCCGGCTGCTTCAAGCTTGGCCGCCGCGGATTTTGAGAAGCTACCAATTCTCACAAGAACCGGAACCTGTATCTTTCCGGATCCCAAAAGCTTGGTGAACCCCAGAACCTGCAAGTCCAAGAGCTTCTTGCCCTCGTGATCAGAAACTGCATGCGCACAGTCTTTGCGTACCAGCAGGTCTTCGAGCTGACCAACACTCGTCACCGATCTCCGCTTGTCTTCCATTCTGGGCTGCAGTCTCTTCCTCTTCATTTGGATATTGTATCGGATGACAGCGCTCTTCTTGTGTCTGAACAACCCTGCGTTACCGTGTCCGCCGAGCATTCCGCTCTCTCTGTGCTGTCCAGAGGTTCCCCAGCCATGTGTCCTGCTTCCTCTCAGTTTCCTGACCTTTCTCTTGCGAGTTGCCATCTGTCGATCCTCCCACAGCACGATCTGCGAACGTCTAGTCTTCTAATTCGACGCACTGACACCGATGCTGTTCAGATAAAGGTTTTGTGAACTGGCGGGCTCCGGCCGAGCGGGATCTACTTGGCGAGCTTTGGTCGCAGTTTCTCAATCATGTCCCTAGTCATTCGAGAAAGATCGAAAGTCGGTTCCCAATTCCACTCTTCTCTTGCTGCAGAGTCATCGAGGGACCTGGGCCAAGAATCTGCGATCGCCTGTCGATAGTCAGGTTTGTAATCGCATGTAAACGCCGGAGCAACACTTCTTATCGAGTCCGCGAGTTCACCGGCTGAGAAGCTCATTGAATTGACATTGAAGACACGATGCTTAAGCCGCGATCCGTCTGCGTCCGCCAAGTCCGTCAGTGACTTGATCGCGTCCGGCATGTACATCATCGGAAGAACTGTGTCTTCTCGGACGAAGCATGTGTAGTGTACGCCTTGAACGGCGGCGTAGTACATCTCAACAGAGTAGTCAGTCGTGCCGCCTCCGGGCAGGGTCTCGCTGCTGATTATGCCTGGGAGACGCACGGCACGGAAATCAACGCCGAACTTGCGGAAGTAGTAGGCGCCTAGTAGTTCTCCAGACACCTTTGTGATGCCGTACATTGTTGTCGGCAACAATATCGTGTCGTTGGGCGTATTGTCACGTGGAACTCCTGCCCCGAAGACCGCGATCGAGCTCGCCGTGATAACGCGTTCCAGATTGTGCATTCGTGCCACCTCCAGCACATTATACAATCCGCCCATGTTTACCTCGTAGCACAGCTGGGGTTTCATCTCGCCGATGGCGGAGAGAATCGAGGCCATGTGGTAGATTGTGTCGATACGATTATTCACGATCGTTCTTTCCAATCGTTCTCGATCTGCGATGTCGAGGTATTCAAACGGGCCCGAGTCCATGAACTCTCTTGTGGGTTTGGTCTTATGGCCCGCCGCTATCACGTAGTCTCTTCCGTACTTCTTTCGGAGTGCTTGCACGAGGTCGGTGCCAATCTGGCCAACCGCTCCTGTCACGAGTATCCTTTTCACTCGACTTGACCCCCGTTGAGAACCAGCATCTATCTTTCGACGGCCCGAGTGTCTTCTTATGCTTTCCCACTCACTTGCTTTCCTCCCTCGAATCAACTTGGTCGAAAAACTATTATCGCCCTTGGCCGTGCTTCATGCTGTTCTGCGATAGAATTCCGTGTGGGTTGTCTTTAGAATGTCTAGTGGGAAACTCGCTTTTCTCCGTGAAGAGTACCTGGCTCTTGAGAAATCGAGCCTGGATTGGAAGCTTCACACATTACAAGGAAACAGCGCACCTCACTGCGTGGTCGACGGCAAAAAGGTGCTCATGTTCTGTTCCAACAACTATCTGAATCTGACGAATCACCCCAAACTGAAGGAGGCCGCGAAGAAGGCGATCGATACGCACGGGGTGGGTTCTGGCTCTGTGAGACCCATAGCGGGCAACATGGACCTTCATCTTCAGCTTGAGAAGAGACTTGCCTCGTTCAAGCACGCGGAAGCCTCGCTCGTATATTCGACAGGATTTGCCGCAAACGCGGGCCTGATCCCCCAGCTCACGGGTGAAGGCGACCTCATAATCAGCGATGAATTGAATCACGGGAGCATTATCGATGGTGTTCGTCTCAGCAGAGCAGAGAAAACTGTCTACAAGCACTGCAATATGGACGACCTGGAAAGAGTCTTGAAAGAAACGCGAGGCAAGTACAGAAGGATGCTTGTGGTCTCAGATGGAGTCTTCAGCATGGATGGCGACATCGCACCCTTTGACAAGATCGCCAAATTGGCCTCTGATGCTGGTGCGATCACATATGCGGACGACGCGCATGGAGATGGGGTTCTAGGAGAAAAAGGCAGAGGAATCGCGTCCCATTTCCAGATCGAGGGGAAGATCGATGTTGAGATGGGCACTTTCTCCAAAGCATTTGGAGTGGTTGGAGGATACGTCTCAGGCAGCGAGGACCTCAGAAGGTTTGCGTTCAACAAGTCACGTACTTGGCTCCTTAGCGCCTCACACCCTCCACCGGTGACAGCAGCATGCACCGCAGCTCTGGAAGTCGTGGAGAAAGAACCCGAGCATCTCGAGAACCTCTGGAAGAACACTCGCTACTTCAAGAAGGAGCTCAAGAGGATGGGCTTCGATATAGGAAACAGTGAGACCCCGATCACGCCGGTGATCGTCGGGGAAAGCTCCGTGGCCCAAAGCATGAGTACTATGCTATACGATGAGGGGGTCTTTGCGCTTCCGATCGTTTTTCCGATGGTTGCACGTGACAAAGCTCGGATCCGCACCATGATGAATGCAGGCCACACGAGGGCAGATCTCGACGTGGCACTCGCTGCGTTCGAGAAGATTGGCCGTAAGTTAAGAGTTCTATGATGAGTCCGCCTACCGAACCCAGTCAGCCTGCGTCACAGTGCTGTACGTATTCCGCAGAGCATCATAGACTGCGAGTGCAGTCGAAGCGAGCGTGCTTGTGGACCCGTAGGTCCGCGTCCAGCAGTCCCTCACGCCTGCAAGTGTAAGCACTGTCTTGACGATCTCTCCGCCAACCAAGCCCAGCCCTCTTGGACCGGGCAGTATGTCCACCCTTACGCTGCCACATTTCCCTGTGACTCGAAACGGAAGAGAGTGCGATCGACCACAGCCGCACTCCCAGCTACCGCATCCTCGTCTTACAGGGATTACTTTGAGTTTGGCTTGAAGGGTAGCTTTGTCGATTGCTGTCCTCACCTGCTTGGCCTTTCCGTCGCCCACTCCGAGGTAGCCGTTGTTGTCTCCAACTGCCACGACCGCCCTGAATCGTGATTTCTCTCCAGCGTCTGTTTGCTTCTGGACAAAGCCGATTCCAAGCACTTCTTGTTTCAAGCCAGGGAGCAGCACATCAACAATCTCAGGTTCCATGACGCGCAGCCCTTGGGTGAAGACGTCGTCGAGTGAGAGAGCCTGGCCAGATTGTACCATCTTGCCGAGCTTGGTTTTCGGGACCCAGCCCGCTTCCCGTTGTTGCGTGGATGCGTATGACATGTTTCTATCGCTTCCTGGCTAGCTTGTGTGCTTCGATGTACTCGTCTAAGTGGGCGGTGCTTCTGAATGATCCTCCTTTGGACATGAGGAACAGCTTCCTGTAGGTCTGGGTCTGTATCGTGTGTTTGTCTCTCAATTCCCGCAGTCGGTCGCGGACTGCGCGGATGCGCAGTATCCATGCCGTTTTTCGCGGAAGAGTCGCTCCTTTCCTTGAACCGGGACCGCTTCGTCTCCCGGCCCTTTTCTTGGACTTGACTGCACGTGCTCTACCCCTGCTGTGGCCTTGCTCTGGGAGTTTGCGGATAGCTCCTTCGTGTATGAGTTTGCGGATTTCAGTGCGTGAGATGGCTGAGCTGATTGCGTCCATGTCTTCTGGGTCCAGCCATATCCTGTTCTCGCCGATTTTGAGGATGTTGGCGGCAATGCGCCTTTGTGATCTAATGCTCATTCTGATTTCTCTCCAGTTGATGCGGCTTCTTCCGTTTTCGTCTGTTCGGGCTCTTTGACGATCAGTTCTTCAGTCGGAGCAGCTTCAGGTTTCTTCAATCCAGGGTTCGCCACTCTCAGCTCTAGCGCTTGTGCGCGCTCCATTATGGCGTTTCTGTTTCTTTCCCCGACTGTGTGGCCTATCTTGACAATCTGGGTCTTTGCATTGATCTTTTCAAGGTCGGCTGGACGTCTCACAATGATTTCTTCGAGTCCAGACGGGTGAAGACCTCGCCCTTTTCGGCTCTTCTTGTAGCCAATCTTCACGATCTTGGGCCAACCCCTCTTGCCCAGCCTCATCTTGCTGTTTTTGCCACGAGGGCGCCTCCATCGTTCCTTGACTCTGACGAGACGCCAGCTTTCCTGTCGAATGAATCGAGGCGCACTGCGTTTCTTCTTAACCAACTTACATGCCTTCCTTTCGTTCAAAGACGTATATCCCGTCAAGGAAGACTCGTTGGTCTTTGTCCTTGATCTTCGTGGATTGCTCGATATTGGCTGCTGTCTGGCTGACATCCTGCAGACTGATGCCTTGAATGACTATCTCATCTCCGGCTGCCTTGACCTTGCAGTCTCCGACAATCCGGACTACGCGCGCCGTTTTCTCGCCTGTGAAGTTCTCTATGAGCAGCTTTCGTTCCTTCTCGATCACTTTCAACGTGACGGGGAAGTGAGCGTGGACTACCTTCATCTTGAAGGTGAATCCTACGTTGACGCCCTTGACCATGTTCCTTATCTGGGCTGCGGCTGTTCCGGCCATGGCTATGTCTTCTTTTCGTGGCCACGATGACCTTACGCGGACGTGCCCCTGCTCAACCTCCATTGTGCACGGAATGTGCGAAAGATCCTCCTCCAGCGTGCCTTTCGGGCCTGATGCCTTGATCTTCCGATCGGAGATCTCGACAGACACGCCCTGTGGGATCTCGACGATTCGCTCTACAAGTTCTGTGGGCGCCATCCTCTGTCATCTACATGTATTTTCTGAAGCCTAAAGTCGGGGCTAGTTCTCTGAAGCATTGTCTGCACAAGTTCAGTCCGTACTTTCTTATGATGGCATCATACTGGCCGCAACGCCTGCATGCACGGCTTCCCTTGCCGAACTTTTTCTTCCTTGGCACCTTCTTCTTGGCCATTATTGCTGTCCTCCGACTATCTCTGTCCCGAAATTGCTCCGGACGAAGCGGATCGCTTCTTCTTTGGTGACCAAATGAGTCTTACCCACTTTGCTCTGTCTGATTCTTCTCCTTTTGACACGAAAACCGGGTCTTTCCATGGTTGCAATGACGTCAAACCCAATTATCCCAAGCTCAGGGATATACTTCGTGCCTGGCATTTCGATGTGTTCTTTGACACCAAACGCAAAGTTCCCGTGTTGATCGAAGCTGGATTCCTTGAGGCGATTGTCAACTGCTTCGAGGGCTCTCTTCATGAATTGGGCGGCCTTTTCCCTGCGTAGTGTGACTTTGCAGGCGATAGGTTCGCCTTCTCTTATTCCAAAGTCCTTCACCGTTCGTTTTGCTCGCTGCGAGGAAGGCTTCTGTCCCGTGAGTTCGCCAAGGATAGTCCTTGCTTTTTCGAGCTCTTCTCCTGATTTGCCCACGCCTATGTGGACTGTCACTTTCTCAAGCCTAACATGTCGCATCGGATGCTCCTTGGCTGCCGTTTCCTCGACTGCTTGCATCTTTATGGTCCGCCTTCGATCTTGATTGTCGGTTTCTCCTCGCCTACGACGAAGAGATAGTCTGCGATAGTCTCGAATCTGTTCCCTGAGGGGTCCTCGATCAGAGCCGTTGCCGTTCTCGCAACGGTGCTTGGTTCGAGCTTCATGATCTTCCCGTGCCTGCCGAGGTTTCTCCCTGATGTGACTATAGCATAGGCGCCTTCTGCAAATCTCAGGTGACTGAGTATCTTCTGAGCGGGGATGCTGATCCTTACGGTGTCCCGCGTCTTGTACGCGTCCTCCTTGGGGCTTCCTTGATCTTGCGTTGGCACGATGATACATCTGCCATCATGCAGGTTGAGTTGAACTCGGCCCTTCCTAAGTGTGGTCTTGTCTTCAATCCTGCACAGTTTGGATTTGGCTTCGTCTTTTGGTATTTGCACTACTGTCAATCCTTTGCCCGCTGCAGGAAGAACACGGTAGCTCATGTTGGCATCGGGGAGCTCGACAACATCCATCAAACCTGCCGGGAACTTGTGGTCTCGGCGGACTTTGCCATCCACACTAACGCGGTTCTGTGACAGAATGATCTTGCTTTCTCTCGTGTTCTTTGCGTAGCCGAGCACGTCTCTCAGCAAGCTTGAAAGCGGTATACATGCGCTCTGTGAGTGAGGGCCAGGAATGGGTCTGACTGCCCATTGTGACTCTTTGGGATGAATCCGCCAGAACCGTGGAGATTTCTCCCGTTTAAGGTGCCTCTTTCCGCCTTTCTTTCCCATTCCTACTCAACCTCGGTCTTCTCGACAGTGGCCTTCGATTCTCTGAGCGAATCTGCTCGCCATTTGTCATCCAGATTCAGTCTTGTTATCATGACTTTTGTGCAGTGAACGGAAACCTTCTCCGACGTACCGGAGACTTTCTCTCGTGTCACTCCTTCCACGAACAGTCTCTGTCTGGCGGTATCGATGTCGGAGACTTTGCCTTCTACTCCGGAAAAGTCGCCGCGAACAATGCGGACAGTGTCGCCGGTCCTGACGGGAATTGATCTTCTACCGTATGTTGTTTTGAGTTCCGTGGACAGAGGTGCACCAAGGAATTTGTGCTTCTTCTGGCTATGCGCGGAATAGCGTGTTTTCCTTTGCTTGCCTGGTCTGGTCGAGTAGCTTGTTGGCATTTGTCGTCACACAACTATGCTTGCGATGTTTGCAACCCTCGGCCATCTTTCAGCTGCCTCATATGAAACAGGACCTCTGATTTCCGTTCCCTTGAGTTCGCCTTCTGGCGTCATGATGACTGCAGCGTTATCTTCAAACTGGATCCTGACACCATTGGGTCTGTTGAATGGTCTTCTTTGACGTACAACTACTGCTGGGAACATCTGGCGCCTAAGCTCTGGTGTGCCCTTTGACACTGAAACCATTATCATGTCACCGACGCACGCCGCCGGAACTCGTCTGAGTCGCCCGTGATATCCCTTCACGTTAATGATCTTCAGCTGTTTAGCGCCGGTATTGTCCGCGCAGAAGATTCTGCTGCCCATAGGCAGACCACGTGCGACGTGCGGCCTGTACTCTACCATTCCCTTTGCGCTGACAGCTCTTGTTCTCGGCGCTGGCATCTTGTGTCACTTCAGGGTTTTGGCAAAGAGCGAGCTATTCTTCTTTAATGTTGTGATGCTAGGAGGTTCAAGCACGGGGAAGTATCTTCTCGACAGCAACAAACGAAACCTCCTTGCTGACTGGGCGGCATTCGATTATTCTCACGCGGTCCCCATCCTTCAATTCCAAACATGGTGGGTTATGCGCAAGAATCCTACTGCGACGACGTTCATACCGCATGTACTTCTTCGCATAGTGTAGATGTCCTCTCTCGACAGTGACCGTGCCACTCATCTTCGTGCTCACGACCGTCCCCTCTAGGATCTTTCCCCTCACGGAAAGGGCTCCATGAAACGGGCAGTTTGGATCCTCACATGCCCTCTGAGGCGGTTTCACTCCAATTCCTACTTCTCGCATTACCATCTTCTCCCCTTAGCCTTCATTCGGTTCTCAGGTCTACCAACCAACCTCGCTCCTTCAACTTCCACGGCAGAACCATCAGACAGATCGAACCTGAACACTGCAACTCCCTTCGGGATGACCTTCACTCCTTTCCTAGTACTGAGTCTGACCGTGTTCCGTGTCTCATCGACAATTTGTCCACTGGTGCCCACCAAGAGTGGGTTTGAGCTTCGCGCAACAATTGCCTTCAATCCGATCAACTCATGTCTCAGAATATTCGCAGGTTTTCTCGGCATTACTCCTTCACGGGCGACTTCGTCGCCTTAGCCTCAACGGTCAGAAGCCTTGCAATTGTCTTGCGCAATTGTCTAATCCGTGCTGGGTTCTCCATTCGACCCCCGGACTCAACAGTAGTCCGGATCTTGGCAAGCTCGGTCCTTAGCTCCGTGAGCTTCTTCTTCCTCTCCTCCGGTAGAAGTTGGGATATCTCACGCTTCCGCAGTATCGGCATTTTCCTCTATCTCCTCACTTTCTTCTTTGGCCTCCGCCTCGGTTGCCTTGGGCTGTTGGGCTGCGAGCTCATCTCGGGTTCTGATTTCGGGCTTGTCAGGAAAGCTTGCTCCAGGCGGTAGGATTCGCACATTGATACCGAACAGACCCTGTTTCAACTGAACATCCACGACCGCGGATTTGACTTGCTTGCGTACAGGTTCGCCCACGCTTGGGAGGTAACCATCCTTGAACCTCTCATACCGAGCACGTTCCGTGGTCAGCTTTCCGCGGATTGCGACGTCGACTCCGAGCGCGCCTGCTCCCATGACTCGTTGAATAGCCCAGTAAGCGGTTCTCCTGAAGTGGATACCTCGTTGCAGCGCAGAGGCGATTTGTGACGCAACGACCATGGGGTCCAAGTCTGGCGCTTCAATCGCCGCGACCGAAACCTGCGGGTTCTCCATTCCGAATGTTTGTTCAAATACTTGGGTCAGATCGCGAATACTTTGGCCACGTCTTCCTATTACCATGCCCGGCTTCGCTGCATAGATGACCACTCTTGTTCCGAGCGGGGTCTTCGTCATTTCGACTTTGCTATAGCCGGCCCTCTTAAGCTCCCCAGCTAGGTAGGAATCGATCTCTGCCTTCTTCATATTGTCACGTACAAAGTACTTGTGGACTGACATCACGCTTGTGCCTCGTATCCGATGAGTTCAATATGCGTCAGAGTATTGTAAGACGGACTTGATCTGCCAAAAGCACGCGGGATAAAGTTCCTCGTCTTCATTCCTCGTTGACTTGCTGCGTGGACTATTCTGAGTCTGTCAACGTCTAGGCCTTTGTATTCGGCGTTCGACTGCAGTTCCTGCAAAAGTCCGAGGATCTTGGTGGCAGCTTTGGCTGGATATCGGCCTGCATGCCACCGTTCTTGGCTCTTGTGAGGTACTTCCGTCTTGTAGCGTCGATACGCGATCGGCCGTTTCTTGGAGACGACATCTTCGAGAAGCCGCTTCGCATCATCCAGCCGCATGCCTCTAATGGCGCGGCAGATCTCTGTCGCGGCTTTGGGCGAGATGCGTAGCTCGCGTCCTGAGCACCTTACAGACCGTTCCGGGTCTATCTCCTTCACTGAATACGCCCAGTTTGGCATGCTACTTCCGCCAGCATCTCCGAACGCATGGACAGAGCACCATAAAAACCAATGCCTTTCCTGTGATTTTGCGAATCAATCGTGCGAGAATAGGTCTCGCTGGGCAATGATTATTACGTCTGCGCTCCCTCACCGAAGGCATCAGCCGAGGTGAGAGCCGACATGGCTTCCGGAGCAGATCGACAAACGATCGAAGCAGAGTTGAAGGGAACTACGCTTCGCGTATACTGGGAGGTTTTCAGGTCATCAAAGCCGGTGGGCGTTAGGGAGGTACAACGTCTCATTCGGTTCTCCAGCCCAAGCACAGCACTCTATCACCTCGAGAAGCTCCGTGAGCTCGGTGTGGTGAGAAAAGATGAGTACGGGCATTATGCGCCTGCTGAAGAGATCAAGCCTAGCCAGTTTCGGATGTTTCTCCGGATCGGCAGGGTAATTCTGCCCAGGTACGTGTTCTACGCAGTCTTCTTTGTGGCGACTGTTGTGATGTACCTCGTTCAGTCGCTGCTAGTTGGCTCGGAGGTTAGCCCGATGGCTCTGATTCTAGGGTCGAGCGCGGCACTGGTCTGCGTCTATGAAGCAGTTAGGATCTGGAAGGACAAGATGATATGATGATGCCGGAGCGCACGGATTGTTTCAAACTCTAGACTTATCTCAAGAAGGTGATTAGGAGGCCTGGAGGCGGGAGCTTGAGGAACGTCATTGGGTTAGCAGCTCTTGCTCTAGTGTTGGCGTTCGTTGCTGTGCAGGGCGCAAGTCTCGTACAGAGCCCTCCGGTCCCTGCCATGTTGAAGGGACAATCGGTAGCGGAAACAGGCGTCCGCTATCAGGCAACTCAGCCTCCTTCACCGTCTCTGGGTGAGAGCTTCCCGACGATCGTGCTTGCTCCGTTGGTCATAGCCGCACTTTGCTATCTGTTAGTAAGAAAAAAGGCATGACGCCACAAAAAGGGGACTCTGTCGACCTCTCGAAGCGGCCTGCTACTTGAGAGGAACGTACATGGAGCTCCTAGATGCTCCGATGCCCGGTGTTCCGTGAACAACCTTCTTGTTCGTAATGACGAACTCCCCTAGGTAGTGGCCTATCATTTCCGCCCTGATGGTGAGTGAGCTAAACTCTTTGCCGCTGTGCACGGAGAGAGTCTTTCCTATCATCTCGGGAATAACGATCATGTCCCTGCATTGCGTCTTAACGGGTTTCGCCGCTTCTTTGCCTGATTTCCGGATTTGCTCAAGGAGTATTCTCTGCTCGTCCGTTAGACCCTTCGTGAGCGATCGTCTCTGACGGGCTGGAAGCAGTTTGATGAATTCGTCCATGGACATCTGTTGAAGATCGTT
>Ga0208039_1000471_pt1 | contig 26280 bp, 35 predicted proteins | sample June2015DPH_20_1_2_FD_184722 | JGI IMG/M metagenome (GOLD analysis project Ga0208039, IMG submission 184722) | Peatland microbial communities from SPRUCE experiment site at the Marcell Experimental Forest, Minnesota, USA - June2015DPH_20_150... | ecosystem: Environmental > Terrestrial > Soil >... | reverse complement strand
GCACCAGAGCCACTTCCCTCGCCCTTGTTGTCAGTCTCCGCCCATTGCCACTCTGCCTCTCTGCCCTTCCCGCCTTCATGAATCTGCTTCCCCTCACAAAAATGCGCCGCGCTTCGCGCAATTTGCCGACTGTCATTTTACTACTTTCTTTCTCTTTCTTCCCTTAGCATGTTGGTTTCACTGGGCCTCTGATTTGCCCCTGGACTTGGTTTCCGAACAAACCATTATCCCTAGGCATGTTTGTTTGCTAGTTTTCCCGCACAAACACGGACGCTTTGTCCGCACTTTGTTCGGAAACTCGAAGTGGCGCCAGTTTTTTGCGGTAGAATGCCTCCAAAATTTCCACTGGAGAGGACTCATTATGGGCTCTGTTAGAACAATCGATTCTATAATGGGGTGCTCGTTTCTGGAGTGGCGACACTGGTCTGGAGCCACTAATTTGATGTCCGGCGCCAGCGATGACATGAGACGAATCATCGAGGTGGCGCCAAAGTGGCGCCACCTGGAGCCACCTGGAGCCACCTTAAACAATGGGCTTTTGTGATTCTGAACTTGAAAGATTTAGGCAATCAGCAAAGTGCTCCTCGCATCGATAGCCGACCCGTTCTGTCCAGACTACCGCCGCCTCGCCGCACGGGCAAAGCTTCCCCAACCAACCCCATCGCTCGGGATGCATCTCGATGGTCTTCTCGACTTCCCAGATCACGGACTTCCAATCGACGAAGTCAGCATTAGAGATCTCTCGCCCCTTCCAGTCGTTCGGGCCGCTAGGGAGAAGATACCAGGGAGGATGAAGCTGGAACTCGTAGTCCATCAGAAGTCGTCCAGTCTAGTCTGTTCCTCGAACGGCCAGCCCTTCCATCTGATCCTGAAGCCCATGTCCATCAGGTCTCCGATCAATATCCCCAGCTCTGTGTGCGAGCGCTTCGGCCTGTGGTTTGAAACCGAGGGGCGGGTCACCACGGTCCCATCACTATGATGTCCAGCGCGACCACGGCCGCAAGGGTGAAGATCAGGAGGACGACGTTCTGCCGATGGCGGCGTCGAGACTTGGAAAGTCGTCTGTGCCGCTGTCTTCGCCATGGCATCAGGACCAGGTCTCTATCCCCTTCCTTTCTTCTTCTCTGACCCAGAGCCCCTCTTCGTCGACAGGTCGGAGCGTCGGATAAGCAATTTCTGGGAGCGCGATCGCGATGGGCTCTCTCTCCTGTGCGTCGATCTTGGCAGCCCGCATGAGAAAGCAAACTGCACAATGAGCGTCTTGGATTCCGAATTTCATCGAGTGTCTCCACGCTTACCTGGCAACCATTCTAAATCTCCGTTCTCAAATTCTGTCAACCTCCCCTCATTCGGTCGGAAGAGCCTCGTGATACGTCGCCATCTAAGAGAACTCATCCGCCGAAATGTGATCCCTTCCAGACTACTCCTCCTCTGCCGTCATGCCCGGTCCATAGCTCACCAGAGTCGAGATCCCTGACCCTGCAATTCGCCGTCTTGTGTTTCTCAAGCTCTTCCGGGGTGTCAACCGTGACCTTGCATGTGAGGCACCACTTCGGAAATCCAGATCCTTCGCTCGCGACGTCCTTGCCCATCTCCAGCTCGTTCCTCGCTCCGACTGGGAGCCTGTTCCTACTTCTCGTGTTCGAGATAGCGAGCTTCTCGATCTCCTTCACGAGCTTCTCCTGGCGCTTCTTCTGAAGCTCTACCTCGTGTGCGAGTTTATCTCGTTTGAGGCCCTGCATCTCGACGTTCAAAGCTTCGAGCTTCTTCCAATCCACTTCGGTCCATGGTTCCTCTGAGCCGTCTGGCCTCGTGGTCCTGACCCTCGCCCATCCGATTGGATCTCCATCCGTGTCTCGCGTTATCCTGAGAAGCCCGTTCTTGAGTTCCAGCTCTTCGCCAATCACTCTCACTTCTCCCGTCCCTGACGATTCCGACTCCTTTCCCTCTTCTGATAATCTGAGGCCCCTTGCCGCGGCGTAGTCCAGGAACTCGCCCTCTCTTTCCTTCCTTTCTTTGGCTCCTTTCCTGATCCAGTCCCAGGTCTCGTCCTTCACTCTGACCGAGAGTTTCTTCATCGAACCGCCCTCCTACCCTGTCCTAGCTTCCAATGCTCTCCGAGATGTTCCCTGTACTGTTTCCTGGAATAGAAATTCCATTCGACCCCGTTCAGATCTCGGCAGATTCCGCACTCGCGCCAACGGATCTTCGCCCAGCTAATGGATCGGCTAGTCACTTTCGGTTTAATTCCTCCTCGACTATCCTCCTGAATTCTTCCAGGAGATAACGGTTTCCTGAGATGTTGTCAGTCTCAAGCAGACTCCTTGATGGGCTTGCCGTTCCATGTGTGCGTACGCAAGTATTCTCTGAGTTCTTCGAGCCTTTTCACTCGCTCATCAATGCTCTGATTCCAGAGCCCGAAAGTGCCGTGATGGTCGCCTTCATGCCCTTCTCTAAGTATGCAGTCATCCTCGACTTGGCCTTCATATTCAAATTCGGCGCGGCACCTCTCGAAATCTCGCTTCTCGCTTCCTCCTTTGCTCATGGACTCCGGCTTCGCTCCTGTCGAGGTCATGGCAGCATACTCCTGAGCGTCGCCCTCATTCGATGGCCACTCCGAACTCGACGGTGTACCCCAGCCTCGCCATCGCCGCGATCAAGACGTTCCCCCTCGACTTGGCGACTTCCAGGTTGCGTGATTTCACTGCCGCGAAAACGCGGACGTCGTTGCCAGGGTCGGCGAAGATGAAATGGACCGCTGTCAAACCCCGATCTCCAAGAAACGCCCAGGGCTCGGGCTTTCTTTGACCTCTGTGTCTTTGATCACCTTCTGAAATCCAGGGTCTCCTCTCGAAGGCATCCTATACCGGACAGTACGCTTCCTGAATTGTACTTTCTTGATCGGTATCCTCCCGACGTTCGACGTCACGATGAAGCTGTGTTTGGTCCTCCGGACCTGAAAGCAGCCCCACGAATAGTGCTGCCAGTTAACGTACCTCGTGAACCCTATTTGATATCCAACAAAGAAACAGGTCAACTTCTTGGCGAGATGGAAAGGGTTCAACCCGTGCTCTCCTTCACCTGGTAATCGACCTTCGGCGCCAGAAAGTAACACCCAGAGGTCTTCTTCGAGATCACGCCTCTCTTGAGGAGCGAGCCCATGTGGTTCGCGATCGTATGAGGGTCCTCCGTCCAGGCGTACTCAGGCCACACGGCAGCCACTTCGCTCGGGAAGAGGTCGGCGCCTTTGAGTTTCATCACATACAGAATCTTCGTGTCTAGCGAGCCGACGAGCCTGGTGAGCTCGACTGTGATGGTCCCGACCGTCTTCGTCTCCGGTTGGAGGTTCGACGTCCTTTCGAGCCCGGAGGAGGGTTGCGAGGAATCGCTGGGGAGGGCCAGTAGTGAGACCCGATCCCTCCCCAAATCCGGCGATTCACCGGATCCGCCATGCGACTCAGTCTCGCCCTCCTTCGCTAGCTCCGGAATCTTCTCCGCGACTTCCTGGAGGACCCTGGCTGTCTCGTGCCTCACTTGGTGCGGCACTTCGGGCGAACCCATCCCCTTCCTTTCGGCCTTCGGAGGTTCCGGCGTCGGTTCGGGCTCCTTCCGCAGCTGCTTCGAGGCCAGGGAATCCGGGTCCTCCAGGGCCGCGATTTTCTTCTTGAGCTCTGAGGTTTCACGTTCTAACTCGTCGGCCCTCGCCTTCTGTTCTCTGACCTCTTGGATCAGCATCGGGTTCGCCGCCTCCTCAGTTTGGTCCTTCGGTCCGAACTTCGCGAAGGCCGTCTCCGGGTCCATCTTCCCTCGTGCGACTTTGATCGCCTCCTTCTCCGGGAGCCATCGAGGAAGAGCGTAGAACTTCACGGACCCCTTCGGCGTCGAGAGGAAGAACTGGCCCAGGGAAAGGCTCGTGATCTCGTGGGCCTTTGGTTTCGTCTTCGGAGGAAGGTTGACCTGGTTCAGCGTGTGCTCTGCCTCATTCACTTCGGTTTGCAGCCCGAGGATCCAGGTGTAGCATTGTTTGAGCGGGATTTTGTCAGTCCCGGCGAGGTCCTGAGAATCTACCCAGACGAAGTCCCTCTTGTTCGCTCCCTGGCGGACGAGAGCTTGGAGTACTTCCTTCACCGGATTGTTCCGCCCCTGGGGCGAGAACTTCCACAACTCTGGAATAACGGTGATTATGCCTCGGAGTTTGTGTAGCACATAGGTGAGAGTCGACCTGATGATTATGCTCTGCACGTCTTCGTCCTGGATCTCCGAAAGGTCCATGATGTTGACTCCGGGTTTGAGATCCGGGAAGTCCCTGGTGAAGACGACGTCCTTCAGCTCCTCGATGATCGTCCTCGAATATTCAGCCAGGACCTCGAAGATCTGCTTGTCGATGCCTCTCTTAGTTGATTTGGACAGGTCAAGACAGTTCTGATAAAACCCGCCAAGCGTCGACGTGTTCTTCGCCGCCTGAATTATGTGCCAGGTCTCGAACTTCATCCTCATCTTCTGCGAGGATTCGAGGAGCTGTCTCATGTACTGCCAATCAGACTGATCAGAAAGAAACGGTTTGACGAAGTGGCCCTCTTTGAAGACCTGTTCGTCCGGTTTGCTTCTGAAGGCGAGGAACTTCTGGCTTTCAGGTCCCCGGGAGGCCAGGCCTTCGAGGAGCGTCGTCTTCCCGCTCTTGTTGGTGATTCCGGTCGTCACGAGGTGGGTTACTTCGATCTCGACGGGCTCCCCGGTGCCGATCTCATACCCAGCAAGGATCGTGGTCATTCCTCAAACAGCTCCTTGTGGTCGTTCAGGCATTTCTCTGTCAGAAACATGCAACGATGGATCAAACACGCGAGGATCGGGTACTTCGGCCAGAGCTCATCGCTCACTCTACGCCTTCGCCTCCGCTTTGTCGCCTGACGCTGAAGCGAGCCTGTCGATTTCGGAGAGAACATAATCATAGGCTGACTGTTTGGCCCTGAAGAGACCCGCCATCCGTTTGTCCGTGATTACATCGTCGTTCTCGAATCTTGTCGCGTTGGTATCCATGACTCTGACTTGTGCATCGACCTTCGCCCTCAGTTCCTTCAACACGGCGTCCCTCTGCGAAGATTCAGCCTGAGCTTCGGTTGGTTCGATGTATTTCACCTGAGAGAACAGTTCTTCTAAGTCGGCCTTCATCTTGGGGGTCGCGTCTGCTTCTGCCCTCAACCTCAATCCGAGGAGCATCCCCATCTGCGAGGATGTCAAGTCAAGCCTCAACTTGCGTCGTCCTTCCGGCGTCTTTTTCATATTGAATAGACCACCTGAGGATCGACTCCCATGATCGCGTCTTTCCTACGAAACCTCGTCCCGCAAGCCTCGCACTCTATCTCTTCTTCGTACTCGACGGCCGCTTTTGATTCCACGACCTTCAGGTCGTCGGACCGACAGGTTGGACAGTGAGGTGTTCCCTCTTCGGTCATACTGGTCCCTTCTCGGCCCACTCGCAAAGAGCCTTCGCCAGTTCTATGGCCTGATCCTTCGTAACCCCGAATCCAAGTCCTTCGCAGCTTACCTGGAGAATTGCGCCTCCGCCAAGTGCTCCTGTGCTCAAATCGACGTACATCTCTCGGAAGGGATTCCAGACTCGGACGCGCTTCGCTTCCGAGCTCATAGGATTGACCCCACGACCGCACGGATCACGTCCACGGGTACCCCTCCGTAATGGTCCTCCAACGTCTTCTCCGCCTCCCAGCCTCCCAGCTCCGCGACCACTGCCCGGTTGTAGTTTGTGCGTCCAAGAAGCCTCATCGCCCCAGAATGCCTGAGCGCGTGAATCGGATGCTCCTGGAAGTAATCACGCTCCGGGTCCTCTGGATCCATCGCGTGAACTCCTGCCGCTGCGTATGCTCCCTTCAGGAACGGATAGACGTCCGCTGGCTCGAAGCCGTTCATTATCCGGCCTCCGTTCTTCGTCGAGAGCTTCTTCGCCAGCTCGAACGTGGACTTTGAGACATAGGCCGTCTTATACGGGGCTCCGGACTTCTCCGTCTTGTGTCTGAAGACATTGCAAGTGTACAAGACCATTTTTCCTGTCTCGACTTCAGCCATCAGGCTCTCAGGCGCGATGTTCAGGAGCTCCGCGAACAGAGGACCCAGACCAGACGGAAGCGCCGCCGAGAGCTGTTTGATCAATCCAATCCTTCTCAGCTCTGTCTGGGACATTTCTGATGGCAGGGAGTTGAACTGGTCTCCGGTCAGCCCCCAGATCGGCTCCAGAGTGCGGCAAGTCTCCAGCCCGAACTTGAACGCGAAAAGTGCCTCCTCGCGTCCCGGTGCCGGGAACCTTCCGGAATCCATCAGATACGCCTCAACCGCCGAAACCTGTTCGTCTGTCATCTGGACCGTCTTCCACTTTCCGACACCGTAGTGTTTCGCGTCGAATCCGGCAAGGGTCAGCTCGTAATCCGTAGCGCCAAACTTCTTCGCGAAGGCCCTGTACGCGAGCTTCGGACTCCTTAGCTTCTCCAAACTCACTTCGGATCTCGCCGCGAGCCATTTCCTCGCATGGATAAAGTTCCGTTTGCCATCTTGTCCCACGAACGGTATGAGCTGAACGGGATAGATCTGAAGCTCGTCACACATCTTCTTGATCGAGAAGACTAGTCCCTTCCAGTCTCCGACTCTCCTGAGTTTCATGTCCTCGATCCACTCCTTGATCGAGGGCTCGGAGAAGAACTCGTCCGCCGTCTCTTTGTGGTACTTCCTCTCTTTCGTGATCGCCGTGGCCTCGGCTGTAGAGCTCTCAGTCGCCTTCTTGATTATCTCGTAAACCTTGGTCCGACCTGTCTTCATCAGATAACAGATCGTCCCCGGAGTGCCTACGTCTCCGACTGTTTTCCCGGCGCGGTAGAGTAGAAGTACCTCGGCCTCGAATCCTATCCGTCCGTTTTCCTTCGTCGGTCTTCCAATCCTCTTCGGTGTTGATTCGCTCATCGCTATAGGCCGCGCTCTGAGTTCTTCTTCGGTTTAGTTATCGAAATCATCCACAAGTTCTGAGGCCCCACGTTAAACGCGACTCTTAACTGATCGCCCTCCTTGATGTCCGCCATCTTTCTGATCTGGCCGTCGATGACTATCCTGCCCTTGGAGTCCACGACTGCGCCTGCCACCAGGTCAGCGGTCATTTGCGACTTCGACATGCAGCTAGGTGGGAAAATGTGGGATATAACCGTTATGGGGCTATTCCCGAATGGCTCCAGGCCAGTTCTGAGTTCTCGCCGCCCAGACCGTGTTCTCGACTATCGCGTCTCTCGCCGTCCTCTTCGGCGCCCAACCCAGGGCTTTCATTTTCTCGATCGACAGGTGGACTTTGGGATTGTCACCGACATACCCTCTCGGCTCGTCGGACGTATAGATCCTCCGGATCTTCTCCAAACGGAGAGTTTCCAGGACTACGTCAGTAAGCTGTTCGATCGTCACGGTCTCCTCCGTCGAGAGGTTGAAGACGTTCACACTCTCCCTGGATCTGGAATACCCGAAAAGGATCCCATCGACTATGTCAGAAACGTGGACGTACTGACGGCTCTGTTTTCCGTTCCCCAAGATCTCCAGCCGCGTGGGATCCCTCTTCAGTTTGGAGATGAAATCCCAGATCGCACCCTTCTTCTCCCTGGCCCCCAGAACGCGGCCAAACCTGAATGTCCAGAGCTTCATAGGAGAAAACTGTGTATAGGCTTCCGCCAGAGCCCCAGCTGCGAGCTTAGTCGCGCCGTACAGATTCGTCTGGACCCCAACAAAACTTTCGGGCATCAGAGAGCCGTCGTTTTCCCCATAGAGCGCGGTCGTCTGAGCGAAGATGAAATGCGGGACATCGTTCCTGTAAGCCGCTTCGAGGAGATTGAGCGTCCCCTGGATGTTGTTCTCAAAATCAAACTGGTGATCTCTGAGGCTGTTCCTGACGTCCTGGGTCGCGGCGAAGTGAAAGACTACGTCCTGACCCAAGAGCGCATCCATCACAGCTTCCTGGTCTCGGATGTCCGCCCTCTCGACCTTCAGCCTGTCTGATCCGAGACTGTTCGAGAGATTGGAGATAGATCCAGTCGACATGTTGTCAAAGACCGTCACGTCCCAGCCGTCCTCCAGGAGCCGATCGACCATGTGGCTCCCGACGAACCCTGCTCCTCCGGTGACTACGGCTCTCATTTCCTGACTCCCCGAATCCACGGATAGCGGTCCTTGTCATAAAAGATTGTAACCTCGAAGCCGTGAGCCTCCAGGAAGGCGCGGCATTCCGGGAGCGTCGATCTCGTCGTCCCGTCTTTCCGCTTTACGGAATGCGTCTCGGTGAATACTCGATCAGGAAGGAACTCGCCAGCTCCCACCAAAGCAGAAAGCTCGCTCCCTTCGCAGTCCAGGACCAGGGCGGTCAGGCGTACCCCCGTCTTCTCTGCGAAGCGCTGTATGGTCGTCTCCGGGACATTGAACTGACGAAGGAACCTGATCCTTCCTCCATAATCGTAGGTCTGACAGAGCGAGTTGCCACCGTGAAACCTGGAGACGTAGTTGTATATGGCCGTCCCCGTCTTCCCTCCGACCGCCGCGCAATAGAATCGGACGTTGGTCCTTCCATGGAGATATTTCCTCGCGTACTCCAGGGCTTTGGGATTCGGATCGAACGTGTGGACCTCCTTCACCATATCTGAAAGGAGCCTGGTCAATCCTCCCATGTTGGTCCCGGCCTCCAGGACCACGTCGTCTGGCCGAAGTCCCCTGGTCAGAAGAGATTCCACAGGAAGGTCGCACGTCGGCCCTTTAGCCACGACCTTCCTGAAAGTGTGAAGGATCGCGTACGGTCTGGAGAGGATGGGCATCATCGAGAAGTAGCACTTCGAGAGCGCGTCGTGGAAATTCATCCCTGGCCGCTCAGCCTCCTCTCCATCCTCCTCAGCATGTGTCCGATTACGGCCACGGTCAGCCCCTGTCCTCCGATGGCGAGGAAGACGAGGCCAGCGAGGAGATAGCCAGAATGGAACATCCCGTCCAGCAACAAAACCGCGAAGGCCGAAAGGAGAGCAGCGGCCGGGACCAGGGCGGCTCCAGCCAGGAGGCCATACAGCACTGGCGCGTTGTACTTCCTGGCGATCCCGAAGACCGCGAACAGAGCTCTGAAACCCTGTCTCCAGGTCGGGGCCTTCGCACGGCCGATTCGCTTTCGATAGTCGATCGGGACCGAAGTCACCCTGCCCGAGACCACGGACTGGGCTGCGACCTCCTGGTCTATCTCGAAGCCGCCTCTGTCGAAGATCATCTCCCGAACGCGTCGGGTTCTCAGCAAGTACATCCCCGATGCCACGTCAGGGAGATTCGACCCCAGAAGGACGTTGAAAGTCGACGTCAGGATCCGGTTCCCCAGCTTGTGGAGGCGGGACATGTTCGGGGTCCCTCGCGGACGGGCTCCGATCACTTCGTCGAACCATTCCGCATGGGCGATGAGCCTGTCGATATCCCGCGGATCATAGGTTCCGTCCGCATCCATGACCACGAAGTACAGAGTCACGACTCGGTCTCTCGCGACCAGGATCGCTCCGGCTTTCCCCTCTCCCCTCTGTCCGATCACTTCGGCTCCCATCGCCTTCGCAATCTCCTGGGTCAGATCTGTAGAATATCCATCGACGACGAGGACCTTCGCATATCCGGCATCGCGAATCTGGCCAATCAGAAGCCCGATGGCTTCGCTCTCGTTCAGCGTGGGGAGGACGACCGTCACCTGGTCTCTGGAGGTCATAGAATCCCACACGGGTTCGGAACCGACCGGACCAGGATCAGGGCCGTCCAGAGCGCTACCGTGATCCCGACAGCAATCGCATACAAACAGAGAAGGGCGGCTAGTTTCTCTGGTTTGTTCCATTCGTATCTTCTCTCAATGATTCTCCAGGTAAACCAGGGAATCTCCACAGCGGCGAGAAACGTTTTCGACTTCAGATAATCCGGGAACATCCAGTATGGAATGACGATTCCGCCGCTGGCCCCGAACCCATTCGCGTCGTGGGCATTAGAGAACAGGCGTTCGAAACACGACGCAACATTAGGAGCATTCGCAAACCAGGAATGTCCCAACGATGGAAGGACGTACTCTAGGGAGAGCCTCACGATCGCGAAGGAAAGGACGAATGCGTCCGCTACCAGGATCCTTCTATCCGAAAAGTTTCCCCTCCAAGAATCCGACCATCCCCCATAAAAGGACCTCAGCTCGAAGGAGAGGCCGGGTCCGTTCGGCAACTATCCTCCAAGTCCTTCCAGGTCTCTTCGGGACATTCCTGTTCTGTCGGTACTTCATTTCAGCTCTTCCCTGGGCGTAAGCGTATTTCCTCGCATACGCGCGGGTGCATCTCGATTTCGGGACCCGGTGCAGGACCTCCACTTCAGACGCGAATTTCATCAGTCCGACTCTAAGCTGGAAATCCGAATCCTCTCCCAAGATGTGTTTCCTGTTTTCCGTCAGCGACCCGCGCCCGATGTCGAACCTATTCTGTCCGATCTTCTCTCGCCTGAAAGCCATATTGGCTCCGTGGCCGTACGGAGAGACGTCGAAAGGAGCTGTGCATCCGATGATCCAATAGAGGGACTTTGGATAATGGAGCCGATCTTCCTCCGACTCGAAGTCCGGTGAGACTCGCCCTGTGATTCCAGAGACGAATCCATACGGGTCTCCGTCGAAGGCTTTGAGGACGGCCCGGCTCCATCCAGGAACGAGCCTCGCGTCGTCGTCTACGAATGCGATGATCTCTCCATGGGCTCTTTCGATTCCCGCGTTCCTCGCTTCCGAAAGTCCTCCCTGGTCCTGGACCAGAAACTCGATCTCATCCTCTTGGGCTTCGACCGATTCCTTCAGTTTCCTGATCAGCCAGGGCTTGTCTCCCCGAGTCGCACACACTACAGAGATCATGGGGGTCCCCTGGACTCATACGCGATCGACATCAGGAACGCGAACCAGACGGGGAAGGAAAAGTAGCTGTCGAATCTCGGATACGTCAGCCAGACCATCGCCATGGAGATGAATATCGCCAGGACTAGAGCGAACGTCAGTTTGCCCGTCTTGATCCTTCCCTGGGTCTTCAGGATGAGATAGAGGAAAACCGGAAGCGCCATGAACGCGAACCCAGCGGAAAGGAGGATGTTGGCTAACCCCCAGAGCCCCCTCCAGGAGACCATGACCACATACGCTGGGATCTGATAATATGCGTCGGCTCCGACGACGGCGAGCCCAGAAAGCACGAAGGAGTCCGAGGTCTCGAATCCCGCTCTCATCAGGAACCAGAGTCCGATCGCCAAGTCCGCTCCATCCGCGGCCAGATGATAGTACCAGGAGATCGAGAGGAAAAGAAGAGTGACCCCGAAGACCAGCGGGACGTCCAGCTTCAGAGAGTCGAATACTTTTGACCGTTTGATCAACGGATAGAACATCAGCACGAAGTACGGGGCGAAGTTCTCTCCATAGAACCAGAAGACCGTACCTAGCTGCGCTATGTTCAGCGAGGTAAGGCTGTAGACCCTCGCAAGCTCGGGCGGTCCCGTCCCGCTGGTCAATGCGACGACCGCGGCGAGGCCGTAGAGGGCCAGCCCGGCTCCGAGGACCCAGCTAGGCCCCGATCGTGGGGTCATTCGCGAACCGCCGAAGACACATCAGCGTGTCGAACTGGAGCACTCGCCAGAGGAAGAAGTACCTCCTCCAGCTCCTCTCCCTTTCCCAGCGTTCGTAGTAGGGTTCCCTCCTTCCGATCTTCGCGCCGCATTGTTTGCATTCCAAACCATTCACCTTCCTTTGTTAGACTCCCCCACTGACCTGTTCTTTGTCCTTCCCCCGAAACGTGAGCTTCTCGGCCAGGCTCCGCTTTTTCGGTTCGATGGCGATTCCCGACTTCTGGGCCATCCCGAAGGACATCGCCTGGCGCCTTCCGATCCCTCCCACGCTCGGAAGGAGGTCATGCACGTTCCTCGCGAGCGACTGGAGGCAGAAGCCGAACATCCCGGAAGCTCCTCTGACTCGGTCGATCCTGAAGACTTCCTCCTCCTCTTTCTCGTCTGATGTCTCCTCTGGAGCTGGAGGAACAAGCTCTAGTATTTTCTTGACCTGTTCGTCGTTAAGCCCTACGCTCCTCAATCCGTTCTCCAGCGCGATCCTCCTGTCGTCGTCGCTCATTTCCTCCGGCAGAACCTCGCCAGGATGTTCGTCGAGCCAGGCCCTCCGATCCATCTCTTCCGCCACGTCCCCGATCGTCTTCAGGAACGCGATCACCGTCGCCTGGTCTCGGCTGAGGATCGACATCCACGGAGCCAGGTGGGCTTCCGGGAACGCGGCCTTCGCGACATGGGTTAGGACTGTGGCCTTCTCAGCCTGTTCGTCTGGGGTCTCGCTCATGGATCAGAGACCTTCAGTCCAGCTCTGACCTTTTCGACCTTCTCTGGATTCTTCTCAGTTTCGGAGGAGACGAAGCTGCGAAGAAGCAAGAGGTCCTCCGCCTGGCTCTGTGAGATCTCTTTCAGATCGATCGCACGGCGGATTACGTCCTCGGTTTGATACGAGGGACAATCCTTCAGGTTCCGGTCGTACCATTCCTTCAATATCCGGTCCTTCTTCACTCGAAGCCCGGCTGCGATCACGTCTCTCGCTGTCCTGGCCGTCTCGGTCTTCTCGGAGAGCCCTTCCCTGAGCTGTTCGAGCATCCGTCGAGCCGAAGGTTTCATCTTACTTCAGATGCCCCATGAGGACCAGAATGAGGACGGTCACGCCCATTCCGATCCCAGCCCCCGAGAAGAGGAGGATCATCTTGTTCCCGGCCGACGTGGCGGCGTTCGCGAGCATCGTCATGAACTCCTTCGCCGCGCTCTTCTCTTCCTGGATCAGCGGCGCGTTGCCGGAGTCTTTGAGGTCCTTCGATCTCTCGACGAAGTCGATCGTCTGCCCAGTCCCTTCGACTGTGATGAACTCCCGAGAAGACTTCGTCCTCCCCTGTTTCACGAGGAGGCTTATCTGGGGTTTTCCAGTCGCTCCCTTCGGCTTCTCCAGGATGTACGCCTTCATTGCCTTCCTGTCGATGTCCGTGACTTCGATCGCGTACCCTTCTTTCTTCAGCGCCTCGATGCTCTTTCCTCTCGCATTCAGAACGTCGAGGAAGATCCCTCGGAGATCCTCCTTTGCCTTAAACCGGAGGGCCGTGTGATTCTTGAAGACCCACGTTAAGATGACATCGATTGTCCCCAGATTCTTCCCCATGAACCTGATGACGAAGATAACCCCAATGGTCGCGACCAGGGCGAAGAGAACAAAAAGCGTCGGATCGGCGCCGAAGATCAGAGAGCTCATCTATTTCGCCTATTGATCCTCTTCGCGTTCAAGCTTCGTCGCTCTGAACTTCAGGACCTGGATCACTCGTTTCCCTCCTTCTTTGTACACGACTGTCCTCTCAGCTCCGTCGAGGAATGTCATGGCTGCGCCGAGAGATTCGGCTATGTCATCAATCAGGGCCGCGTCGTACCTGTGAGCCCGTTTGATCCGGAGGACCTCTCTCTGGAGATAGCCGATAAATGCAACCTGGCTTGGATCCGTGAACGGAACCACTCGCTCCTCGTCGTTTAGATGCGGGTTCCAAGAACTTCGGAGGCGTCCTCCTTGACCCATCAGGTTCCCTCTGTCCTCTTTCGTTTGCAGAGTCCTACTTTCCTCAATGCTTTCTCCCTCCCATCAGCGCGGCAACGACTCCGGCCACGATAATCAGGGAGAGAAGCGGGGTTTCCCCGGCGAGGAGCGTCTCGGTGCTCGCGAGCCAGGTCCCAGCTCCGTCGATGTTCTCCGACGCCATGAGAGCGAGGGCCGATAGAATGATTATCCACATGCAAACGAACGCCAGGATGTTCCAGGCCGCGGTTCGCATTTCTGAGCCCCATGAGAGGCTCGACATCCTCCTATTTATTGACACTGTTGGAAACGCCCGTGGGAATCTGACAGTGTCAAAATCATGCGTCAGAATCCGGCAGTGCTACTTCGAGTACTTCACGGCGACGATTACGAAACCCCCGATCACCGCCAGGACTAGGAGTATCGCGAACACCTGATCGGCTGAGAGACCACTCCCGCCTGATGTTATTGAGGTCGTTGTCGTTGTTGTGACACTGGTCGAGGTCACGGTCGGCGAATAGCTCGTCAGCGTCGTCGAAGAAGTGACAGTCGGAGAGTACGAAGTACTTGTCACGGTGACGGTGGTCGTTGTGGGAGTGGTCGTGCTCGTTGTTGTCGAAGTCGTTGTCGTTGTCGACGTTGAGGAATACGTCGTCAGAGTCAAAGTGGTCGACGTGGTACTTGAGGTGGTGGTGGAGGTCGTCGACGTCACAGTCACCGTGGGAGTTTGATAGCTCGAAGCCGCCCGAGCTATGGCCAACCCACACATGGAGAACCAGTCACCCTGCACTCCCATGGCTACAATCTGGTTTCCTGTGCTGGAGACCGTCTCGTACTCGCTGCCCGACGAGCCGCAGTAATTCGTGCTCCCAGAGGCGCACGAGCCTGTCCTGAAATACGCGGAGGTCGCTATCAGGGTGAACCCTGCTCCTGCCGTCGGTGCAGGCGGATCTCCGTCGGGGGCAGTGAACCCGTTGACCCCCAACCCCAGCAACAGGTCATGCGCGTTATATGTGGTGAAGGTGCAGCTCGTCCCACTGACCTGAACGGGGCAATCGGCATCAAGCCAGTGAGTCAGATCAGCACCCGAAACTGCCTGGATCACACAACCAGACGGGTTGGTCGTCGCGCCCACCTTGCAGGTGACAGTGATCGACCCGCTCACTCCGTTAATCGCATACCACACCTCCGAACCGTGCCCCGACAACTGACTCAGCACTGACACGAAAGTAGTGACCGTGCTCGTTGGCGTCGCAAGGTTCGTACCCGTCGATGCTTGGTACTGGATCAAGACATCATTCGCGTTGGCTGGCGAGAAGGTTTCTGTGCAGGAAGTAGCGCCTGAAGATATCACGCACGTCTGCGACCCGTCCACCGCTATGGGGTCTATATTGAACGAGTTTCCAACGGTGAACGTGAGCACCTTCGTGGAGTTGTTGAAAGAAGGAGAGTATGCGCTGGAATCCCCGAAGCTAAAACATAGGTGAGACACGCAAATGGAAGTTCCCACTTGCAACGCATTAGAAGGGAATGTGAACGCTATCGGGATTGTCGTCGCACTTCCTGAGAGAGTCCCGATAACAGCGATCTTGTAATTGTAAGGGTTCGGCTCCTTCATCTGAGTGAGGAACATGTCGGAAGAGAGTGTCCTGCTGGAGACGGTCCCTGAGAAGTGGTATCGGATTGTCGTCGAATTCTGCGCGAGAATGGGAGCCAGCGAAACCCCTCCGAAGGTAGGGACCTTGAAGTTGTGAGTGGCGCTAGGGACCCAGTTATCAGTCCACGTCACAGAAGCACTGCTGAACGCGAAGGTGATCTGCCCCAGGTCGAGACCAAAGCCATTCTGAGAATATGACCTAATCACGGTGCCTGTGGTCGTCGTGAGCGATTGAGACTGAGCGTTTAGCGGAGGAGGAATGAGGACGACGCCCAAGCCGACAGCGATCAAGGCTGCGACGGCCAGGCTCGCGAGATGGCTCTTCCCTCGCGAAAGGTCCATTGGATCCCTCTCACTCTACCGTCAGCGCGAACACGACCGAGTAGAAGATCACTAGTACCCCGATGGTTCCGCCGATGACCTCGCTCGAAGAGTATCCCGAGGCGGTGATGAGGTCTTGCACCAGCGGAATCTGGTCAAGAGCCACCAACGCCAAGACGGTGATGAAGATCAGGATGAAGTATCGCAGAGGTTTCAAGTCAGGGGATCAGCCCCATGACCGCGTCTATTATTGATTTTACAAGCCAGAAGGTCCAGTACATCATCGTGTTCGCGACTCCCCAGACCTTCTTGACAAAGTCGATCATCGCTCCCCAGTTCCCGGTCTCGGCCCATCCGACGATCGTCCCTCCGAAGTACACGATCACGATCAGCTCGATGACCTGTGAGATGTTGACTCCCTTGAACACGCTGAACATCCCGACGATGGTCCCCCACGCCTGTCCGATTATCTGGAAGGGAATCGTGACGAACGAGGCTCCCTGGTAGAGGAGGTTCAGGAATCCGGCCAGGGCCGGGACGATTATGATGAAGAAGTTGAAGAAGGCGGCGATCCCACTGGCGACCGCGGTCCAGAAGCCAGTGAACCACGGGAATTCAGCTCCCAGCCCTCCCCAGATCGCGTTGAGGCCTCCGGAGATGACCTTCCAGATCTGCGTCGCTATCCCCTGGAGGATCGCGACGATCGGCCCGAAGAAGCTGCCCTGTGGGAGGTTCGGCACCATGGCGGCCGTGAACGAAGGCGTCCCCACTCCCCCATCTCTGGCGATGGCGGGGTCGATCACGAACCTCTCTATAGAAAAGTCGTGCGTGTAGACGTGGAAGTACTTCTGGATGGGAGCGAAGGACGCCCCGTAACCCTTGAGGCGCGAAACCGTGAACTCTATCTTCGAGCAGAGTATCTGCTGGGCTGAAATAGGCGTGGTCGTGTATCCCCCCCTGATCGCCGTTCCGAGGTTCTGGGCCTGTGAGATCGTCTCACTCTGGTTCTGATAGAGCGGGCTCCAGGAGGTCCACCAGAGCATTCCTGTCGAGTGCATCCCCATGTAGTACACCCCTACCCTCCCTCCGTGGATCGTCGAGCCGTTCTGGTTTGACAGCCACATGTCCAGATAGATCCGGACCTGCCCCTGAGACGTCCCCGGCTGAGTGGACGTCGGTCCCTCTTCTATCCAGGCCGCGACGGTGTCGTTCTTGACAAGGGTCGGAGCCCCTCCGGCCCCTGCTCCCTGGAACCATAAGACCTGTAGGGTCGTCCACTGGTTCGAACCGTCCCATCTCCCGCCGAGCAGAGAGATGTTCACATACTGGTTCGTGACCCAGGACTGGCTGACGTTGTCGTAGTAAAACCAGTGGACCCCTATCGACCATTCTCCCCTTCCGTTCTGGCCGCTCGGGCAGAAGCCGTCCCAGCAGAACGGCTGCCACAGGTAGGGGACCCCGTAGATCTCTCCGCTCTTGGTCCTGTTGCCGAGCGTGACCGCGAACTGCGTCGAATACTGTTGGAGGCCGACGTAGGTCGAGTTAACGGAGCAGAGTCCCGTGAAGGTGACGTCGCAGCCGAAGTTCCCCTCGCCTGGGATCTTCGTCGCGTTCCCCGCAAGAATCGTGGTGCTGGCTCCTCCTTGGTTCACGATCTGAAGCCCTGACTGCGCTATCTGCCAGCTGCTGGTGCTCAAGTCGGAAAGCTGGCTCCATTCGTAGACCGTGACCCATCCGTCGTCCAGGATCGTGGTCTTCAGGGCCACTGGCAGCGTGACGAGGAGGCTGACGTAACTGCCGTGCCTCGCGCTGACCACGGTCGCGACACCAAGGTCGACGTAGTTGCCGCCAGCATAGACCTTCGTCGACTTCGTCGTGTTGTCGTAGCCGATCGTGATCTGATGGAATCCGTCCGAGAAGTTGAGCTTCACCAGGTTGATGCTGATCCCCGATATGCCCCCGGCCGCGTGGTCCGTGACGTTCGCGAAGAACAGGTAGTATTTCCCATTGGCGATCAGGCAGTTTCCGCAGTCCGGGTTCTCGACCAGTCCGCTCTGAGTCGCGGCGTACCCGCTCGCGCAGAGCACCACGGAGTCGGTGTGGTTGCCGCAGATCTCCAGTATCGCCTCCGAGGCCCTGGAATATCGCTCCCTCCCTGTCGACGGTCCGGTGAACGTCTCCGGGGCTGTCCTCTCGTTCTCGGTTCCGACGTTCAGGTTCGTGAAGTTCTCGTTCGTCGGAGGGACCAGGTCATAGAGGAAAGTGAACGTCGTTCCTCCGCTCGTCCCGACGTTGAACGTACACTGCTGGGCCGTCGTCTTGTCAAGGGTCCAGTAGTCCGTGCTGACGCTCGACTTGAACGCGCAGACTGCGACGGCCTGTCTCCCATAGTCGATCCAGACGTTTGACAGAGACACGGATCCTCCTCCGTTTGAAAGGGAGATCGTCCCCAGGCTCACGGTCGGAGTAACGGTGGAGTCGACGGCCCCATAGACCGTGTCGGGTCCGTAGTTCGCATCCCACGCGGTGTTCGGAGCGTAGGCGACCGAATCCTCCAGCTCCTCGTAGTTGGTCACTATATAGCTCGGGCAGCTGCTCCCCGAGCAGTTCTGCGTCTGGGTCGTGACCGCTCCGCTGAACCTGTACCTGGTAGTGGCTCCGTCACTTGGTTCCGTTATAGTCGTGGAGGCTCCCGATAGCGAAGTGTAGGTGACGGTGATAGTGTGCGACCCCGCATCGCAGAGAGCCGTCGACGGACTGATGCTCGTCCCAGTCCCTCCGGAGATGCTCACGGTCAAAGTGGCTTGGGTCGCGGAATTATCCATCGTGCATTTGACAGTGAAAGTGGTTGAGGAGGCGTAGACCACTGACGGGACGCTAGGAAGTATTGCTAGCCCGGCCAGAATCGTCGAGGCCAGCAGGAGCCAGACCGGAGCGAGCTTGAGGAGTCTCCACACGGACTTCGCCTCTCTAGTCTCCCGTCCTCAGAGTGAACCCGAACGGTACGCCGGACGTCTGAGGTTGTCCGGTGAAGGTCAGTCCAAACATGCAGTAGAACTTCGAGCTGAGCACGATCCCTTCGCAGGCTTCCGTGATGCTGTTCGAGCCCGAGATCGTGAACGTGGTCGTATAGAAATTCTGTAGTGACGAATAGGCTCTCACGCTGATGGCGGTCGCCGACCCCAGTATGGAGCTGAGGGCGAACGTCGCGGGAGTGAATGGAGTCGTCCCCTTGCCAATCTCCATCTCTCCCTGTCCGGTATGCGTCGAGCATACGTTAGACGTGGAAAAGGGAGTCAGCACTTGGTTGCCGTACACGTTGGAATATCCGCACCAATTATAGAACGTGTTCGTGGTCCCATCGGTCGCTTTCAAGCTGAATGCATCAGCTCCGTCCGTAGCTATGTTTCCTGTGAACATCGAAGCAATGAGATAGCAGAAGTTGTTCGTGAACCCTGGATTGTTGAGGTTGATCTGATAGTTGACCGTCACTGTGTCTCCCGAGATGACGCTGATTCCCGGCGAAACCCCGTCATGAAGCCACATCATGGAACTGGCGCTTCCAACGTTAAACGCATTACGAGCGAAGAGGCCTATCTCATTGATGGTGACGGAACTGGTGATCACCTGTGAACCGCTGATTCCATAGACATAGTCCGTCGTCCCCCCGGTGTTACAGGCAGCCGTGTTTGGCGTGGTCGTCGGCGAAGGATTCTCGGCCGTGTCCGGGAAGGCAAGCATACCGCCGCTCGGCGTGTATCCAGTCGTCATTCCGGTGTCTGTCCGAGCGACACTGGTCCCTCCGGTTCCAATCTCAAATTCGACACCGCATGAAATCGAATTCGACGAAGTACAAAGGGCGCCTCCGGCGCTATATGTTATGAAGGTGTACGGGGTGGGACTTGTCACGGTTAACAGGCTAAAACTATCCCCAGTCACGAGAACGTCTTCCAGCAGCTTGTTGAACGCGTCGAGGATCAGGTCGTTCGGCATAAATCTGGCAGACCCTGGGATCTTCGTCCCGTTCGGATAGTTCGCCCAGACGGTCAGCCCGACCGTGATCTGCGGGGTGTACGACTGCGACGTCCTCTGAGAAGATGGGGCGGTGACCAGCGTGAACCCCACGATGGAGGCGACGGCGACCAGCAAGATCAGGGCGACGTCGAGCAGGAGGTTCTTCCTTTCGCTAAGCGACGACCTGACCCGGTTTCCGAGTTTCTTCCCGAACTTCGTTCCTTTTCGCCACAATCAGGGCCGGATAGCTGACTAATAAGAATGACAGGTACTTGGTAATCACGTTGTCCAGGTGGAGCCAGTCGTCGACGACGTGGAATCCATAGATCGCCGTGGTCGCGTAGGGTTTCAGGAAGAGGGTCGCTTGGTAAAACGTGTACTCGTTCTGAGGGAAGAACCCCTGGGTCGGGAAGATCCACCTTTGAGAATCGAAGAATGTCGAATTGAACGGACCCTGGGAAACCACTTGGTTGAATGAGATCTGAACCGCCGAATGGGGATAATAGATCCAGGAGAGCCAGAACGCGATCGTCAGAGTCAGGATCACGAGAAACCAACGGTCAAACCGCCAAGTTATCGAGTACCTCCTCTTCAGTTTCTCGCCCTCCCAGTCCCAGACGAAACAGACGGCTCCGACCGCAGCGACCAACATCACGACCGTGACGCCGACGTTTCTCAGGAACATCTCGCTTAGGAAGGGAATCCCAGAAGGGTCCGCGGCCGCATAGACGGGCCAGTACCAGGAGCCGAATTGAAAGTAATCATAGAGCGGGACCCAGACGATTTCAAACCCGAAGAGCGCCACGCAGCAAAACCCTAGAGCAAAACAGGCGGCTCGCGAAGGCCCGATCACTGTCTCGCTCGCATATTCGTCCGCGAGATTCTTCGAGGCTATCTTCCTCAGATTCAGGACGTCCTTCTTCAGCTCGTGCATGAACTGATTGAAGGAGCGCAGCCCTCCAACGTGGAGGTTGAGCGTCAGGAGGTAGAAGAACAGCGCGAACGTCTGGACCGTACTCCAATGGATCCCGATCCCATATGGGGTTCCAAAGACTTGATTGACAGTCCCATCCCAACCGTAAATAATCCAGCCGAAAGTTCCCGCGACCGCGATCGCGAGCATATCGACGCGCCCGACAGAATAGAAGAGCGGAAGTGGCTCCTTCCTGAGCTTAAACAGGAAGGAGCTGGAACTTCCCAAACTCTCCGCCTAGAAGAGGCCAGTCCGGTGCAGGAGACCTACGGCAATCCCCAACCCGATCAGGCCCATGAAGGCGGTTATCTCGGCGATTGCCGAGACCAGTCCCGCGCTTGTACCTGACGCGAGGATGGAGAGCCCTGCGATCACGGAGACCACGGCCAGGCCGATCGCGAGCGCGACCAGCTCGTTGATCCCAGTTCCCCCTCCAATTTGTTTGAGAACACTCATCGAAAATCATCCCCCGGTCCGATTCGGGCCATTAACGAAGGCTGCTCACGCTCTGATTTATAAGTTCGTGATGTTTGACTGAGCGTCGAAAATGGTCGTCAGGCATCACGTCAGAGAACATCCGAGGCGGACCAAAAAGGGACGATCGACGCGCGTCCGCGATCACTGGAGAGGTTCCGGGTCGCGAGCGATAGCGTCCGGCGAGTCATATCACGGCACAAGAAGCCTGTTCGGAGATCACGGATCTGGAGCCAGCACAGAGCTAACGACCGAGCAGAGGAACAAGCTTCCCCCTTCCGCATTCGTCTTCCCAGAAGAACGCGCCTATCCCGTACCAACAATCCACGAACTCGAAGAGATCGGAGCCGTTAGGCCTAAAGCCTCTGGTCCACGTCACGCCTTGAACGCCCTCCAGCGGGTCGATCAGAATGGGTCGCTCTTCCAGGTGAGCCATGTCGTCGCGACAGTCAGGAGCCGCTATCCCGGCGTTTACGAAGAATGGCGGAGGAACAGGAAGTGAGAGTGAATGGTAAGTTTCCACAAAGTCAGGGAGCACTTCCGGAAGAACACGCCGGACGGAGTCAAAGAGTACACTCGCGGACAGGGATCGAGGTCGGTCCCTTATTCTGGCTCATTCGAGGGATCGATGTCTTCTAGGCCTGAAACGGCAGAGAAGAAGCCCGGATTCTTAGAGAGCCTGAAGGCAAAGGCTCAGGGGAAGATCGAAGCCGCTCAGAAGAAAATCGCCGACGAGAAAGCCAGGGCGAAGGAAGCGAAGGAACAGGAGGCGAACATTCGAGCCGCCGTCAGATCGGAGGAAGAGGAGAAGGCTCACGAGGAGGCGACTCGGGCCAGGACCAGGAGAATCGAAGAAGAAGAACGACTCCGAGCGACAGAAGGGTCCCATTACAAACTGAAACACGGCCTGAAATCTGTCTTCGCGGCGACCAGTTCGGTCCTTGCTCAGCCAAAACCTCGCACGACCAGAAGACGCGCCTCATCGTCCAGATCTACTGCACCGCGCAAAACGGCTCCCCGGAAGAAAAAACGTCGGACTGAGCAAAAGGGATTCCTCACTAGTTCCGCGTTTTGGTAGAGTCGTGATCCATGTCTTTCCCATATGGAGGCCCCCAGAGGTTCCGGGAGACTCTCCGTCACGAAGACCACATCCACAACCAGATCGAAGTCTGCCGCCAAGCACTCAACCGCGGCGATCCGGTCGAAGTGATGAACGCCGTCGAGTCCCTAAACACCCTGATCACTCCGGCGATGGAGGACGACACGTTCCTGACCGAACTCCAGGGAGCCGATGACGACTGGAAGAAGGAGCTGAAGAAACGCAGACGCGCTTACGAGCTGAAACTCGTGGCCGCTCATGGGGGCTGCCCTGACGTGGTCCAGAAGCCGCACGAGAAACCAGGGATCGACCACTGGAAGAAGGTGTACATGATCTGCTTGTCCCTGTTCGAGAGAAAGGGACTGATGCTCAAGGTCGACGTCGAGGACGAGATCTAGGATGGGGGAATGTCGTTTATGTGGAGGGAAGCTAGGGAAGAAATTTCCCGATCCTCTGGACCCTGATTCCGTCGTCTGTGAATCCTGTTCAACCAGACAGAAATACGAGCTGAGGAGAGCATCGGATCCGCGATGAGTTCCACCGTCCTGGAACAGCATTACAAAGACTTCGCCCGGCGCCTTGAGGCACAGAGGGAGAGGCGGGAGGAGCTGGAGAAGGGAACGTACAAGCCGAAGATAATCAAACTCTTCGACAAGCGCCTCTCTCGCAATATGGACGTGAGGGTCGTGATCGCCGGGGAGGGCGGAGTCGGGAAGAGCACTCTCGCCCTGGACATCGGCGAGAAGAAGAATCCTTCGCTGTACATCGACGATCCGGACTCCGCCGTCGAGAAGGCCGTCTCTTTCACTGGAAAAGAATACATGGACGGGGTCAGGACCCTCCCGAGCGATTTCCCCCCTCCAGCCGATCCGCTGGAAAGGACCGTCCTGGACTTCGACGAGCCGGGTCAGGCATGGTATCACAGGCAGTTCATGTCAGACGTGAACATGATCCTGTCGAAGACGTTCATAGGGTTCAGGTACAAGCGTTTCGTGTCCGTCCTCTCCGTGCCGAACATCGATTTCCTGGACTTGGACGCGCTCCGGCTCGTGCAATGGCTGATCTGGGTTCCTTCCCAGGGGACTGCCGAGGTCTTCCGCGTGATGGTCCAAAAGTTCGGAGGGAACCCCTGGTACAAGAAGATCATCGACCGCCTGAAGTTCGGGAAGCCCGGCACGAAGCTCTGGAACAGGTACGAGACGAAGAAGTTCGCCAAGCAGGACGAGCTCTATGAGAAGTACGGAAAGAAGATGGAGCAGCTGGAGACCCCTCAGCTCGGCCTCGCCGAGATGCTCCTTCTGATCAAGGAAGATCCGAAGAAATACATGAGGTCCGGCCAAGTCTACGTCCCGTACCTCCAGAGGCCGCCGCCTCTGGGGTTCGGCGTCGGGATTAACAAGGGCTATCTCCTCAAGGCGATGTACGAGGGAGACCAGAAGAAGGACTTGGACACCGGGACCGGGACGATTTCCGACGAAGACGCCGCCTCTCTTCTGAAGAAGATCCAGGAGGGGCAGTGATGGCGGCGTTCGATTATATTGGTTTCTTCAAGGAGCTCCCTGGTCGGATCAAGGAATTGTTCCAGTGGTTCACGCGCGAAATGCGGAAATTCTAGAGTTGGAGACCATCAAGCGCGATAATCTCATTCTCTTGCTCGTACTCGTTGGCGCTGGTCTGCTTGCGGTGACAACGATGTTCTTGACCAATCCCGTGTCGATGTGGCTGTCTCTCGGGCTTTTCCTCGTCGTCTATTGGGTTCCAGTCGGACTCACCATGAGATGGTACTCGAAGAAGTGGCCTCCGAAGGAATCTGAATCTCGACTCTAAATCTAGTGAGACGCTCCGTTCGAGTCAAATACTGAAGCATCTCAGATGAGGACCATGAACGGAAAAGCAATGGCTGCGGGAGCCGCGGGTTCCATGGGAACGGGCGCTCTTTTTGGCGCCCAGTTCGGGTACGCGCTGCTCGGCCTCGGAGGGGCGCTGGCCTTTCTTTCAGCGCTGGCCTTCGTCATCGGAATGAACAGGGGCTCAGACGAGTGAGCCCCGCTCTTTCTTTACACACCGAAGTGTACACCATAGTGTATCACAGGTTCGCCCCAGACGAGCCTGAACGCGTCACGGAGGACGTAATAACATGGACGCTTGAGGCTGGGGGACCGCTGTAAATGAGCCTCCGAAAGTTTGCCGAACTCGCTGGCGAGCCTCGATTGAAGTTGGCGCGAAACGTGAAGCTGAATTGGTGCCGGGGGTGCAAAGATTGGAGACGAAGGGACGAGTTCGTCGACGAAACTTGTACGATCTGCCGCACCAAGAGGATAAACCGAATTGAAGGATGAACCTACGCAGACGGTCCAGGGTCTCTGAGTTTGAGCCTGTTCTCCTGTCGAACCTCCGACAGCCTCCTCTTCTATGACGTCCCTTCCTTCCGATGGCCGTCAGAAATAATTGAGGAGTCGGTCATAATCGGTCCAGAGAATGCGGGCGGAATAGCATGAAGTTCGAGCGCCGCGATTACCAGGACGACGCCGCGCTTAACGAACTCGCCCACAAAGTCCAGGCCGTCCTCCCAGAGCTGTTCGAGTCCGAGGGGGCTAGGTACGTCGCCTTCTATTCGTCAGTCGAACCTGACCATATCGGAGGCAAGTGTAGGAAGCTGGACGGTGCTGTTCGCCATAGGACGGGGGACGACTTCTGGCTCCTGATTCATCGAGAGCCTTTCCTCCAGGCCGATCTCTTCCACAAGCTGAGGATCCTCATTCACGAGATACATCACATGGTCAAGGACGGGAACGCATGGGTCGTTCGCCGCCACGCTGGGGACTTCTGCGAAATTAGTCTCCACGATAAATATTGCTACCGATTGAGCTTGAAGGCGATAGCGGCGCTCGGCCTGAAATATGACAATACGGAAGAAATCAAGAAGTATACAGGGCTTGATAGCGTCTAGCGTTCGCTTTGTCCGTAAGACGTTTGCAGACGTTGAACCAAAGAACGATGGCCTTCGGGATACTCTTGCTCGCAATAGGCGCCGCTTCGATTGCAGTGTGGATCAATGCTTTGGCCCCGTCACCCTCGGCCAGATGCGCCGCTTCGGTCTCCGTGTGCCAAGGCAACGCAAGTCCGTTTACTTGGCCCTTGCTGATTGTAGGAGTCTTAATCACGGGTGGAGGATCGGCGTTCTTGGTTTGGGGATTCGTGCGCGCTGAAATCGTCTAGGGTCTCTTCGTTATAGTCACTAAAGATTCAATGCCGAGCGCCCGTGCTCCGACCTGAAAAGCCACGAAGTCCTCGGCGGAAACCACGATGTAGATGTCAGCGACGGGTGTTCCTTTCTTTGACTTGAATTCTATTGTTGCTTTCACGATTCGAGCACTTTCCTCTCTACCGCTCTCTTGATTCTGTAAGCCTGATTTATCCCCACCTTGAATTCGTCCTGGATGAGTAAATAATCAATCGCTCCGTTTCGGGTGAATTTGGATTTATCGGCTAGCACTTTTGCGACTGCTGTCAATATCTCATCAGTGGTATCTGCTTTGCTGAGCCTCGAACCTCTTGCTGTGTTTAGAAGGGCTAATTCATCGGCGCGTTCCTCAAACGCTTCGTTCTGTTCAAGCATCGGTCCCATAAACGGCACAGGTGGAATGAGGCATTCTCCATACGAAACTAAGACGATGTCGCCTTTCAATCCTAATTCCTGTTTGATTTCTCGCTGTGACTGCCTGAGATAGTGATTTGGACCGTAAGTCTCTCCACCTCTGTATTTCTCGCTGTTTTTGACTTCAACCCACCAATACTTTCCGTCTTTCACGCAGAGGAAGTCTGGGAATCCATTATAACCACAGACAATCGTTTGGACTCCTTTCAAGACAGCGTCCTTCAGGAATTGGACTTCAGTTGGATTAGTCGTGGCCCTTCACCGTTGGATTCTTCACCGCTGAACTGCACGATGGGCAGGTCACTTTTCCCAGTTTCGACCTCGTCATCCATTGATAACCGCACTTCGGGCATTTGACATTGGGGTCTCCATATGTCATAACGACTCTTCCTATCTACTTCTACTACTTAAACCATGACTTCCCTGGCTCTGGTGC